>Ga0207696_1001008_pt1 | contig 16924 bp, 11 predicted proteins | sample KBSS54metaG_FD_184403 | JGI IMG/M metagenome (GOLD analysis project Ga0207696, IMG submission 184403) | Switchgrass rhizosphere microbial communities from Kellogg Biological Station, Michigan, USA - KBS S5-4 metaG (SPAdes) (version 2) | ecosystem: Host-associated > Plants > Roots > Rhizosphere >...
TTACGTCGTCTGGCGCGGTTTCTGCCGAACACTAAAATTCTGACGCTGTGCGGCGGTCAACCGTTTGGCGCTCAGCGCGATTCGCTCCAGCATCCGCCGCACATTATTGTCGCCACACCAGGGCGTTTACTTGATCATCTGCAAAAAGGCACGGTTTCGTTAGATGCGCTGCAAACGCTGGTGATGGACGAAGCCGATCGCATGCTGGATATGGGCTTTAGCGACGCGATTGACGAAGTGATCCGTTTTGCCCCGGCCACCCGCCAGACGCTGCTTTTTTCTGCCACGTGGCCAGAGGCAATTGCCGCCATCAGCGGACGCGTTCAGCAAAATCCGGTCACTATCGAAATTGATTCGGTTGATGCCTTGCCATCCATTGAACAACAATTTTATGAGACTTCGCAAAAAGGCAAAATTCCGTTGCTGCAAAAGCTGCTGAGTCAGCATCAGCCCGCATCTTGCGTCGTTTTCTGTAATACCAAAAAAGATTGTCAGGCTGTCTGTGAAGCGCTTGAAGAGGCAGGGCAGAGTGCACTGGCATTGCACGGAGACCTGGAACAGCGCGATCGCGATCAGACGTTGATTCGTTTCGCCAACGGCAGCGCGCGAGTATTGGTCGCGACGGATGTTGCCGCGCGCGGTCTGGACATCAAATCACTGGAGCTGGTGGTTAACTTCGAGCTGGCGTGGGATCCGGAAGTGCATGTTCACCGCATTGGGCGTACCGCGCGTGCGGGCAATAGCGGTCTGGCGATCAGCCTCTGCGCACCAGAAGAAGCCCAGCGCGCCAACATTCTGTCAGAAATGCTACAGCTGAAACTGAACTGGATGAGCGCGCCGAATAACGTGGGTATTGTCCCCCTCAAGGCGGAGATGACGACGCTGTGTATTGATGGCGGCAAAAAAGCCAAAATGCGTCCAGGTGATGTATTAGGCGCGTTGACCGGGGATATGGGCTTTGATGGCGCGGATATCGGCAAAATCGCTGTGCATCCCGCGCATGTCTATGTCGCGGTGCGTCAGTCTGTGGCAAATAAAGTCTGGAAGCAGTTGCAGAACGGTAAAATCAAAGGCAAAACCTGCCGGGTTCGCTTGCTGAAATAAGCCTTAAAAAGCGTCTCAGATGTGCTATCTGAGACGCCATATGTTACTTCACTTCGACGATATTCAGTCTCATCTCATTAAGCTGTGAATCATCTTCTTCCGGCTGCCAGCCAGCAGGCTGCATCGGGATATCTTCACGGTCAAATGCCAAATCGCCACCCGCTACAACTTCCGATCCGTGCTGAATGCCTTTGAAATCGAACAGTTCGACATCACTAAGATGTGAAGGGACGACGTTTTGCATCGCGCTGAACATGGTCTCGATGCGTCCAGGATAACGCTTATCCCAGTCGCGAAGCATATCGCCGATCACCTGGCGCTGTAGATTTGGCTGCGAACCGCACAGGTTACAAGGAATGATCGGATACTCACGCGCTTCGGCAAAGCGCTCAATATCTTTCTCACGGCAATACGCTAACGGACGGATGACAATGTGCTTTCCATCATCGCTCATGAGCTTCGGTGGCATTCCTTTCATCTTGCCGCCGTAGAACATGTTCAGGAACAATGTCTGTAGAATATCGTCGCGGTGATGGCCCAGTGCAATTTTGGTCGCACCCAGTTCTGTCGCAGTACGATAAAGAATGCCGCGGCGCAGGCGGGAGCAGAGTGAACAGGTCGTCTTGCCTTCCGGGATTTTATCTTTAACGATCCCGTAGGTATTCTCTTCGACGATTTTATATTCTACGCCCTGTTGCTCTAGGTATTCCGGCAGAATGTGCTCAGGGAAGCCTGGCTGTTTCTGGTCCAGATTAACGGCCACCAGAGAAAATTTCACCGGTGCGCTTTGCTGCAGATTGCGCAAAATCTCCAGCATCGTGTAACTGTCTTTACCCCCTGAAAGGCAAACCATGATGCGGTCACCTTCTTCAATCATATTGAAGTCAGCAATCGCCTGGCCCACGTTGCGGCGCAGACGCTTCTGTAACTTATTCAGGTTGTATTGCTCTTTTTTTGTAATTTCTTGATTCTGTGACATTTATTCTTTACTCAAATATCAAATGGGGCACCAGTGGGACAATCCATTTTAAGCGCAAGCTTTGGGTTAAGCATTGCCACCTGTTCACTATCCAGCGTTTCAATCTTTGTAGCATAGATTTCATACACCCTCTGCGCATTTTCGTGCCCCATCGGATTGGCAATAAAAGACGGGTTAGCGCCTGCGGATAACAACCAGCATGCGAAAGTGTGCCGTGTATGGTACGGATTGCGACGACGAATGCCAGCACGTTTTACAGCAGAGTTCCACAGTGCGCCAATACTGCTCAGTGAGTAGAAAGTTTTTGAGGGGAGATCCCCTTTCTCACAACCTTTTGAAACTGGTCTTACGTGATGAAACCAATGGCTAACCCTAAGCAGCGATAACCAGTCAGAATTAAGGAAGGCGGGCAGTTTCGTTTGTACTATATTCAAACGGCGGATAAGACGTGTTCAGTCTTTATGGCATAAAGTCATTGGGTATAAACCTGCTTAGCTTTTTGAGGTCCTATGAAATTTCCTGGTGTTCCGGAAAACGAGGAAGAGCGATTAAAATCCCTCTATCTGGCAGACCTTCTTGATAAAGGTGCGGATGAACGTTTTGATCGTTTAACCCGCATCGCAAAGAAAATTTTTCAGGTACCTGTTGTATTGATAAGCCTGCTTGATCGCGATCGCCAGTGGTTGCTGGCGTGTGAGGGATTAGGTATTCGTGAAACTCCGCGCAAAATCTCCTTTTGTGGTCATGTCATTTTACAGGAGGGCCCCTTTATTGTTAACGACGCCGTTAAGGATGAACGTTTTCATGATAACCCTCTGGTTATTGGTGAGCCTTACATACGTTTCTACGCCGGTTATCCTGTCCATCTGCCTGATGGACAGGTCGCTGGTGCGCTGTGTCTGATTAATACCAAACCACGTGGCTTTAACGACGATGATATTGCCTCACTCCGCGATTTGGCATTTATTGTAGAGGATGAATTCAAGGTGATTGGCATGGCAATGACAGATAGCCTGACAGGCATATCTAATCGTCGTGGTTTTTTCACGACGGGCGAAAAAAGATTCCTGACTCTTGATAAAGAGAATGCGGCATTCAGCCTTATCTTTTTTGATCTTGATAAATTCAAACCTATCAACGATCTCTGGGGACACGCCGAAGGTGATGAGGTGTTGAAAGTATTCTCAGCGCTGTTGTACCAACATCTTGGTCGCGGAGATATTGCAGGACGTATTGGAGGGGATGAATTCGCCGTTCTCATTACTCACCAGTCTCATGCTGATTCTTTTTTGCACGATCTGCGAAATAGTGTGAACGTGTACAACAAAGAGTCTGGTAAACCCTACAATATTAATTATTCCTATGGAATGTTGCACAGTGGTGGGGGCCGATATCCTTCACTTGGGGAGATGCTTAAAGAAAGCGACGAGGTGATGTACTCGGCAAAGCGACGAAAGGGGATATAAGCAGAGACGGGTCACCGCTTGCCTGGACACCTTCAGTAGCCTGGTGAGCTGCTTGACTGGATCTGGGCAATTTTATTCTCTCAATACTCATTTGCGACACACGCAGGCTTGACCGTCTCGAATGCATTTAATAACGCATTTATCAGCCCTTAACCTAAATTTGATCCAGGGATGTTGATAGCTGACGGCCATTGGTAAGAGTATTTAGCTGGTATTCAGGACTCATTAACTAATCGGATTTGTTCATGATTAAGAGTCGGCGAATTACAATTAATGGCTATCTTGTTGAAGTTTTTTCTGTTTTTTACTGTTCATAAATGCAACACCAGAGCAGATAATATATCTGGGGAAATATAAAATTATTGATATTAAGTTTGTCTTAAGGTTTTTGTTGTAACATACCTGAATAACGTGTTTTGTAAGTTATAAAGAATATACCGGTAGATCGAAGTCTCCACTATTTATCTATGGGTATCAGTCAACGCAGCGAACGATATCCTTAGCTTTTGGTATCGCTTGATAAAGTGAATCATCCTTAATGCAAATTACCCTGCCAGAAAAATCTAACAAAAATTTCCATTTTTCATTGGTCCAAGCCCTTTCACTCTAAAGGGTTGATCACGGTGGCATTCTGAGAAAAAAACTCGACATCGTTGAATCATATTTAATTATTATAATGTTATGTTTTTTTCTGTAAAAACAAGCCAGATAATGACTTAAATGTCATGCTGTAAATGATAATCCGGCGTTTTTTTGCTGTCGACTACCATTTTTAACGTAACTATGGAAGGACCCATACGTATTTATTAAAGGTTATATTAATGTACTCCGCTTCTCTGTGTGTCAAAGAAATTCATTATCTAAATCTATCGTATCTTCTTCTTATTCAACGGATTTCCAGTTGCGATGAACCTACCATCTTCTCTGGAATCGATGCGGAGTTGTCTCTAGTTCTCCAAAAGTTGTCCTTATCAAAGCTTGTTGCGTTGGCTGAAACAAATCAACTGCTGCTTACTCTCAGGCCAGAAATAATAGTGCAAAAACTGGGCGTGCCAACAACGTAAATATCCTGTAAAAACATTCGGCTGATTTCAAGAAAGTGCCAGAAGAAATTCTAAGCAGAACATGAGAATTGCATTTCTCTAAAGGAGAATAAGTTGGATTAATTAATACTTATATTTTTCCTGCCATTGAAAGAGTAAACATTGAACATCAAGAGGTTTGTTGTTTTTTTGTCCAGTTCATGGGCGGCAAACTGTATGTATTATCTTCTATTTTACAGGAAGCATATTGTAAAATGAATTTTAAGCTCATGTTTCAAAACGTTATTTAATTTAAGGCTCAACATTGTCTTTCAGGCGCCGATAACTACTATCAGAACAAAACTTGATGAGCTGAAATGTTCTATCTAACTGCCATGTTAAACAAGGTGAGCATTGTGTCTGTAAGACGTTTTTCTTTAATCGTATTAATATTTTTATTGGGTATTTTCCTCGTTAGTTCAGCTTCCAATCTTTGGTCACTAACACGGAGTAATGATTCCCTCGATCGGGTAAACAAGGAAATCCGAGTGGTTCTTTCGGTGATTGACCCTATCAATCACAGTAGAACATTGCGTGTGAAACTGTCTGAAGCAATGATTTATATGTCCCTTGGGGATAACGTAAAAGCGGAATCATCACTTAACAATGCCTTGAGCGTGAGAGAGAAAGCAGTTGCCGCCTTCCAGCAATATGAGTCGGCTACTCATATTGCTGGAGAAGACGCGTTGTCAGAGCCTTATAAAAAAGCCTGGACACGTTACCTTGATGAGGGCTTGACGCCTCTCATTTGCGCAGTAAAGGATAAAGATAACGCCCGTTTCAACCTGCTGATGGCTACCACGGTGCCTTCTCTTGATCGTGAGTTCGAAATTACCCTGGATAAATTGCTTTCCTTCCGCGAAAGTTATGCAAAAAAACTTAATCAGGAAGCACAAAAAAGTTTCTTTAATAGCATCTTGAGTATTACTGTTTTTGCATTGATTTTTACCGTGGTGATGATCTCCATCTTTATTTTAATCAGGCGTCGTCTTCTTTCCCGACTTGATTCGGCAAAACAACATTGCCAGAAAATGGCCGCCGGAGAATTGCATCTTCCTCTCGATACGGGTTCAAAAGATGAAATTGGAGAAATGCTCGCTTCTCTGGAAGAAATGCGTCTTGCTCTTACCGGGATAATATCGCAGGTACGTCATTCAAGCCAAAGTGTGGCTTCTGCTTCCGAAGAGATTGCAGCAGGCAATACCGATCTTTCTGCAAGAACGGAGGCGCAGGCGGCCTCGCTTGGCGAGACAGCAGCCAGCATGGAAGAACTGACGTCAACGGTCAAACACACTTCTGACAATACCCGCCAGGCCGATAACCTTGCAGGAAATATGCGTAATGTTGCGCAAGAAGCCAATATTATTGTGGGTACAGCCGTATCCTCAATGAAAGAGATTAAAACGAGTTCTGAGAAAATAGGATCAATTATTGGTCTCATTGAGGCTATAGCCTTCCAGACTAATATTCTGGCGCTCAACGCTGCCGTTGAAGCTGCGCGAGCAGGTGAGCAGGGGCGCGGCTTTGCTGTTGTAGCAAGTGAAGTACGAAACCTCGCTCAGCGGTCATCGACGGCAGCAAAAGAGATCAAAGAACTTATTGAGCTTTCTGGTAAACAAGTGTTAATTGGAAGTGAACGTGTTGAACAGACAGGTAAAAGTATGGAGAGGATTATTGGTTCAGTGAAACAAGTTTCAGAGCTGATGTCTGAGATTGCACTTTCAACCAATGAACAAAGCCGTGGAATCGAACAGATAAATCAGGCTGTTGCTCAGATGGATACTGTTACCCAGCAGAATGCCTCACTCGTTGAAGAAGCTTCAGCAGCGGCTAAATCGCTTCGGGATCAGTCTGAGGTGCTTAAAACCACGGTCTCTGTATTTAAGCTGGCCTGATATAAGTTCTCGGTTGCGTAAACTATCCCGAAAGACTCCACTTAACCGTAACCATAACTTCGGTTAAGTGGGGCATCTTCACCTTTTTCAAGCGGAGCACTGTTATTTGCTGCCCTAGATATGGACAGGCTATCAGCGCGATGGACGAAGAATGGACATGAAATGTGCGGCGGGGAAAACTATCAGCACCTTTACCATGACGGCGACGTTGCACTCCGTTTGCAGACGATATATCCCTTCTACCTCTAAATTTGCGTTATGGTGGTTGTTCAATTCACTTGATTGGAGGGGATATCCCCAACATTCACTTTCAGTGCCCGGTTTGTTCGAGCAAAAAATTCTTCTTTACCTGTTTTAGCGCTGAACAGAACCAACCTCACGGAGCCGTGTGTTCATTATGCGGAACCAGAATGACATCGTCGTCTTGTATTCAGAAACTCAAGCGCAGACGATGGTCAAAACCCGTAGCGTAACCTGAGGCCTTATTGGCCTCATGTTTTATTTATCGTAAAGAGGGCTGATGATGTCACAAAATCTGAATGCACAATGCCATTGCGGTGGGGTGAAATTTACAGTTGAACTGGCGGATGGTTTTAATACCGTTCGGCGATGTAACTGCTCTTTTTGTCGGATGCGTGGCGCGGTGGTGGTTACAGCGTCTTTATCGGGAATCAAGATTATTCAAGGCGAAGACCAACTAACGGAGTATCGTTTTAACACGCAAGAGGCCCGGCACTTTTTTTGCGCTGTCTGCGGAATTTATACTTTTCACCAACGCCGTTCGAATCCCGATCAATATGGCGTGAATGTCGCCTGCATTGAAGGGGTTAGCCCTTTTGATTTTACAGAAATAGACGTGACGGATGGCGTGAATCATCCAAATGATGGGGCCAGTGATGGCATTGTGGGTTTTCTTTCGTTTCGGGCAGTGAAAAGTCCTCCTCAGTAATAAATGCAGTCACTACACGTTAACTTCGGTAAATTTTCCTTTAACCACACCGTCGTAGAATCGCCCTTTGGACACCACCTGCAAAAAATCGTTATAGATTCGGGCTGGCACACGCTGATATTGAAGCGTCCGGCGATCGATAAAGCGAATCTCAAGCGTGGCGCTACGCTCATCGTAGGCAATAGAGGCAATACGTGACGATCTAACCGGGTGATGGACCATGATGCGTTCTCCTTACCGCTCAAAACAGGATATTTATCATCTATCAGGTAGGCGTATTAGCGCAAGGGTAAATTATGACCTTGAATCATTGTGCGCAGCAATAAGACAGAGTGCTCGGGCTGACTTATCGTGTCTGGCTGACATATTAATACCCGCGATTTTTTCACACTCATCCCGTATTTCATTCTGACCAGATGTGAAGGACTTCTGTTTTTTATAAAGTAAATTTATAATGACTTATATATCTATTATGAATTTCTTATGCTGTTAGTCGTTTGCTATTATCTGGCGTGCGATAAATGCCGTGAATGGGTTATGCCAATGAATAATAAATAAAAATTATTCATTCGTGGCTGAGGGCGGTAGACTTCGCCTCGTTATATGTCTTTAAGATTCTTTATCCGTTTACAGGGTGAGTGTGTTTTTTTGAAATACAAACACTCACTTTATTATTTGGATAAGCCCGGAGTTGATACTCCGGGCTTTTTTTATTACTCGCTTGCGGATTTTTCTGCTTTTCCGGCCATCTGCGCCAGGAAGTCGTAGCGTTTTTGCAGATCCGCCGCCGCATCTTTCCAAAGCTGCTCGGCCACCTCAGGCTGCTGAGCATTCAGTCGACGGAAACGCTGCTCCTGGAGCAAGGTTTCGGCAAGTGCATCTGATGGTGGACGGGAGTCCAGCGCCAGCGGCAGTTTGCCTTCATCCGCACGGCGCGGGTCGAAGCGGTACAACGGCCAGAAGCCCGTGGCGGTGAGCTGTCGCATCTGATCGTGGCTGAGCGCCAGATCGTAGCCGTGCTCTTCGCAAGGACTGTAGGCAATAATCAGAGAAGGGCCTGGATACGCTTCCGCTTCCTGAATGGCTTTCACGGTCTGATTAAGCTGCGCGCCCAGCGAAATCTGCGCGACATAAACATGGCCGTACATCATCATGCTTACACCCAAATCTTTGCGTGCTTTGCGTTTGCCGTGTTCGCCAAATTTGGTCACTGCGCCCAGCGGCGTTGCTTTGGACGCTTGTCCGCCCGTATTGGAATAACACTGCGTATCAAGCACCAGGATATTGACGTTTTCGGTCAGACTCAGAACATGATCCAGACCACCGAAGCCGATATCGTAGGCCCAGCCATCACCGCCAATCAACCAGATTGATTTCTCCACCAGCGCGTCGGCGTCGGTTAAGAGCTGTTCAGCGCCCTCGACGCCAGCCAGATGTTGTCGCAGTTCGGCGACTTGCTCACGACGGACTTCTGGCGTGGCGTTGCTGTGCAGCGCGGTGTTCAGCGCCTCTGGGATCTTATCGGCAAACTGCTCCAGTAAACGCATGACGCGAGCGCGATGCTGATCGACCGTCAGACGAAAGCCCAAACCAAACTCTGCGTTATCTTCAAACAGCGAGTTCGCCCATGCCGGACCACGGCCATTGGCATCGGTGGTATATGGCGTAGAAGGCAAATTGCCCCCGTAAATAGAGGAACAGCCGGTGGCGTTAGCAATCAACATGCGGTCGCCATACAGTTGGGTGAGCAACTTAATATAAGGTGTTTCACCGCAGCCCGAGCAGGCTCCGGAATATTCAAATAACGGCGTAATGAGCTGCGACGTGCGGATATCAATACGTTCCAGCTTGCTACGATCAATTTCGGGCAGGTCGAGGAAGAAATCGTAATTCACTTTTTCTTCTTCCACATGTTCCAGGCGCGACATCATATTGATGGCTTTAATCTCTGGATTTTGACGATCTTTGGCCGGGCACACTTCGACACACAAATTACAGCCGGTGCAGTCTTCCGGTGCGACCTGGAGGACGTATTTTTGTCCACGCATATCACGAGATTTCACATCGAGTGAATGCAGGCTGGAAGGGGCGTTTTCCATCTCGTCTGGCGAAACAACTTTGGCGCGAATAGCTGAGTGCGGGCAGGCCGCAACGCAGTGGTTACACTGGGTGCAAAGTTCCTCTTTCCAGATGGGGATCGCTTCAGCGATATTGCGTTTTTCCCAGCGCGTCGTTCCAACCGGCCAGGTGCCATCTGGTGGCAGCGCAGAAACGGGCAGGGCATCGCCCAGTCCCGCCAGCATCGCCGCTGTCACCGTCTTCACAAAATCAGGTGCGGCATCGGACACGACCGGCGGTCGATTTGGGCTTTCGTCATTGACTGGCTGCAGTGGGATCTCAGAAATGGATTCACGCGCCAGCGCCAGGGCTTGCCAGTTGCGCTCCACCAGGTCCTGGCCCTTACTGCTATAGCTTTTGGCAATCGCACCTTGCAATGCCGCCAGCGCGCTATCACCCGGCAGAATATGGGTCAGATGGAAGAACGCCATCTGCATGACGGTATTAATACGTGCTGCCAGGCCACATTCGCGGGCAATTTTTGCCGCATTGATGGTGTAAAGGCGGGCTTTTTTCTGGTTTAGTACCGCCTGCACTTCGCGCGGTAAACGTGACCAGACTTCATCGGCGTTGTACGGGGTGTTGATCAGGAAAATACCGCCAGGTTTCAGACGTTCTGCCATCTGGTATTTATCAATAAATTGCAGCTGATGGCAGCCGACAAAATCGGCTTGCGAAACCAGATAGGCCGAACGGATCGGCTGCTCGCTGACGCGCAGATGCGAAACGGTCAGACCGCCTGCTTTTTTGGAGTCATAAACGAAATACCCCTGCGCATACCACGGCGTCGAGTTACCAATAATCTTGATGTTGTTCTTCGTTGCCGAGACGCTACCGTCGCTACCCAGACCATAAAATAGCGCTTCGAGCTTCGCTTTCGATGGCAACGCATCTTCAGGGAGCGGCAGCGAAAGGTTTGTGACGTCGTCATAAATGCCGACGGTAAAGCGCGGTTTTGGCTTCGCGGCGTTTAGCTCGTTGAATACGGCCATCACGCAGTCGGGACCAAATTCTTTTGAGGACAGGCCATAGCGGCCGCCAATCACGCGCGGCAGCATTTCGCGTTCACCGCTGTTGAATGCCTCGGCCAGCGCCGTCATGACGTCCAGATACAGCGGTTCCGCATGCGCGCCGGGCTCTTTGGTGCGGTCAAGTACGGCAACAAAACGCACGCTTTCTGGCAGAACGGACAGCAAATGCTTCGCCGAGAATGGGCGATACAGGCGCACTTTCAACACACCGACTTTTTCGCCGCGAGAAAGTAGTTCATCGACCACTTCTTCACACGTGCCGATCGCGGAGCCCATCAAAACGATAACGCGCTCAGCCTGCGGATGTCCGTAATATTCAAAGGGTTTGTAGTCACGTCCCGTCGCGGCGGAGAAATCATCCATCGCCTGCTCGACGTGGTCGTAAACCGCGTTATACCAGGGATTTGTTGCCTCGCGGGACTGGAAATAGGTATCCGGATTAGCTGACGTGCCGCGAATCACCGGATGCTCTGGATTGAGCGCCCGTGCGCGATGGGCATCAATTTCTGCCTGCGGCATCAACTCAAGAATCGTGCTGTCAGCCAGCGGCACGATTTTATTGATTTCGTGCGAGGTACGGAAACCGTCAAAGAAATGAATAAACGGCACGCGGCTTTTGAGCGTTGCCACGTGAGAAATCAACGCAAAGTCCTGCGCTTCCTGCACGTTGCTGGCGCAAAGCATCGCACAGCCCGTCTGACGGATGGCCATCACATCAGAGTGATCGCCAAAAATCGACAGGGCATGGGTCGCCACGGTACGTGCGGCGACGTGTAAAACAAAGGGGGTTAACTGTCCAGCCAGCTTATACAGCGTGGGGATCATCAACAGCAAACCCTGGGAAGAGGTAAACGACGTAGACAGCGCGCCGGTTTGCAACGCGCCGTGTACAGCGCCGATAGCGCCGGCTTCCGATTGCATTTCCACGACCCGAGGGACATCACCCCAGACGTTTTTAAGCCCGTTGCCCGCCCAGGCATCTGCCTGTTCCGCCATCGTCGAACTCGGTGTAATAGGGTAAATGGCGATAACTTCACTGGTGCGAAACGCGACGGACGCGGCTGCGCCATTACCGTCAATAGTGATCATGTGACACCCTTACATTGCGCAAAAAAGAGGGACCCGTGAAACGGCGACGAGTCCTGATAATTATTCCCTTATTATAGAACGCATGCGTATTCCATTGAAGTCATAGGGCTTTTGAGTGCACAAATTGATCCAAGGGGCATACCGGGGACAATGCATGCGGTAAGTTCCTGTTGATGATATCCACTTGATTCTCACCCATTTCTCCGATCCACTTACCGTAAACCTCATAAACCATCTTAGCGTTTTCATGCCCCATCTGGCTGGCAATAAACGATGGGTTGGCGCCCGCAGACAGCGACCAGCATGCAAAGGTATGGCGTGACTGGTACGGATCACGCATGCGTACACCCCCATTTTTTATTCCATACTCCCACGAATAGGCCAGTGAGTTTTTGGCGTAATGCCCTTTATTTTTTCCAGCGCGTTTAGGGGGAACAAATACAAACCGCAGGCCCTGCGACTCGGTTCGCCCAGGTTCACGATGGTGAAGAATGATCTGGGTTTTAACCAATTCACCGGTAGAACGGTATTGTTCACGTAACGCATCTAGCGCAGGCTTAAGTAGAGTTATGGTCCGAATACCAGCGTCTGTTTTTGGTAAAACAAAGATGTGTTTACCAGTAATGTTCCGGCTGACGTTGATTACGCCTCTATCTAAATCAATATCTTCCCATGCAAGCGCTGCTAGCTCTCCGTGACGCAAGCCAGTGTGAATGGCAGTCGTCCAGAGGATCACCCCAAACCGGTTACGGCTCAGGGCCTCCATGAATGCACTGTATTCGCTAGGCAAAAGAGGGTCTGGCACCGATTTGGATTTTTTGAGCCATTTAAGGCCTTCATATGGGGCGTGTTTGATAAAGTTGCTTCGGTATGCAAGCTTCAAAATAGTGGAAAAGGTGCTCATCATTCCGTTAACTGTAGACGCAGCTCTTCCCGATTTGTTGAGAGATAAATGGATCGGGTGAACTACTTCACCCGTTAACAACTCATTTCGGTAGCGCAGTAAATCAGAGTGCTGTATCTCATTTATCAGAGTCGCATCACCTACTACACGGCGTAACGTGGTGACAACAGAAGAAAGTGAGTCGTAGGTGGCCGCAGAGATTTCAAAGCGCTTTGCTTCCATGTATATGTCGCATAACTCTCCGAAACCGGTGACTTTCTTTACTGAAGAGAATTTTTTTAAAGCTTTCGATTCTGGAAAACGAGCGGCATATTCAAAAGTACCGAGCTGGATCTCGCTGACGATTACTGCGCGAAGATTCCCGGCTTTACGCACATTCGCGCTCGTGATGACCCAACCCTGAAGCACTTCTCGGCATCGAACGCCTCGGTACGTGAAGGAGATGCGGATTTTGCCATTGTGTAATTCAACGCCGGTAGGGTAATTCATCAAATTTCCTGCACTAACTGGTTAATTTTTGGATAGTTGTACCAGAGCAATCCTTTGGCATTATCAGTCTGACCCAGTGCTGTTAAACGCTTAAAATGCACGCCTTCCACCCAAAGTTTCAAACGGTAATTTTTGATCTGACCTTCGGTAAGCCCTGTTCTTTCAGTTAATCTGGTCTCAACCACCCACTCTTCGTTAAATATTACCTGTGCCATCATTTACCTCAGGTAACCGGCATCAGTATAAAGATGCCGGTTTAGAACAATTGATATTCCGATATCAGAAGGCCTGACCGGGTAATGAACGGAGCCGGCGCATGCCAGTCATTGGTGTAGCTACATAGCTCTCCTTACGATTCACCACTTCAACCCAAACTTTCACACCTTCAACTCTCACGGTGTAGGTCTCTTTCATCTTGCTTCGCCCGTAATCGCCGTAACGTTGCTGGTGGGCTGCGAGCGCGATGTCACATGCCTGGCGAGCCAAAGGGGATTGCCTACTACCTCGATTGATCAGTCGCATATTGTCTCCTTAAGGGAGGGTTTCCCCTCCCGATCTCCCTAAGCCACGTATTCCGGTTTCATATCCGCCAGGGTGATGCTGAACTGCTCATGCAGTTCTTCGCCCAGATGACGTTTCGCCGAAGCCAGCACGCGCTCAGCTTCCCCGAACCGCTCAATCGCTTCGGGAGCATCTGATGGTGGCAAGGAATTGATAGCCGCTTCGACTTTGTTTCGTGCATCCACAAGGTAGTAACGCTTCACTGCTTTGTTCTTTAGCTCGGTGAACAGGGCGGAACCCAGTGTTGCTTTTACGCTTTCGATATCAACCCGTAACGCTTTGGCGCTATCAACGTCCTATGCAGCATCGATGCGGTCGCGAAAATCATCAGCCAGGGTATCGATGTTGGCGGCCGATTCCTGCGCGATGTGAGTGGTTGTTACGTTGTCATCTGAGATGTCGCTGAGCCTAACTCTTGACGGTGCTGGGTTAATTTCCCTCTCAGCACGTTGCTCAACTTCATCTGGACTGTAGACGCCGAGGATCACCTCAGGGCAGTAAAGTCGGGCCCAATACTTAACGGCCAGATATGCGATCTGTTGCTTTGGTGCTGTCTTCCAAAGCGGTGAGTTACGTGTGGTGATATCCGCGAGGTAAATAGGCTCACCCCAAGTAATGTCCTCTTCACCGCGGAGAACCGCACCAACTTTGATAAACAGGCCTAATTCATTGCGACCTTCTTTTTGTCCCGCAATCTGCTCCCAATCACCGCCGTATTTATAATGGAAGCGGCCAACGATGGCACTGGAGCTAGAAATTACTGCGTTAACCAACTGAGCTTCGTAACCCAACACGCCGTTTACCAGGTGCGTTTTCTGCGCCACTGCATATGGATTCATTCCCCATTGCATGGCCTGCATGACGATTGCCATACAGTCGGCAGGTTTCCCTGCTAGATGCTTGGGTACAGTGACGGCAGACTGAGCCATTAGGTCAGCGAAAGCGGTTAACTGGCCGAGTGCCTGCACATTGAATACTGCGTTGCTGGCAGAGAGGGTGTTTGGGGCCTGCTCTGTTGTGATGATATTTGTATTTTGCATGCTCAAATCCTCCATTAAGCCAGACGTAGCGCTTCAAGACGACGCAGGTCGAAGTCGTTCAGTTCATCGGTGTAATCGTCGGTGATTGGCGCTGACCACTCACCTGTGTCGAAGCCGGTAGCGATAGCGCGCATTGATTTGCGATATTCGAGCCTTCCCAGTTCCAGCAGTTCTGCGGATGCTTCGATGATGGCGATCCAGTGGTAGTTCTCGTCTTTGTTGACGAAGATCCAGAAGAACTGATCCAGTGCTGCGGTTTCGCAGTACATGGCAGCGCTCAGGTGGTAATCACGGTCGATGATTTCGCGGTGAAGTTTGGAGCGCAGGCCTTCTTGCTTGATGTTCCACATGCTGATGGTCTTCAGGTCGGCACCAATACGCACACCGTCCAGGTCGATTTCAAGGTCAGGGCGCACGCGGACTTCCAGGCCGGTTTCATCGTCAAAGCCAAAGTAGCTGACTTCAACTGCACGGCTCGGGTGCTGGAGTAGCATGCCAGCGGTCGGGTGGGCCAGAAGGGCCGACTGAATGGCCAGCGCGGTCGCCAGCTGCTGGCGCGTCACTAGAATCTTGTCGTCTGGGTTGTCGCGCCATGCATCCAGGAGTTCGTCGGCAAACACGGCATCCGGCTTAACAGATTTCACCGCCTGAATCAGATCCGCTTTGGTGCCGGACACTTTCAGTGGCGCAGGTTTCTGCGCTTCCTGTGCCACTAGGTCAGGGGTGATGATTGCCAACTGCTCTAGCAGAGCGTCACGGCTGCCACTGGTTTTAACCGGCACGGGCAGGGTGGCGTTGTACTCTTTGATGCATGCCTTCATTGCCGTTGCCGTCTGCTTCTGATCTGCCTCGATACGCTGGAAGTCAGCCGGCAGCGCCATGTAGATCTGCGCGGTTTCCTCCAGGCTTGCGCCCAGCGGCAGTTGTGCGGGTAGTGTGGAGTTGTACTCTTCCAGCAGCGCTTTGATATCGTCTGCACTCAGCAAGGCTGGAAGACTGGCATTATGCGCATCGATAAACTCACGCAGAGTGGTGGCGGTAGTGAACGCACCTACTGGGATCTCCGGCTCCAAGCTGAATTCTTCTTCGAGGTTTTCAGGCTGCAGCGCCAGTGCATGAACCAGGTTACCCATATCCAGCACTTTGGACGGGATGCGCTGGATCGTCTTGGCGACGTGGCGCGCGTTAAAATACATCAGGCTCACACGGGCATCTTTAACCTGCGTGCTGCTGATCCCGTTCGCTGCGTGATAAACGTTGTTTGGTAAACCTTCATAACGACCCGGTTCGAAGTAGGCAGGATATTCGGCAGCTGGTTCGTCCCGCTGCACTCCCGGCTCATTTTGTGTGGTTTCTGGCACATTCTGGTGTGCAGAATCGATATTCTGGCTGGCAGGATCAGTTTTTTGGTTGCCATCCACCTGTTCCTGGTTCGCAAGGCTTGGCGCGGCAGCGGCCAGTATCTCTGCCGGAGTTACGGTAACTGCTTGCGGATCAGTTGCATCAGCGCCCTCGTCTGGTTGTACCGCATCAGAATCTTTGATTTTCTCTGGCTTAGCCGTTTCCATCTGCACATCGCTGGTACTCTCCGCTGCGTTTTCCGTTTTTTCGACTTCATTTGAGGCGGTATTGATGACCGGGTCGGTATTTCCATCCATCAGGCCGTCGATGGTGAACACACCACCGCCGAGATTCTCGACGTGAGGCTGCTCTAATGGTGCTTCAGTTTCAGCAGTCGGCTCGGACAGCGGTAGCAACTCCACCGCAGCGTTAAATTCAGACGTCAGCGTCTGGTTCACAAACTCCAGATGCGCGACTGGCGTAAGGTGAACGTTTTCCGGAGCGATACGTACCAGGTTGAAGATCGCAGTGCGGTTAACTCCTAGGACGCCCGGCTGATTGCGAAGGATGTTGCTCCATGATTTCCACGGCTCTTCTTTCTTCGTAACGATCTCTTTGGCGCGTCGTAGGATGCTGCCCGGGATCTCAAAGTGGTTGAAGTCCGTCGGCAGCAGGGCGCAGGCAATCTCAAGATCGAGGGTGTCGAGTGTATGGTGTGCGCCTTCGCCGCGATCGGTAACATAACCGCCGTCGGCATTAGTACCGGAATCAGTACGCTGCACGCTGCTGATACGATTACCGGCAGCCCATTCGCGCGCCAGGATGCCGCGATCGATGTAGTCGGTAGCCACCCAGGTTTTTGTGAACTGGAGAATC
>Ga0207696_1001010_pt1 | contig 16899 bp, 8 predicted proteins | sample KBSS54metaG_FD_184403 | JGI IMG/M metagenome (GOLD analysis project Ga0207696, IMG submission 184403) | Switchgrass rhizosphere microbial communities from Kellogg Biological Station, Michigan, USA - KBS S5-4 metaG (SPAdes) (version 2) | ecosystem: Host-associated > Plants > Roots > Rhizosphere >...
GCGGTTCACAAATGCATTGTGGCGCGCCAGTTCGCGGGTGAGGGCGGTTTCAGGCCAGCGCTCAATTTCTGCGGTGATAACACTTTGCGCAAATGGTACGGCTTCAGGTTCAGCGTCAAGACCCACCGGATAAACCGCGATGCCCAGCGGTTCGCCCGCCTGGCGCAGCATTCTGCCTAACTGACCGTTACCCAACACGCAAACGCGTTTCATGCTTCACCCCGTGGGTCCGGGTTTTCCAGCACTTCGTCGGTCTGGCTTTGACGCCAGTCTGCCAGGCGCTGACTGAGACCTTTATCGTGCAGAGCGAGAATTTGCGCCGCCAGTAAAGCAGCGTTGGCCGCACCGGCTTTGCCGATTGCCAGCGTACCAACCGGAATACCGCGTGGCATTTGAACAATAGAGTAGAGACTGTCGACGCCGCTTAAAGCCGCGCTCTGGACTGGCACACCCAGCACCGGAACCAGGGTTTTCGCCGCGATCATACCCGGTAAATGCGCCGCACCGCCTGCACCTGCAATAATCACCTGATAACCGTTGCTGCTCGCCTGTTCGGCAAAGCTGAAGAGTTTATCGGGAGTGCGGTGTGCGGAAACCACTTCAACGTGGTGTGGGACATCAAGGGCGGTGAGGATTTCTGCGGCAAACTGCATGGTGGCCCAGTCACTTTTGGAACCCATGACAATGGCGATACGCGCCGGGGTCTGGTTGGAGGACATGCGTCTCAAAACTCCTGTGGGTATGCAAACATCACCGAACGTGGCTCGGTCGGTCAGAAGGGCTCAGAGAATAGCATGAACATGCAGCAAGGAAAACGGTTGCGTGGCGATTGTTAACGCCAGATTGTCCTGTTTCCTGACATGATAAAAGTGAGAACGATGCGGAGATAAAATTCCGCACCGGGAAGCGCCTCTGGATACATTACTTTAGCCAAATACTTTTTTGACGGCTGCTAAGTAGCTAAAACCATTAACGGTGTCTGGCTCGAGATAGCTCCCTTCCGTCCATTCGTTCCACGCGTTGATCGTACAAACGGGAAATACCGATTTTTCTGTATCCATAAAGTTCTTAACGTCCTGCAGTGCCTTTTCGAATTCCGCAGGGGAATTATCCGTATACACCGGGAACCAGGGATAGCCAATGTCATCGAAGCAGTCGGTTTGCACCGTTCTGGGGGAAGAATCCCAGCCCACTGTTACGTTGGGGATATAAGGGAGCGCGTGTTGGCTGCTCAGGCGTGCATGTTCTGCTTTGGCGCATTCGCGGATCTCATTGTAGGGGCAATCAGGAAAATGACCCGGTGTAATATGATGAACCCACACGTAGCTGGTCACGCTGTCAATTCCCAGATACTCAATCACCTTATCAGGATCGGTAAGCGTATTTTCGGTTGGTAAGGTTTCGATACCCCATACCACGGCATTGAGATGCAACTCGCCCAGCCCGCGCGCGCGAATTTTTGCTCGAAAATCCTCCAGCACACTTTTGGTATTGCTCAGCCCACCCAGGCCTTTAACCAGGCTCATCATCTCGTAAATCGAAAAATAAAATTTCCCGTCTAACTTCCAGTAAGAAGGATGAGTGAAATAGCGTTCAATAATATGCTCGGTTGCATCTATAAATACCTGCTCGGAGACAGCCCCCGTGAGGCGGGTAGGGTAAGGCTGATAGCGGGTAGCCGGATGAATCTCCAGCCAGTCATGGTTGGCCCACATAATGGCAAATTTAACATCACTATTGTTGGCGGCGTTTAAATAGCCTTCGTCAAGACAGCGTTCAAGAAATGGCCCCTCCTGGTGCCAGTACCAGTCAAAGATAAAGGCAGAGATCCCGTGCCCGGCGGCTGCGCTAATTTTCTTTTCCATAACCACTGGGTCAGCTTCATCTTCATAACCCCATAGCGGCACTTTGGGTTGCATATGGCCGACAAACCGTGGCGTAGCATTTTTCACCAGTTCCCATTCAGTCCAACCTTTGCCGTGCCATTGCTCTACTTTGGGATCACAGTGGAAATTGGGGAAATAATATGCAGCCACTTCATATTTTCTTTGCATTATCGTCAGTCCTTTTACGTATTAATGATGGTTTTGAATAATATCTGCCTCGGAATTAAACTCATTGCGCTGGTTGCCATGAAAGCAGAGCCAACCGATAACCATACCGACGCCAGCCATACATGAGAGGACGGTATATAAAAAAGTTGTTCCCATTTCGAGTAATAAGGGGGTCACAAATGCCAGTAGCCCGCAGGTCAGCCTGGATACCGCAACGATGATGCCCTGCGCCGTTGAGCGTAACATCGTGGGAAATGATTCCTGCGACCATACTTTCATAATGCCTTCAAATGCCAGCCCGGCCCCAGTGCTGGTAAATAACATGGCGCAGAACCAGGAGAACGGTGCAAAGTTAAATAAAACTGGCATGACAAACCCTGCGGTATAGAAAAATGCGCCAACAATAAATCCGGTCATTCTTTTAGGTGTATCAACCAGTTTCATAAAGGCAACCCCAGAGACAATACATACCGGAAGCATTAATAAGCTCCAAAATGAGTGGGTTTCAATCGGTATACCGACGATATTAACGGCAATATATGCACCAAATTGCCCACTGGTGTTAGCCGCCAGGTTAGTCAACATATAGAAAAGACAAAGTGCGATAAACGGAGTGAGATATTTTCTGTTAAATAAATCTTTGAATGAGGCTGTTTGGGCGCGAATCGTTTTTACTCCGCAGAGGCGTTCATGGTGTGCGGCCAACCATAGGGGAGATTCAGGGATAAGCGAGCGCAGAATTAATAATGCGATACCAGTAATTCCAATATGGAAGTAAAGAATTTGCGCGCCTAAAATGCCCCAACTGCCTACTACTGAAGCGATGGCCATTGATACGCTTACGCCGCCAGCCCACAAAAGATTAGACAGTCCAATAATTTTACCGCGATTTTTATCCGTTGCCGCCTCCGAGATGGTCGCCAGAGAAACCGGTAAATCTGCACCTGTCGCCAGACCCAATGAAAGGGTGCCGAGAAGTAATAGAGGAAATGTTCGACCGAATGCCATTAGCAATGCGCCAACGACAATCATTGCCATTGTGGTGATGAATATTTTTTTTCTGCCGAACATGTCGCCTAAACGGCCGCCGAAAAAAGCCCCCAGGGCAATACAGAGTGTTAATACACCGGAGAAAATACCGATTTGCCCTGCTGTGACGCCAATCGTTTTTGAATAGATAACCAGAGCGGTTCCGCTTGATACAATCGCGGCCGAGTCGATATAGGATGCCATCCCTGATACAGTGCCAATATACCAGGGATTAGTCTGTTTAATGATGGACATAAATTATTACTCCATGTAATAGATTGTTTTATAAAGATCCTAATTTATGGTTCAATTAATGCCTCCTTAGTTATGGTTTCTGGTTGTTGATTATGGGTTGGTAATGCATGAATATAACCATCCCGTTTATAACGTTAAATTAAAGAACAGTCCTTCTGTTGAGTGCCATCATTAACCAAATAGGGATAAATGTGGCGAAATATAAAATATCGACGAGCTCAATATCACATAACTGCCAGGAAGCCAGGTGCACCATGGTTTTTTTTTGAACTAATATTGACGATGCTGATCGGTAATATATTCCGCTGTTTTGGTCAGTTATTTCAGGGGGGGATAAGGCAGATACACCAGCGATACCTGTCACCAGGTACCGCCCCTTAGAGTTGTTTAATGAATGCCCGGCACGGCCTCACCCTCTATCATTGCCAGCCCTGTCGTGGTGCGGATAAAACGCGGTGCTTTCAAATCCTCAGCCAGCATGCTCAGTAATTCAAATAACAATTCGCTGATCTGTTCCTGCTGATCCAGCGTGACCTGTTGGTTCAGTAACACCATGGTTAATGCGCAACAATATTCACAGGTTGTCTCTGAATCTGTTGAAAGTGGACTGCGATATTCATCGTAATTATTGTCATTCACCGTTAATTGCTCAATAAGATGTTTTGGCAACGGCGATTTTAAAACCACTTTCAGTACATTCAACCCCGCCAGTAAACGCCCGCATAACGCCATATATTCAGCGTGATTATTAACTTCGATTAATTCATCAGCATAACGTTGGCAAATATCCACAACCTGGAACAAATCATGCGTGGCACTCAACGGTATTTTTAATAAAGCTGCGATGTTCCCCGCAATAACGGATTGAGCAGCAGTGATTTCAGGGCGAGCGAATGTGTTACTATTGGCAACAGCCATAGCGTTACTCCTTATAAGTTAACGTTTGTGGTTAGCCCTCTTTTGGTGTTCGTGCACCATTCGGGGGCGAATCTTTTTACCTCTCTACCTTCTGCTAAAAGTACTGGATAAGTCAACAGTAAAACCTTGCTTAATTATTGGAAACTGAAAGTCTTCGGCGCAAATCACTATATAGTGAAAATTGAAAATTGAATTTTGGAATTGCAGGGGATATTAAACCAGGTGTTCGGGCTGCTTTTAGCGATCAGCAGACGTTCGTAATTGAGTCACCATGAATCTTGCTAACATGCCGTGTGTCAATCAACTGGGAACAGGTCACGTCAGCCCTCTAAAACCACGTATAGCGGGGGGGCAGGTCAGAATAACTCGCCTACTTTCACACCTGAACGATATATTAGCCATGGGATAGAAGAAAAGGACGACATGAAGTGAGCTTCCTATCTACTCAGCAAATACATGATCATTGCCTGGCAACAACACAAGAAGCTATTGAAATACTTGGATGGACTAATATCTCAGTAGGCGTTTTGAGCGACGAAGAGAGACGCCAGCTTGAAGACGCAAATTTACAAAGCCCCTTGGACTGGCGATGGGCGATGCAGACCTATAGCGGTAACTCTGAAGACGGAATACTGGATATAACTTTAAAGCTGATCGACCGTGATGAGCCGGAACAGCTTCATGCGGTTATCATTTGTAAATACGACTGGCGCCGTGAGCAATTCTCAATTTGCATGTTAGAAAACTTCATTTCAGATGAAGATACCGACCTAACAGGCAACGTATTGATCATCGCACTTATTTACGCGACTACCTTCTGCCAGATCGCGGAGCTTGACGACGTCTATATTCAAGATCCTACTGAAGATGCACAACCGCGTTATAGGAGCTACGGATTTGCCCAGGTATGGGATGACCACAGTAAGATGTCTGCAGATGTGCGCGACATCCTCAATACCATACGATTGAAAGTGAATGGCATTGACCCAGATGAAGAATGACAATCTCAATCAGCAGTCGATGGGCTGTTTGTTTAATGAACGCATTTGTTATAAAATTATCCATAAGATCTATAGCCAAAGAGGTTAAACATGATCAAACAACATAGAAAAATCACTTCTGATAAAGCTATGGCTGGTGCAAGACGCTCTCTCGACTTCTGGGCTTCCATCGACGGCAACAAACTTGCCAAAGTTGGTCAGAAGGAAAAAGACATGGATATGGTCGGGCCGAAGAAAGGTGTAAAGCCAGTAAGCCTCGGATAATATTCATCATCCCTATCAAAAAGTAAGGCTCCTTCAATGGGAGCCTTATTCATCATAACGGTTTCCCGTAACCAAGTTCGCTCTTCTCTTTGCTGAGCTGCTGCATAGCGTATGTGACCTGCCCCCAGCACGTAGGGTCGTTAGCCCGACTATACAAACCTAAAAATGCTAGAGCTGGCAATGCCTGTTTTTGGCACGCAGCGGACCAGCCAGCTGCCTGTCAGGTCCGCTGTGAGCGATGAGCAGACGTAACTATCATTCCGTTGCAATAATAAGCAGAGCTCATCATGAGTTTCTTCACTGAACCTGCACATTATATAAAAGCATCCGTTAAATAAGACTTATTTACTCTTTCGCCATCTCAAAACTCAACCTTGTACTAATGTTACTCAAAGTGTTTCGACAAGTGTTTCTTGTTGTTTATTTGTGTCAACGCGCTATTTCCTTATGCGGCCTTGCAGAGATGACTTATGAATAATATTTATCGTTTGGTATGGAGCCATGTGGCGAACAGTTTTATTGCCGTTGCAGAAACATCCCGAACAGGGAAAAAAGGATCGAAGACCGGGCGTGGAGGCCGAAAATTATTAACTACTGCGCTGATTGTTGCCGGTGTTTATGGCCCGACAGCCAGCGCTGTAGATGTGACGTGGAGCGCGGCTTATCCAAACTACCTGTTTCTACCGGTTTACGATGCGGTTAAAGAGACGGGTTACGCGTTTACCATTGATGGTCAGCCACTGACAAATCATTACGCCCCAGGCACTGAACTGAATATTACTGGCGCGATACCCAACATTGCCACGGGGACGAACGGCAGCAGCACGGGGGTCACGGTACTGAATGCGCTTCCTGACTCCGGTGGAACCGGGACGGGGACCGATCCAAACCGCATCATCACTATCGAAGCCACGGATTCAACCGGGGCTGCTACGCCAATAACAGCGGCAAACATTGATCAGTACACGTATTCGCCTTCTCCGGCCAGACCTCAGGAAAGCCAGGAACTGAACGTCGAAGTGCCAGGTCTTGACGGCAGTTATCAGGTCATCAGCATTTATGATTCCTCGACGTTTATTGCTGCCGATGACACGGCCGTCAGCGACATGCTGTTGCCGGTTTACGACCCAAACTCGATTCGTATCTTTAATAATTTCGGGATCGCGTCGGTGGCGGCAACCGGCGGGCAGGCCAATATCAATGTAGGTTCAAGCGATGCGAACACGCCGATTGCAGCAGCTGCAAATACCATCGACCTGTTGACTAAAAATTCTGTACTGGCAAAAGCGGACGGCAGCGGGAGTGCGACCAGCCGTACCGAATGGCGTTCTGATAACTTTATCCATTTCCGCCCGGCGATCGTGCTCTCATCTGATACCCAAAATCTTGAAGCGCAAAGTGCGAAATACGATTTCACCATCACCCTGCCCCACTACGAGCAGGTCGGGAATAAGGCCCTGCTATTGGGGAATAAAGACTTCGTTATTCATTCATCCACTGACATTGCAGATGTTAATGATTTCCTGACAGGCCAGGGGGCTTATGCTGGAAAACCGCAGATCCAGTACTGGCTGACGGCGGGTGCAACAGTAAATGGTGAGGTTATTGACTCGTCTGTTGAAGCGCAAAACACCTACGACGCGATTATTAGCGGCATGTTGGCACAAGAGGAAAATACCAGTATCAATCTGACCTACCATGTCTGGGATGACAAAAGAGTACACAACAACAACGCCACGGTTTCAACCGGAGATTTAAACGTTATATATGCCACAGGTGCGAATGCGTCTGGTTTGGTCACCAGCGACGGGAGCCTGGCGGTTGACGGGGCATCGGCGGTGATGCGCGCGGACAATGGTGCCATCATCACAAACGACGGGGCGATCAACGCCTGGCGCAGCAGCGGCAGTAGCCCAGACTCTGTTGGTATGGTGACGACGGACGCCACGGCCATCAACAATGGCACGCTCAACGCGGGTCTGTTTATTGAAAAGGATGGCAGCAACCAGAACGTTTCTAATGCGGGCAGCACAGGCATGCAGGGCAGCGGTAACAGTACGCTGACCAACAACGGTCATATCAATGCGGCGATTACTGACTCCACCACCAACGGTGCCGTGGGCATTCGCGCGTCAGGCACCACCACGGTTTCGAATACTTTAGCAGGTACCATCGCACTGGTTGGCAACAGTAATAATCAGTTCGGCAAAGCTGGCGGTTACGGCGTCTGGCTTGATCAAAGCGCCACATTCAATAATGCCGGTAATATCTACCTTGGCGTTAATCCTGTCTTAAATTCCACCGCGCCAATACCTGTTCCGATGACCGGTGGCGATCTGTCGGCGGGGATTCGCACGCAAAGCACCGGCGCGGTGAACAACACCGGTACGATAACCATTGCTGAAAATACCCGTAATGCTGCCGGGATCTCCATCGAAGGGGCGTCAGGGGCGGTAACTAACTCCGGCACGATCAATGTATTAGGTAAACTGACTAACGGTTCGGCTGCAGCAAACTATGGTTTAAACGTGGTTGACAATGTCGGCACCGTGACGCACAGCGGCCTTATCAAGGTGGACGGTGATAACAACATTGCCATCAACGTGCTGGCGCAAGATGCGGGGGCGGAAGTTACCACCACAACAGGCAGCGCGATTACTGTCGGGAAAGCGGGGGATACCGGCGGTAGCGACGGCCAACCCTACACCTACCGTAACTATGCGGTTTATGCGGAAGGGCTAAACACCCAACACGCCCAGGTTAACCTGAATTCTACCATTCGCTTGTTATCTGCCGGGGCGATTGGTGTACATGCGCGTGGCGATGCGCGCATCGATATTGATTCAGCTTCGACGCTTTCTTTCGAAAACGTCAAACAGATGGGTTACTACGCCTGGGGTAATAAGGCGCAGATTAATCTCGGCAATGCGAATATCAATGATAACGGCCAGGCCGATTCTATTTTGTTTGCTGTGGATCACGGGGCGACTTTTGCCGGTAATAGCGGTGCTGCAGCGGGATATCAACTGACGGTATCAGGTAACAATGGAACCGGGATTATTGCCAATGGCGTCGATGAAACGACCGGAACTAAAACCTCACTCACCACCGGAACCGCACAGATATTCGTCAATGGCGAAAAAGCGGTTGGGGTAAAAGTGACTGGCGGGGCAGTCGGCAATATTAGTGACGGCGGTATTGTCCTGCAGCATGACAACACCACCGCTGTCCTGATTGATGGACGTAATTACAATATCGACGGCACCATTGATTCCGATGAAGTGCAGACTGACGTGACATCCAATGCCTCGATTACCAGCAGCCCAGGACAAAGTGGCATTGTTGGCTACAACGTGGCTCATGCGGGTGTGCTCAATCTCAGCGGCCCTGGCATTTCATTAAATGGCACCAACAGTACCGGGATCATTCTGCATGACAACGGTACCGCAACGGTCGGTGCGCCGGTGAATGTTTCTGGCACCAATAATATTGGTGTCGATATTCAAAATAATGGCGTGCTGACGAATAACGGCATTATTAGCGTCAGCGGTGCCGCGAATAGCGGCAACGTCGGGGTTCGTGTGGGTGGAGCGAATGCGGTGGTTAACCGCCTCGGCACAGTCAATGCCTCAGGCGGTTTAGCGGCAGTCCAGCTCATTGGAGCAGGCGCGAATTTAACGGTTAACGGTACAGGCAACCAGATTACGGCCTCTGGTGGAGCCGATGGTGTAAGAATGGATGCCGGTGCCACCTCCTTTAACGCCTCGGATACGGTTATCGACATTTCCGACAGCGGCGCGGGGATTAATAACAACGCCGATACCTCCAACATCAATCTTAGTAACGTCACGATTAACGCCTCCGATGGCCCGGCGATTCGCACTGCCGTCACCTTTAGCGCTGCAGGCACCAGTAACACATTAAATGTTTCCGGAAATGGCGAAGGTTTTGCTTTCATGAAGGCCGATGGTTCGGTTACCACGGGCGATCTCACTATCGGCAGCGGCTACACCATTAATGGCAACGGGGCGGGGAGCGTCGGCATTCTGGCGAGAACCTCCAACAATGTCAGTTCTGGCGCGGTTATCAACATGGCCGCCAATGCGGGTTCCGCGATTGTGGCAACCGATGGTTTGAGCGGTAGCAGTCGTACCATCACCAACTCGGGAGTTATCACCAGCCTCGGGGCGGGTGCACCAGTGATTAATGCTTCGGGCAGCGGCAATTCCACGGTGAATAACAGTGGCACCTTGTTGGCTGCGAATGCCACGGCGCAGGCTATTTTGACCGGAACAGGCAATGATAATGTGGCGTTAAGCGGGACGACGGCCAACACTCTCGGTGAAATTGTGCTGGGTAGCGGCAGCGATCGGTTCAGCTGGACGGCAGGTGATTACACTGGTGGCGTGACATTCACGGGTGCTGACGGCAACGACAGCGCCACGCTGGGTGATGTGTCGATGGCGGACGTGACGCATATTCTCAGTGAAGGCGGCACCAATAATACGTTGACTCTTAATGGTACGAATGAGGGGGCAACGCCTGCATTACTGGGATCCTTTAGCGCGGACGACCTGGCGAAAGGCACCAATATTGGGTCGGGCTGGAGCACGCTGACCTTAGATAGCTTAAATGGCGTTCCGACTGATGCACGCGTGGTGGATAATTTAACGCTCTCTGGTGTGCAAGCGATCAATATCAACAATGGTGCCACGCTGCGTAGCGGCGACAGCGCCCCGACTGCGGGCGAGGCCACCATCCATAACTACAACGTCGCCACCTCGGGGGCGACAAGCTTGCTGTCATTCGATGGGGCGGGCGACCAAGTCTACAGTGGCGTGATCAGCGGCACCGGCGGCATGGAGCGCATCAATAGCGGTAATACTATTCTGCTGGGCGATAACACCTACACCGGGAATACTTTGATAGGCGCAGGATCGGAGCTGACTCTCGGCGATGGTAATACAACCGGCAAACTATCAGAGCAAACCAACATTACTGATAACGGTATCCTGACGGTTAACCACTCTGATGCAGTGGCGCTCAATGGCGTTATTTCAGGAAGTGGTGCGTTCCGCCAGATTGGTAGCGGCGTCACTCGCCTCGGTGGCAATAACAGCTATGCGGGAAGCACTACCGTTGAGCAGGGTACCTTGCTGATTAACGGTGTGCAGAGCGGAACAGGGCTGACCACCGTCAAGAGCGGCACTACGCTTGGCGGTTACGGCACCATCGGCGGTGATGTGCTGTTCGAGAGCGGGACCACATTGCGCCCCGGTGATGACAGCCGTGGCAATCGCACCGGGACGCTGACCGTTCAGGGCGATCTGACACTTGCCAGTGACACCAACAGCCAGTTCCAGTTGGGGGAAGTTTATACACCGGGTGGCTCACTCAATGACCTGGTGGATGTGAAAGGTGACTTAATACTTGATGGTTCACTCAATGTGGCGCTGACCGCAGGCGGAGCCTTCCTGCCGGGTGTGTATCGCCTGTTTAACTATGGCGGTTCGCTCACCGACAACACCATGGATATCGCGTCGCTGCCACCCAACGACGCCAGTAATTACGCCATCCAGACCAACATCGACAAGGAAGTTAACCTCGCGCTTAACTTTATTGACCCGACAAATCAGTTGCAGTTCTGGGATGGTGACCTTGATGTGATCCCTGGCAACCACGGGGATGGTACGACAGGCAATGGCAGAGTTGACGGTGGCTTCGGTTACTGGACCAGCCTGATTTCAGGCGTCAGCAACAACTGGACGCAAGTTGATGGGGTCGGTAATGCGCCGTGGGCGCAGGATGCTTTCGCTGTCTTCCAGGGGCAAGGTGACGTGGTACGGGTCAGCAATGCCTTTGGTGACGTGCTCACTTCCGGGATGCAGTTCGCCAGTAATGGCTACATCCTGAATGCCGACCCTGCACGCCCGGATTCGCAACTGTTCTTTGATGCGACTAACCCGCCGGGTAATTTCCCGCCGGATAACAGCTACGAAGCGCAAGGCGCGACCCATGCCGACAGCTATTTTGCGATTCGTGTGGGGAATGGTGCGGCGGGAGCCGACATCACGACGCTTATCAACGTCAACCTGGTGCAGAACGATTTGTCCGCTGGCAATATCCGTTTGCTGAAAACCGATCCAGGTCGCCTGATTTTAACCGGCAATAATGTGTTTACCGGTGGCGTGGAAGTCTGGAACGGCACGCTGAATATCACCAACGACAACGCGCTTGGTGCGACCAGTAACTCAGTGTTGTTGAAAAATGGCGCCACCTTCCAGGCGGGGGCCGATCTCACGACATCACGCTTATTCTTTGTCGATGGCGTTGCGGGCGCTGCGCTGGATGTATTCGGCCATACCTTTACCCCAACAGGCGTGATTGGCGGTGATGGTCCGCTGACTATTAAAGATAGCTCCACGGGCACCAATAATGGCGTGCTTGAGTTGGGCACCGCGAATACCTATCAGGGCGACACCACGATTATCGGCAAAAATGGTACCGGGCAACTGACCGTTAATGCGAATACCAGTGGGGCATTAGGTGCGTCAGATAGCCTGGTTTCATTAAGCTCTCTGGCGCTGTTAAACCTCAATAACGCCGCTTCGGGTGAAACGCACGTCTTTGCCGTCGACAACGCATCACTGGCGTTCCACGACAACGCCGGAGCCGGGCAAAGCACTATCAATCTGACTAACGGTGGTAACGCGACTTTCAGCGATACGAGCCAGGGTGATAATGCGAATGTGTCGGTTGATGCCAGTTCCCTGCTTGCGCTCAACGGCAGTGCCGATGCGGGTTCATCGACGGTCAATAACAGCGGACGTGTGACCTTTGCTGACAACGCTCAGGGCGCAGGCGCGGTGATTTCTAACCTCGTGGGCGGCCTGGTGGATATCAGTTCTGCGCTGTCGGGCACCTCGATAGGTTCATTATCAGGTGCAGGTAACGTGATGCTGGGTGCGGCAACTCTGGTTGAAGGCGCCTTAGGGCGCAACGACTCCATCAGCGGCATTATCAGCGGTGACGGAAATCTGGTGAAAACCGGAAGCGGAACGCTAAACCTCACCGCCGCCAACACCTGGACCGGAACCACCGATGCACAGCAAGGCGTATTACTGATTAACGGTAATCAAGTGGCGGCAACCGGGCAAACCACGGTAAATAGCGGTGCAACACTTGGCGGTGCGGGCCTGCTCGGTGGCAGCGTGGTGATAGACAACGGCGGGCACCTGGCGGCTGGGCAGGATCTGTCAAGTGTGGGTGTGCTGACGATGGGCGCGCTAACCCTTAATCAGGATTCGCAAGTCGATTTCCAGTTTGGCCAGCCATACACCGTCGGCGGCACGCTTAACGATCTTATCAACATTAATGGCGACCTCAATCTTAACGGCAAACTGAATATCACCCAGACACCGGGCGGCAGTTTTGATGTCGGGATCTATCGCGTCTTTAATTATTCCGGTGCGTTAACCAACAACATTCTCGATATTGGCACCGCGCCTGCGGCGGCAGACGATCTCTACGTTCAGACCTCTATCGCAGGCCAGGTGAACCTCGTCAACCGCAGTGGTTATGTCATGCGCTTCTGGGACGGTTTCGGCGGTACGGGCGGGGCGTTGAAAAATAACGACCAGATCGATGGCGGCAACGGTATCTGGCAAAACAGCAGCGGCAATGACAACTGGACCACGGATGTCACCGATCCTGAAGGGCGCTTTAATACACCGTTCAGCAATGGTTCCTTTGCTGTATTTGGCGGTACCGCCGGTAATGTCACTATCGACACCAGCCTCGGTGAAGTGGCGATCAGTGGCGCGCAGTTTGCCACTGACGGTTATGTCATCGGCGGGAATAATCTAACCACCCATACCGCTAATACAATTATTCGCGTCGGTGATGGTACGGCACCGAGTGCGGGTTATACCGCCACCATCAACTCGGTTATTGACGGTGAAGGCGGAATTAATAAAGCCGATCTCGGCACCTTGATTCTGAACGGCAATAACCAATACCAGGGCGGCACGCAGGTTAGCGGCGGGATACTGCAAGTTTCTGCGGATAATAATCTCGGTGCAGCGGGAACCGGAATTGGCCTGAGTGGCGGCACGTTGCGCTATGGCGCGGCGTTTGATACTGCCCGCCAGGTGACGCTTTCGGGCGTCGGTGGGGCAATTGACACCAACGGTCATGCGGTTTCGCTGTTAACGGCGGTTACCGGCAATGGCGATTTCACCAAACTGGGCGAAGGCGCGTTGACGCTCACAAAAGACAGCACATTCAACGGGCAAACCACCATCAGCAAAGGCACATTGCAGTTGGGGAACGGGGGTACGGCGGGCAACATCGGCGGGAATATTGTCGATAACGCGACCCTTGCGATTAACCGCAGCGATACGTTGACGCTTAACGGGAATATTTCCGGCAACGGACAGGTCTGGCAGCAGGGCAGCGGCACCACCATTCTCAATGGCAACAATAGCTGGAGCGGAATTACGCTGGTGGAAAAAGGCACCTTGCTGGCTTCAGGCGAGAATCGCTTTAGCCAGCCATCCAGCCATATTGTGAGCCGCGGTGCGTTACTGGATACCGGTGGCTACAGCCAGTCGGTCGCCAACCTGGTGAACCAGGGCACTATTAATTTGCGTGGCGGTGATGTCGGATCAACCCTGACGGTCAACGGTGATTACGTCGGCCTGAACGGCACTTTGAACATTGCTGCCCAGCAACATAGCCCAGGTGTCGCCGACCGTCTGGTGATAAATGGCGGCAGTGCTACTGGCCTGACGAACCTGAATATTGATGTTAGCCAACTCGGCGAACCGACCACCGGTGACGGCATTATGGTGGTTGAAGCCATTAATGGGGCGACCACCACCGCTCAGACCACCAAAGATGCCTTTACCATTGGCGATGGCGTGCTTACCGCGGGCGCATGGCAATACCAGCTATTTGCTGGTAACGCGCAAGGGGCGGGTGAAGACTGGTTCTTACGCGCCGGTTATCGTCCTGATGTACCGGGCTTCGATACGCTGGCCGCGATTATCCGCCAGGCCGATTTAGCGGTTCTTGGGACACTTCACCAGCGTGTGGGCGATGAACAACCCTGGCGTGCGGATGTTGCGGCCGATCAGGAAAGCCGTTTTTGGGCACGTTACATCGTCAAATCGGTCGACCAAAAACACGACGATCCTACCGGCTCGCAAAGCAGTTCCAACTTCAACGGGATGCAGATGGGGTTGGACCTGTGGCAAAACGATAAATGGCGTGCAGGTTTGTACACCACCTTTATGGATATCGACAGCTCGATCAATGGTGATACCGGGATGAGCGGCGGGGCCGCCTACAACTCGACCTTCTCCTCATACCTGGGGGGTTACGCCACATGGACTGACACCGACGGTTTGTACGTCGATAACGTCCTGCAGTACGGTTATCACTCTGTCGATTTGAAGAACTTGAGCAGTCATGAATCGTACAGCCCGGACGGTAGCTCGGTGGTGGCGTCGGTTGAAGTCGGAAAACCGTGGCAATTAGGCGATAGCAACTGGCAGATAGAACCGCAGGCGCAACTTATTTATCAGTACAGTAATTTTGATGATGTCACACTTGCCGATCGGTCGAAAACCAAAGTTTCGGTGGACGCTGACGGCTCTGTGATTGGCCGCCTTGGGGTCCGTCTGACTGCCGATTACGACACCGACTATGGCAAAGTTAAGCCTTATGTTCGCGCAAACTACTGGCAGGAACTGTCTGACGGCCAGGACAGCGTGACGTATCGCAATACGGCCAACCAGGCCGGTGCGACGGAAATCAACGCCAACCAGCGCTTCCAGGCAACTGAAGTGGCTCTCGGTACGACATGGGCGGTAACCACCGATGTGCAGGCCTATACCGAGGTGGGCAAAAGCTGGGATAACGGTGGCGACACGTCCGTATCCTCTGATATTTCAGCGTCTGTTGGGATGAAAATTCGCTTCTGATGATACTGCGGCTCGCTTCGAGCCGCAGGCTATCCCAGGCCTTTTAGCGGTTATTTTAAGAAACAGGTGGCACATGAAAAAGAGCATCGTGGCGTGTTCAGGACTGCTGTTAGCCTCATTTTCTCATGCGAGTGGCCTTTATTTTTATGAGATGGGTACAGAAGATACGGCACTGGCCGGTGCCGGGCAGGCTGCACGCGCTCAGGATGCTTCTACCATTGTTACCAATCCGGCGGGTATGACCCGTCTACCGGATCATATGTTCACCGGTGGTCTACAGGTCATGGGGGGAGATATCAATTATCAGTTAGATAACGCCAGACAGAGCCCGGGGAATGTCATGAATCTTTTCCCTAATGCCAGTAGCTTCTATAGCCAAAAAGTCAGTGAAGATGTGTACGCGGGCATTGGTCTGTATGGAAACTATGGTCTGGGGATAGATTTTGGCGACTGGGCTGGAGACCGGTTAATCAAAAAGAGCACCATGGTTGCCATGACCCTGAGCCCCTCTCTGGCCTGGAAACTGAGCGATCGTGTTTCCATCGGGGGGTCAGTCAATGCCAACTATGGCTTCTTGTCGCTGACGCGCAACGTTGAGGGGGATGATAAAACGCAAAAAGACCACGACTGGGCGATGAGCTATCGTCTCGGTTTGTTGATGGATCTGACTGACCAAACCCGCGCGGGGATAACCTGGAACAGTAAAACCGATTACGACTTTAATATTGATGCTCAGGCGCGGTTCCCCAACCTGCCAAATGTCGATTTCACCTTACCCATCGGTGCGCAAGTCCGGGCGCCACAGCAAATCATGCTAAGCCTGGTACACGATATCGATAAACAGTGGTCTGTGATGGGCGATCTTGGCTGGCAGGACTGGAGCCAGTTTGGTGCGCCACAGATTACCGTGGCAGGCGAGGCGATCGACAAAACCAGCCGCCTTAAAGATACCTGGCATACCGCATTGGGTGTGCAATACCGTCCAGCTGAAGAGTGGCGTCTCAATGCCGGCGTGGCATTTGATAGTACTGTATACAAAGATCAGAGTGATGCGGCATTAACCCTGCCAACTGGCGACGAATGGCGTTTTGCCACCGGTGCGCAGTACCAACTGAGCCAGGCAAGCAATATTGGTATAGCAGTGGAATATCTGCATATGCAGTCTTCAAAAATCCAGTCTCCGGCGGTTTTGGCGGGCAATTACGATAATCCTTATCTGTGGTTTACCAGCGTCAATTACAGTTATCAGTTCTGATTGTTAAAAGGCCATTATCAGTATTTTATGGATACTGGCTGACGATATGAGTCATGTCTGCTTCTGGTTACGCGATGCTGTCCTCATGCAACCAGCAAACGACTCTTCTCCAGACAACTTCGAACCAGCAAAAGTTA
>Ga0207696_1001014_pt1 | contig 16811 bp, 14 predicted proteins | sample KBSS54metaG_FD_184403 | JGI IMG/M metagenome (GOLD analysis project Ga0207696, IMG submission 184403) | Switchgrass rhizosphere microbial communities from Kellogg Biological Station, Michigan, USA - KBS S5-4 metaG (SPAdes) (version 2) | ecosystem: Host-associated > Plants > Roots > Rhizosphere >...
GGCAGTGAAAGACGACCCTGTTTACTCCATTTCGCTTGGGGCAAATGGCTTAGCCGAAAAGCTAAAAATCGAACAGTCGATTAAAGACGTAGCTCAGTTGAATGTCTCAATACAAAATCGTGAGCATGTTCTTAGCGCATTGCAGGCGATAAATCTTGGCTCAGTTGATTTCACACCTTTCAAATACCAGATGCAGCCTTCGCTACCGGTAAAAAAAGATGGCGCCAGTAAATCACTGATTATTGTGTTGGCGGCGCTGGTTGGCTTGATTGTGGCGGCGGGTTCTGTGCTGGTTCGTGGTGCGATGTCGTCTCGTATGAGAATTGAAGAAATATAATCGCTGATATTGCTGCATAAACGGCTGCTTCCAAAACCTGGAAGCAGCCGTTTTTTTTGGCACTTACTTCAGAAAATCTTCACGGATTGGGGTGAAAGTATCCAAAAGTGTGCCAGCAGCCAGGCATACGCAGCCGTGCATCACGTGAGGTTCTTTATAGAGTGTGTCGCCCGCGGTCACACGGTGAGTTTCTTCACCGATGGTGAATTCAAATTCGCCAGACAGCACATAAGTTAACTGCTCATGCGGGTGATTGTGCATCGGGCCGATGGCACCTTTTTCAAAGTTAACCTGTACTGCCATCATTTTGCCGTCGTGCGCCAGGATACGGCGGCTCACGCCAGCACCTAAATCTTCCAGTTGAGTATCTTTAATAAAAGTGAACATCTTTCGATCCTTGGTTACGTGAAACGTTGTTTCATTTAAATAATCGTAACCTGAAAATTCCCTTTGCGATAGTTGGCACCGGAGTTTTGTAAGGCCGATCACGCTTTCCTGCCTGATAATCTCTCTGTTATAACCAATGTCATGACAAAGAACAGGTGACGAAAAAATGAAAACAATTGGCTTGCTGGGTGGCATGAGTTGGGAATCGACAATTCCTTATTATCGATTGATTAATGAAGGTATTAAGACGCGTTTAGGTGGGCTGCATTCGGCAAAAATTGTGCTGCACAGTGTTGATTTTCATGAGATTGAAGCCTGTCAGGCCAGCGGTGAATGGGATTTAGCCGGTGATATGCTGGCGCAAGCAGCGCTTGGCCTGCAAAAAGCCGGGGCCGAAGGCATCGTGCTGTGTACCAACACCATGCACAAAGTGGCACACCACATTGAATCACGTTGCTCGCTGCCGTTCTTGCACATCGCGGATGCGACGGGGCGCGCCATTACTGCGCAAAATGTTCAGCGTGTTGCTTTGCTGGGGACGCGTTACACCATGGAACAGGATTTTTACCGAGGCCGCCTGAATGCTGAGTTTGGCATTGAATCGTTAATTCCCCATGAAGAGCAGCGCCAGCGCATTAATCAGGTCATCTTTGAAGAACTGTGTCTTGGAAAAATCACTGCCGAGTCGAAGCACTATTATCAGCAAGTGATTAAAGAGTTGCAGAAGCAAGGCGCAGAAGGGGTGATTTTTGGCTGCACCGAAATTGGCTTGCTGCTTAACCAGCAAGATTGCCCATTACCAGTGTTTGATACTGCCGCCATTCATGCTGAAGATGCAGTGAAATTTATGCTTGCTGAGGTGTGATTTTTTCTTTTTTAATTTCAAAAAGATAAATGAAAAATCGAGTATCCTCAGCGCACGCCGGGTCATACCCGGCGTTTTTTGTGTTATTAATTTGTTAAGCAGCGCACGTTTTTTCAAACAAGCTGCACCTCTGACATCCTCGCGTTCTGGCGGTTGAACCACGTTCTTCCGCCTTTTGTTATTTCTGCAACCTGGAGTTTTCCCATGCCTGTTTCCTTGCTGGCGCTGGCGATGAGTGCTTTTGCCATCGGCACGACGGAGTTCGTGATTATGGGCCTGCTGCCCGAAGTGGCCGGAGACCTGACGATCTCGATTCCCACTGCAGGCTGGCTGATTAGCGGCTACGCGCTCGGGGTCGCGATTGGCGCACCGATCATGGCGTTACTGACGGCACGTTTGCCGCGCAAACTTTCTCTCGTGCTACTGATGGTAATTTTTATCGTCGGCAACATCCTGTGCGCACTGGCGCTGAATTATCAATTCCTGATGCTGGCGCGCATTATTACCGCGCTGTGCCACGGTGCATTTTTTGGCATTGGTGCCGTGGTGGCAGCAAGCCTGGTCGCGCCAAATCGCAAAGCGTCGGCGGTGGCTTTGATGTTCACGGGTCTGACATTAGCGAATGTGCTTGGCGTGCCAATCGGCACCTGGTTTGGGCAACTGTACGGCTGGCGTTCGACATTCTGGGGCGTGGCGATTATCGGTGTGGTGGCGTTTATCGCGCTGATAGTTAGTTTGCCATCGCAAAAAGAGGAAACGCCTGCCGATCTGAAGCGCGAAGTGAGCGCCCTGGCGAACGGTAAACTTTGGCTCTCGCTGTCAATGACGGTCTTTTTTGCCGCCGCGATGTTTGCCTTATTTAGCTATATTGCGCCGATGCTGTTGCAGGTCACGGGCATCACAAATCAGGGCGTGAGCTGGACGTTGTTCCTGATTGGTGCGGGGTTAACGGTTGGCAATATTCTTGGCGGGCGCCTGGCCGACTGGCGCGTTTCATTTAGTTTGATCTTAAGCTTCAGCCTGATTGCGATTTTCTCGTTGCTGTTCCGCTGGACCAGCCACGGTATGTGGCTTGCAGAAATCACGCTGTTTCTCTGGGCAATGGCGGCATTCGCCACCGTTCCTGCGCTGCAAATCAATGTGGTGCTACACGGCAAAGATGCACCCAACCTGGTGTCGACGTTGAACATTGCAGCTTTTAACGTTGGCAATGCGCTAGGTGCGTGGGTTGGCGGAGCCGTGATTGCTCATGGTTACGGCCTGACCGCCGTACCGATTGCGGCGGCAGGACTTGCTGCTATTGGGTTGGTCATCTGCCTGATTAACTTCAGCAATGGCACTGGTCATCAACTGCCAGTAACAGAACACTAATTCAGGCATCCAGCAACGCGCTAAGTGGCTCGGTGTAGATTTGCATGCTGTTTTGCAAATGTTCGCTGAATGCCGTGACCAGCGCAGAAGCAGGGCGGTGCAGTGGGCGAATCAGGCTCACGGTAAACGGCACCGCCACGCTAAAGCGCCGCGCCACAACGCCACTGGAAGCATAATCCAGAGCGGTCAACGGATTGACCACGGAAACCCCAACTCCCGCCCGCACCATCGCACACACCGACGCTGCACTGTGCGTTTCCATCACCATTCGTCGCTTAACGTCGTGTTCCTGAAACAGTGAATCCAGAAGCTGCCGATAACTGTCGGTACGCGACAAGCTGATGTAGTTTTCTCCGGCAAAATCTTGCGGTGTCAGCACTTTTTTATCGGCGAGGCGATGCCCGGCAGGCAGAACACAAACTTCGTTAAGCGTCAGCAAAGTCTGGCGGTCAGTTCCGGCAGGCGTCACGGTGTTTTCGGTCAGGCCCAAATCATGGCGTTGTGCCGATAGCCATTCTTCCAGCAACGGCGATTCTTGCGGCACAATATTCAGACTTAGTTCCGGATAGCGTGCCAAAAACGGTTGCACCAATACCGGCAAGAAAGATTGTGAAAACACCGGCAGGCAGGCGATAGATAGCTCGCCCTGGCGAAATTCGCGCAGGCTTTCTGCGGCACTCAGTATTCTGTCCAGCCCGTACCAGGAGCGCTGCACTTCTTCAAACAAGCGCAAGCCCTGAACGGTAGGGTGCAAGCGCCCACGGCTACGCTCGAATAATTGCAGGCCAATCAACTTCTCAAGTCTTGCCAGTTCACGGCTGACGGTGGGTTGCGAAGTATGCAGCAATGCTGCTGCTTCGGTGAGGTTACCGGCAGTCATTACCGCATGGAAAATTTCGATGTGGCGTAAGGTGATTGAGGGCATGTTTTGGCCTTTGTGTTTTGGGTCAGCAATGAGCGCCCTCACCCTGGCCTTCTCCCCCAGGAGAGGGACTCAAGGAGATTGGTCTGGTTTTCTTCCCTCTCCCTCAGGGAGAGGGCCAGGGTGAGGGGAGATATATCCATATCATAAATGAATAGACTTGGCAGAAAACGATATTTTTTCTTCTCTTCACTCTATGGCGTAATACAAAAAAATGAATTGTTGCCGGAGTCACCATGCCACGCCCACTGAATAACCCTGAAACTGCGTTGAATGCGCAAAACTTGCTGGCATTGCCTGCTGAATTTGGTTGCCCGGTCTGGGTATACGATGCAGAAATTATTCGCCAGCAAATCGCGCAACTGCGCCAGTTTGATGTGATTCGTTTTGCCCAAAAAGCCTGTTCCAACATTCATATTTTGCGCCTGATGCGCGAACAAGGCGTGAAGGTCGATTCGGTTTCTCAGGGTGAAATTGAACGGGCGTTAGCGGCGGGATATCAGCCGCTGGAAAACAAAGACGACATCGTTTTTACTGCCGATATGATTGACCAGCCAACTCTGGCGTTAGTCGCCGAACAGCAAATCCCGGTTAACGCCGGTTCTGTCGATATGTTGCAGCAGCTTGGCGAAGTGTCGCCGGGGCATCGTGTCTGGCTGCGCGTCAATCCAGGCTTTGGTCACGGTCACAGCCAGAAAACCAATACTGGCGGTGAAAACAGCAAACACGGTATCTGGCATGCGGATTTACCGCAGGCGCTGGAGGTGATTCAACGCTACAAACTGCAACTGGTCGGCATTCATATGCATATTGGTTCAGGCGTTGATTACGGGCATCTGGAACGTGTTTGTGGCGCGATGGTGCAACAGGTGATTGATTTTGGTCAGGATCTGGAGGCTATTTCCGCAGGCGGCGGTTTGTCGATTCCCTATCGCGAAGGCGAAGAAACCATCGATACCAATCATTATTACGGTTTGTGGAATGCGGCTCGTGAAAAAATCGCTCAACGTCTGGGGCATCCGGTGAAACTGGAGATCGAACCTGGGCGTTTCCTGGTGGCGGAATCGGGCGTGCTGGTGGCACAAGTGCGTTCAGTGAAAAACATGGGCTCGCGCCACTTCGTGCTGATTGATGCCGGTTTTAACGATTTGATGCGCCCGTCAATGTACGGTAGCTATCATCATATTTCTGCGTTAGCGGGGGATGGACGTGAGCTGGCGACGTTGCCACTGGTCGAAACCGTGGTCGCCGGTCCATTGTGTGAATCCGGCGATGTGTTTACCCAGCAAGAAGGTGGCAAAGTGGAAACCCGTGCGCTGCCGCCGGTGCAAGTCGGCGACTATTTAGTGCTGCACGATACCGGCGCGTATGGCGCATCGATGTCGTCCAACTACAACAGTCGCCCGCTGCTGCCGGAAGTATTGTTTGATAACGGCAAAGCGCGGCTGATTCGCCGCCGCCAGACGGTGCAGGAGTTGTTGGCTTTAGAGCTTATCTAAACTGTAAAACGGGCCAGGCCCCACGGATTCCCGCAACACCAGCTTGCCAACAAACGGTGGGATCGCCTCGAGCGACTCGCCGTTTGCCAGTTTTATTGCCTGATTGATAGCCGTGATGATCATGTTATCGATAGGCAAATAAACGCTGGATAACGCAGGCTCCAGCCACTGCGCGCTCGGCGCATCATCAAAACCAAACAACGAAATATCTTGCGGAATGCGCACTCCAGCCTGATGCAGCGCTTTCGACGCACCCAGCGCCATATCGTCGTTGCAGGCAAACAGTGCAGTAAACGGGACGCGGCTTTCCAGTAACTCCTGGCACAGCTTGTGGCCAAGCTCCATGCTGGAATCGCCGTATTTCACCCGATCTTCGCTAAAAGCAATGCTATGTTTTTGCAGTGCTTGCCGATAGCCCATCAGGCGCGCCTGGCCGGTTGGCGTGGAAATCGGTACGGTGATACAGGCAATATCGCGATGGCCCTGCTGAATTAAATAGTCTGTCGCTTTAAATGCGGCATCTTGTTGTTCGAAGAAAACGCAGCGATCGCGCGCCTGGCTCACATCGCGGTTAATCACCACCAGCGGCACTTTGATGCTATTCATTAGCGACAATAATGTACGTTCACTCATAAAACGGGTGTACAGCACAATGGCGTCACAGTGCCGGTCTACCAGCATTTGCACGGCTTCGAGTTCTTTCTGCGGTGTGTCGTGCCCATCGGTGACAATCAGTTGCTTTCCCCACACTTCAGTCTGGCGCGAGGCTTGTTGTAATAGTCGGCCAAAGTAGAAGCCATCAAACGTCGATACCACCAGACCCACACTATTACTGCTGCGATTGGCGAGCGATCGCGCCAGAAAATTAGGGCGATAACCTAACTCTTCCATAGCGCTAAACACCTGTTCGCGGGTGGTCTCTTTGACTTGCCCAATCCCGTTGAGCACGCGTGATACCGTTGCTTTGGAAACGCCTGCGCGTAGCGCGACATCCAGCATTGTTACCATCAATTCATTCCTGAGTAAGACGCTTAGCCGCGTGGTCGCATAATTTCGCTAGTTTATCACGCTGGGCTGATGAAACATCGTGCTTGCGGCTTCGCTATGCCATTTGGCGGAGCGGATCACGCTTTTGTACCCGTCATACTTCAAGTTGCAGGCGCGTTGGCTGCTTTCAGTCACCCGAATCACTTACTTTAGTAAGCTCATCGAGATTCCTTCTTTTGCCGCCTTCCTGCATCTTGAATTATTTAGGGTATGAATTTATTTGGTATGCCAAATTGGTTTTATTGGAATTCCAATATAACGATGTGGGACATTTATCACGGAATTGTTAGGCGGTTGATCCTATTTTTGGCATACCAAAACGTTCGTTAAACATCACCCTACATAATAAAAAACGACAACACAGAGGTATACCCAATGGCATTACAGGAAAAGTTAATCGACTCGCTGGGGAGTTTCGCCACGAAATTCAACAGTTACCGTTATATTATGGCGATCAAAGCCTCGTTCATCACCCTGATGCCAGTGATTATTGTCGGGGCGTTCTCGGTACTGATTTCTAACATGGTGCTGGACCCGAAAAACGGCCTGGCCAGTTTTTCTGCATTGTCGTTTCTGGCACAGCTGAAACCAATCACCGCGGCGATTAACTACGCCACGCTTAACTTTTTGAACATCGGTGCGGTGTTCCTGATTGGTATCGAATTGGGGCGCATCAACGGCATTAAAAGCCTGTTCCCCGGCTTGCTGGCGGTGATTTGCTTTATTTGCGTTACGCCGACGACCATCGAAATGATGGTCGATGGGCAAATGCACATGGTGAAAGATATTCTGGCACGCCAGTTTTCTGATACCCGCAGCCTGTTCCTCGGCATGTTTATTGCCATTTTGTCGGTTGAAGTTTACTGCTGGCTGGAAAAACGCGAAGGGCTGAAAATCAAAATGCCTGATACCGTTCCGCCAAATGTCTCTGCCTCTTTCTCTGCATTAATTCCTTCAATCATCACCGTTACCGCCATCGCGACTTTCGGTTTCATCTTCCATCAGACCACCGGCATGTATCTGTATGACGCGGTGTATCAGGTGGTGCAGCAACCGCTGGAAAAAGTGGTGCAGAGCCTGCCGGGTATTTTGCTGCTGATGTTTGTCGCTCAGCTGTTCTGGGTTATCGGTATTCACGGTAACCAGATGATCAAACCTATCCGTGAACCGCTGCTGCTTGGCGCGATTACCGTCAACATGAGTGCTTTTGAGCAAGGTAAAGAGATCCCCAATATCATCACCATGCCGTTCTGGGATGTGTACATGAGTATTGGCGGTTCGGGTTTAACCATCGGCTTGCTGATTGCGGTAATGATCGCCACTAAACGCAAAGAAATGAAAGAGATAGCTAAGCTCTCTTTCGGCCCCGGCATTTTTAATATCAACGAGCCGGTGATTTTTGGTATGCCGATTATGCTAAACCCAATTTTGGCTATTCCCTTCATTATTACCCCACTGGTAACCGGCACGATTGGCTACTTCGCCACCGCAATGGGTTTTGCTGGTAAAGCGGTAGTGATGGTGCCGTGGACCACACCGCCGTTGATTAACGCCTGGCTCTCTACCGCCGGTTCGATGGGCGCGGTGGTGACACAATTGGGCTGTATTCTGGTTTCCGTGCTGATTTATCTGCCGTTTGTGAAAATTGCCTCTCGCCGTGCTGAGCAGGCGCAGTTGCAGGCCGAACAGCAACAACTTGCCAAAAACGCGTGAGGAAGGCATGAGCAACGTAAAAGTCACTATCCCAAAAGATTTTATCCTCGGCGCTGCGGCATCAGCCTGGCAAACCGAAGGCTGGAGCGGCAAAAAAGAAGGGCAGGATTCCTGGCTGGATGCCTGGTACAAAAACGACCGCCATGTGTGGCACGAGGGCTATGGCCCGGCAGTCGCCACTGATTTTATCAATCGCTATCGTGAAGATGTGGCATTGATGAAACTGGCGGGGCTGACGCATTACCGCACCTCAATTAACTGGTCGCGTTTTTTCACCGATTATGAAAAGGGCATCGTCGACGAGGAATATGCGCAGTATTACGACAATCTGATCGACGAAATGCGCCGCACCGGCATTGAACCGATGATCTGCCTCGAACATTATGAACTGCCCGCCACGCTGTTCGAAAACTATGGCGGTTGGGCGTCGAAAAAAGTGGTCGAGTTGTATGTGTTGTATGCGGAAAAAGTCTTTGCCCGTTACGCTCACAAGGTGAATCGCTGGTTTACGTTTAACGAGCCGATTGTAGTGCAAACCCGCGTCTATCTGGATGCGTTACGCTGGCCATACGAGCAAAATACCCATAAGTGGATGCAGTGGAATCACCATAAAAACCTCGCTACGGCGAAAGTGGTGAAACTGTTCCGTGAGAAAGGTTACAGCGGAACCGTGGGCTGCATTCTTAACCCGGAAGTCACTTATGCGCGTTCGAGTGCTGCCCATGATCGGCAAGCCGCGCAGATTTACGACCTGTTCTACAACCGGGTATTTTTAGACCCGTTAGTGCACGGTGAATATCCGCAGCAGTTGTTCGAACTGCTGGAAAAACATGACGTGCAATGGGATTACAACGAACAGGAATTAGCGATTATTCGCGAGAATACTGTCGATGAGCTGGGCATCAACCTGTATTACCCGCATCGTGTCAAAGCGCCGTCGCGCGCCTGGAACCCAGAAACGCCATTCCATCCCGCTTATTACTACGAGCCGTTTGAATTGCCAGGGCGGCGCATGAATAAGTCGCGCGGCTGGGAAATTTATCCACGCATTGTTTATGACATGGCGATGCGCATTAAAACCGAGTATCGCAATATCCCGTGGTTTGTGGCGGAAAGCGGTATGGGGACGGAAAACGAAGCGCAATTCCGCAATGCCGATGGCGTGATAGCGGATGATTATCGCATCAGCTTTATCAGCGAACATTTGTACCAGGCGCTGCGCGCCCGCGAAGATGGCGCAAACTGCCAGGGTTACATGCTGTGGGCCTTTACCGATAACGTTTCGCCAATGAACGCTTTCAAAAACCGCTATGGTTTGATTGAAATTGATCTGCAAAATAATCGTGCGCGGCGGGCGAAAAAGTCAGCCCATTGGTATCGCTCTTTAAGTGAGTCGCGCACTTTACAGCTCAATATTGATGATGAATGGAAATAATCATTCAGCAGCTTAATTTGATAAGCTAGCAGGCATTAATCAGCGGCAGTACGTTATGCCGCTGAGAATCGACAAATACGGGTGATATCGTGGACAAGGTAGTGCTTTCGCCAGAAAAAAAACAATACCAGGAAATTGGTGAGGATCTGCGCGCGCAAATCATGCAGGGATTGTATCCGGTCGGTTCGCGTTTGCCGCCTGAACGTAACATTGCCGAAACGTACGGTGTCAGTCGCACCATTGTTCGTGAAGCATTACTGATGCTGGAATTGCAGGGCACGGTCGATATTCGCCAGGGATCGGGTGTGTATGTGACGCGCGTTCCGGCAGAAAATGAAGCGGAAGAAGAAGCTTTTTTCAGTAGCGATATTGGTCCCTTTGAAATGCTGCAAGCACGCCAGTTGCTCGAAAGTAATATTGCGGCCTTTGCCGCAAAAATGGCCACCAAAGCGGATATCGATAACCTCAAACGTATCCTTGAACAAGAACAACGTGCCATTGCGATGAATGACCTGAGCCAGGACAACTGCAAGATGTTTCACCTGGTTCTGGCAGGGGCGTCGCAAAACCAGATGTTGTTGGCGACGGTAGAAAGTATCTGGCGTCATCTTGATAGCAGCCCGATGTGGCAGCAATTACGTGCGCATATCGACACCCGTAGCTATCGCCTGAAATGGCTGGGTGACCTGCAAACCATTCTGGCAGCGCTGCGCCGCCGCGATGTGATGGGTTCGTGGCAGGCGATGTGGCAGCATTTAGAAAACGTTAAAAACAGCCTGCTTGAACAGTCTGACTCCGATGCACCAGATTTTGATGGCTACTTATTCGAGTCGGTTCCCATTTTCCAGGGGAAGTTGATGTGAAGATTCTGCCACTCTACGCCGTACCACAATATGCGCAGCAAGTGACGGACTGGCTGTGGCAAGCGTTTGGCACCTCTGATAGCCGTGACTTTTTCGCCTCAATTGTGGCAACCAGCCAGCGAGAAGGGGAAATGCCGCTGACATTTGTCGCTGTAGAGGGGGACAAGTTAGTAGGAACGGTAGGGTTGTGGCGCTGCGATTTAATTAGCCGCCAGGATCTCTATCCGTGGCTCGCGGCGTTATACATTGATGAAAAGCAGCGTGGCCGCGGGTTAGGCGCACAATTGCAACAGCACGTTATTGAATATGCCCGTACGCTCGGCTACCCCCAGTTGTATCTCTATTCGGCCTGTAAAGATTACTACGAGCGTTTTGGCTGGCAGTATATCGGCGACGGACTAGACTACCCGAGCAAGTCTGTGCACCTTTATCGGTTTACTCTTTAAATCTCTCTTCCCTGAGTGCTCACTCACCAATTGTCTGAATTGTTGCCCATCACCATCGTAATACGACCGAAACCTCGCCTGCACTACTGAAAATCAGTAACATTATTCTCACATCTGTGAGGGCCGAGGTTTGGTGGCCTTATATCAACAACAAGGAGCGGAAATGAAGCTTAACTCAATTCAGTCAATGGTAGCGGGAACGGTGTTAGTTGCGATGACTTCGCTGCCAGCGGTTGCCGCTGAGTCTGCCCAGGCGCTTTACAAACAATGCGAAGCGAAAGAATCGACTGCCGAGCAGCGTGAATGTTATCCGGCCGTGGTGAAGCAATCTGAGGCCGAACTGGTCGCAATTGAGAAAAAGACGCGGGCGGATCTGGTCGAGCTTGAGAATATGAGCGAAGGGAGCAAGTCACTGCAGCCTGTTAAGGCATTCGACAATGCAGAGCGTGCGTATCGTGAGTTTCGCACTGCCGAAAGCCATCGCGTGTTGACGTCCTACGGTTCAGGTAATGGCGGCGGTCTTGCCGCTTACCAAACAATCATCGAAATGAACCTTTCGAGAATCAAACAGTTGAGTGATGATTAATATCATTACTCTCCTGAATAAGTAATCACCGAATGGCGGCGTACCAGCGTTGGGCTGAACATATGCGTGATTTCAGGTAACTCACGTTTTTCAGCCAGCGCCAGGGCCAGTTCTGCGGCCTGCGCCGCCATGGTGATGATTGGGTAACGCACGGTCGTCAGGCGCGGGCGAACGTAGCGTGAGATCAACACATCATCGAAGCCAATCAGTGAAATCTCTTTTGGTACATCAATCCCGTTGTCGTTCAACACGCCCATCGCTCCTGCGGCCATGGAGTCGTTGTAACACGCAACGGCGCTGAAATGTCTTCCACGACCTAACAACTCTGTCATTGCCAACTCGCCGCCGCTTTCATCAGGTTCACCGTAAGTCACTAACCGCTCGTTAACCGGTAAACCGTGTTCGGTTAGTGCGTCGTAATAACCTTGCAAGCGGTCCTCTGCATCTGAAATCTGGTGGTTGGAACAGAGGTAGCCAATTTTGGTATGGCCTTGTTGAATCAGATGGCGTGTGGCAAGCCAGGCGCCGTAGCGGTCATCCAGCGCCACACAGCGCTGCTCGAAACCGGGAATAATGCGGTTGATAACTACCATGCCCGGCATCTGCTTCATTAATGAAATCAGTTCGCTATCAGGGATTTTTTTTGCATGAACCACCAGGGCGGCACAACGATGGCGGATGAGTTGCTCAATTGCCTGGCGTTCTTTTTGTTCGTTGTGGTAACCGTTACCAATCAATAAAAAGTTGCCGGTACGATAGGCGACTTGTTCGACGGCTTTGACCATCGCGCCGAAGAAGGGATCGGATACATCACCCACTATCAAACCAATAGTTTCAGTAGTTTGCTGAGCCAGCGCTCGCGCATTTGCGTTAGGGTGGTAATTCAGTTCTTCCATCGCACTGGTCACCGCCAGACGTGACGCCTCGCTGGCTTTTGGTGAATCATTAATGACACGAGATACCGTGGCGACAGAAACGCCTGCCAGTTTTGCTACATCCTTTATTGTCGCCATCGAAAGTGTTCCTGAGTGGGTAAGCGTTTACACAATTTTAAGTGTTACGGAAAAGTCGTGCTACTTCAAGCGCGCAACTGTATTCATCGTCGCAAACTCATGCAAAAAACGGCCATTTTTAGTGTAATCGTTACACTTATTTGCCGCTGAAATTTAAGCGCAACGGGAGTGATTGTCATGTTCTGGATTTTTAATGATTTCAGACTAAATCTTTGCTTACAGTTTGCATCGCGCTGTTGCTATTTCGACATGGCGAAGACTGACTCGCCACTGCTACATTTGAAGTCCCAGAGGTATTGATAGGTGATGTCAGCTTCTAATTGCTGATCACATGAATTACACCAACCTGCGCGGATGCGCAGGTTTTTTTTGCCCAAAATTTGCCTGCCTGTAACAAGACTCAATGTTTTAAACACCTGGTTGCACTTTCCGCTAATTCCCTTGCTCTTTCTCGCTGGTGAGCCTGCCAGGAGTGCGCCACAATTCAAATCCCAGAGGTATTGATTGGTGAGAATTCCAGGTACGTTGTTGAGTACCATTCTTTTGCACCAACCTGCGCAGATGCGCAGGTTTTTTTTTGCTTTATTTTCAGAGTTCGTGTTCCTCGAAACTATCGCTCCTTTGAAGTTAGTCATGTAATCTGCCACTACACTTAAGTGCCTGCGGTTTATTCATGACAAAGGGAGTTGCTATGCTATTTGGTTTTTTCCGTACGTTATTTCGTATTCTGTTCAGAGTGCGTCTTTATGGTGATCCTCAAGTTCTCTCCCAATCGCGCGTTCTGATCGTCCCTAACCACGTATCCTTCATTGATGGAATTTTGTTAGCGTTGTTTTTACCCGGACGCCCGGTATTCGCCGTCTATTCTTCTATCAGCCAGCAGTGGTACATGCGTTGGCTGAAATCACTGATTGATTTTGTACCGCTCGACCCAACCAAACCGATGTCGATTAAGCATCTGGTTCGCCTGGTGGAACAGGGCCGACCGGTGGTTATCTTCCCGGAAGGGCGCATTTCGGTGACCGGTTCGTTGATGAAAATCTATGAAGGGGCGGGGTTTGTTGCCGCTAAATCGAATGCGACGGTTATCCCGATTCGTATTGATGGCGCTGAGTTGAGCTTCTTTAGCCGCCTGAAAGGTCTGGTAAAACGCCGCGTATTCCCTCGTATCAACCTGCATATTCTGCCACCGACTTCGATTGCGATGCCGGATGCGCCGCGCGCCCGTGACCGCCGTAAAATGGCGGGTGAAATGCTGCATCAAATTATGATGGAAGCGCGGATGGCGATACGTCCTCGTGAAACATTGTACGAAGCGCTACTTGCCGCGCAGCGTCGTTACGGTGAGCGCAAAAACTGTATTGAAGATATCAATTTCAAACCGGATACCTACCGTAGCCTGTTAACTAAAACGCTGTTTGTCGGGCGTATTTTGGATAAATACACCGCACAAGGAGAAACTATTGGCCTGATGTTGCCGAATGCGGCGATTAGTGCCGCGGTGATTTTTGGTGCTTCTTCTCGCGGGCGAATTCCGGCGATGATGAACTACACCGCAGGTGTGAAAGGGTTGACCAGTGCCATTACCGCGGCGCAACTCAAAACCATTTTCACCTCCCGTCAGTTCCTCGACAAAGGCAAGTTATGGCATTTGCCGGAGCAACTCACGCAGGTGCGCTGGGTGTTTCTGGAAGATTTAAAAGCTGATGTCACGCTTGCCGATAAACTTTGGATTTTTAGCCATTTATTAATGCCGCGTTTGGCACAGGTTAAACAGCAACCCGAAGACGCCGCGATGGTGTTGTTTACCTCTGGTTCTGAGGGCAATCCAAAAGGTGTGGTGCATAGCCATAAAAGTTTACTGGCGAACGTTGAGCAAATTCGCACTATCGCGGATTTCACCGCCAACGACCGTTTTATGTCAGCACTACCGTTATTCCACTCGTTTGGCCTGACCGTCGGCTTATTCACGCCGTTGCTCACCGGTGCCGAAGTCTTCCTCTATCCAAGCCCGCTGCATTACCGCATTGTGCCGGAACTGGTTTATGACCGTAACTGCACCGTATTGTTTGGCACATCCACCTTCCTCGGCAACTATGCCCGTTTCGCTAATCCTTATGACTTCTACCGTCTGCGCTACGTGGTGGCGGGAGCGGAAAAACTCCAGGAAAGCACTAAGCAGCTCTGGCAGGATAAATTTGGCCTGCGCATTCTGGAAGGTTATGGCGTGACGGAATGTGCGCCAGTGGTTTCAATTAACGTCCCGATGGCGGCAAAAGTTGGCACCGTTGGGCGTATTCTGCCCGCGATGGATGCCCGTCTGATGGCGGTGCCTGGTATTGAAGAGGGTGGGCGGCTGCAATTGAAAGGGCCAAACATCATGAAGGGCTATCTGCGTGTCGAAAATCCAGGTGTGCTGGAAGCGCCGTGTGCTGAAAATGCGCAGGGGGAAATGGAGCCGGGTTGGTACGACACGGGTGATATTGTCCGGTTTGATGAGCACGGCTTTTGTGTGATTCAGGGGCGCGCTAAACGCTTTGCCAAAATTGCCGGTGAAATGGTTTCGCTGGAAATGGTCGAGCAATTGGCACTGGGTGTTTCGCCTGAGAAAATGCACGCAACGGTTATCAAAACTGACGCAGCAAAAGGTGAAGCTCTGGTGATGTTCACCACGGATAATGAACTCAGCCGTGAAAAATTGTTGCAACATGCGCGTGCAAACGGCGTGCCTGAGCTGGCGGTTCCCCGTGATATTCGCTTCCTCAAACAGTTACCTTTACTCGGCAGCGGCAAACCTGATTTTGTCAGCCTGAAAGTGCTGGTAGACCAACCGGAGACAGAGAATGCGTGATAGCGCCGTGAACGATACCTCTATTTGGTCCAGAGGTATGATGGCAGTAACAGGCGCGCAGTTTTTATCGGCGTTTGGTGACAATGCTTTGCTATTTGCCACGCTGGCGGTACTCAAACAGCAGTTCTATCCCGACTGGAGCCAACCGGTTTTGCAGATGGTGTTTGTCGGTGCTTACATTTTGTTCGCTCCGTTTGTCGGCCAGGTGGCGGATAGCTTTGCCAAAGGGCGAGTGATGATGTTTGCCAACTGCCTCAAGCTCATCGGCGCGGCGGTTATCTGTTTTGGACTTAATCCCTTTGTCGGTTACACACTTGTGGGAATAGGTGCTGCGACATATTCACCGGCTAAATACGGGATTCTTGGTGAACTCACGACCGGTGACCGCTTGGTGAAGGCAAATGGCTTGATGGAGTCATCGACCATTGCTGCGATTCTGCTAGGTTCTATGGCGGGCGGTGTACTGGCTGATTGGCATATTGTTGCGGCACTGGGCGTTTGCGTGCTGGTGTATGCCGGGGCGGTCGTCGCTAATATGTTTATTCCGAAACTTGCACCGGCGCGTCCTGGTCAGTCATGGCGCTTTACTCCCATGACCCGAAGTTTCTTCAATGCTTGCCGCACGTTGTGGCAGAACGGTGAAACTCGTTTCTCATTAGTGGGAACCAGCTTGTTCTGGGGCGCTGGTGTGACATTGCGTTTCTTGTTGGTGTTATGGGTACCGGTAGCGCTGGGCATTACCGATAACGCGACGCCAACTTACCTGAACGCGATGGTCGCAGTGGGCATTGTGGTGGGAGCCGGGGCTGCGGCTAAACTGGTGACGCTTAAAACCGTGGCGCGGTGCATGCCTGCAGGGATTTTGATTGGCGTTGGCGTGTTGTTCTTTGCCATGCAACACGCGTTGCTACCGTCCTACATGCTATTAGTGTTGATTGGCATCCTGGGGGGCTTCTTCGTGGTCCCGCTCAATGCATTACTTCAGGAACGGGGTAAACATTCGGTAGGAGCAGGGAATGCCATTGCGGTGCAAAATCTCGGTGAAAATACCGCGATGCTGCTGATGTTAGGGCTTTACTCTCTGGCGGTCAAAACCGGTGCATCGATTGTCGGCATCGGTATTGGCTTCGGGGCGGTGTTTGCGCTGGCCATTACTGGGTTGTGGGTTTGGCAGATTCGGCAGAAATAGTTTTCTCCCCTCTCGGACTGAGCTGTCTCTTAGTCACATCTTTGAGGGCAGCTTCCTGCCGAGCCGGCGCAGGTTCCGTTCACCAGGCGAAAGTGTATTTATGTCGCCACGGAACCGGTGAACGTCTTAGGGTGGCCACCGTCGCCACCCTAAGAACCCGGACTCCCGGCAAATAAATCGCCGCAAGCGGTAAACCTCCATTTTGCCTCCGTGTCAGGGTCGGTTGCGATTCGTTCCAGACGATCGCGCCCTCCAGCCGTTCCCGACGGCTGGACCCTGCCACCTGG
>Ga0207696_1001015_pt1 | contig 16801 bp, 5 predicted proteins | sample KBSS54metaG_FD_184403 | JGI IMG/M metagenome (GOLD analysis project Ga0207696, IMG submission 184403) | Switchgrass rhizosphere microbial communities from Kellogg Biological Station, Michigan, USA - KBS S5-4 metaG (SPAdes) (version 2) | ecosystem: Host-associated > Plants > Roots > Rhizosphere >...
AGGATGATGAACTGTCGCACTTCGACCATGCCCTCAATGCCTGCCTGCTGCTCAGCTACGTCGCCCTGCGCCAAGGCGATGCGGTAGGCCTGAGCACCTTCGCCAGTGACCGACCGCATTACCTTGCGCCGGTCAAAGGCACCGAGCAACTCAAGGTCTTGCTCAACGCTGTCTATGACCTCAACAGCACCCAGCGCCCAGCCGATTATCAGGCCGCCGCCAACCAACTGCTGGCCCGACAAAAACGTCGGGCGCTGGTGGTGCTGGTGACTAACTTGCGGGATGAAGATGATGAAGAACTGCTCAACGCCGTCAAACGTCTGGGCAAGCAGCATCGGGTACTGGTGGCCAGTTTGCGCGAAGACATCCTCGACCGGTTACACCACGACCCCGTGAAAACCTTGCCCGAAGCGCTGGCCTATTGCGGGACTGTGGATTACTTGAATGAACGGGCCGAACTCCATGATCGGTTGAGTGCTCATGGAGTGTCGGTGGCGGATGCTCGGCCCGGGGAGTTGGGGGCGGCATTAGTAACGAAGTATTTGGAATGGAAGAAGGCCGGAGGCTAATAACGGCTCGCATTCAATGCCTTTTTTCATCGATAAAAGGCATTGATTGCGAGAACTCAGAAACGAACATCAAACAACGCTTTCGTCGTACCGGTTGACGATCCACATTTTGACATAAACATCCGCGTCCACATTTACCGTAACCTCACCGTTTACGTCAGTGCTGCTGCGAGAAGTATCGCTGCCCACTTGTTGGCTGACTGGAACGCCACTTACTGGCACTTTCAAAAACGAGGAGGACGAACGAATTCCATGCAATGTTCGCGGGTATCCTGGAAAACTCTCGGCTGGCTCGCTCCAATGTTGAGCAGTCACCAAGTTATGCGCCAACGACATTGTTAATGGCGATGTCTTTTCCCCAGACTCCAACATCACCTGCAAAGAAAAACTTCCATTCTGGGTAGTGTTCAGACAATTCAGTTCCCACGTCGCCCCTTCCTGCGTCAGCAACTGCTCGTTTGCCAATGAAGGTTTGACCACCACGCCGAGATTTTCCCCACCCATTAACAGCCTGATCTTTTTGTTCAGCAACCAGCTGCAAGGGTTAGGCAGTACCGTGAGCGTGTGCTGTGCACCATGGCAGGGATAGACACTCGCTCCGAACGACACCGAAAATTCGTCGAACTTGATCTCCAGTTCCTGCTCCCAATTTGACATTCCAAAATTTACCGGCGGTGACTTCGACATTTCAACAATTTTAGGTATGGCAAATTGCAATACAAAAGATCCGCAAACTGCCCCATCCGCTTTGATAGTCCAACTCAAAGAAGTGGTTCCCTTCGCCATTTCAGCCAACTGCCCCAAAGGTGGGTCAAAAACCAGGCCTTGTCCCTCTTTGCCAGGTTGATACTCCAGCGCAATATGGGCATCCGGATCGCCAATCAACCAACTGTATTCATAGTCCAGTTTCAGCTCGCAAACTTCTCCTGCTAATAATTCCAGATCTAGGTCATCCCACCTTACCCTCTGGCCATTTACGTATGGCATGAATTCCTGATGCCAGGTAGAAAAATGGATTTGTTTAGATTCAGTGCTCACTGGGTAACCTCCCGTTCGATATCCACAACCGGCTTCCATCATAGTGATTGAGCGTCGGCGCTTTTGGATTCGCCCCGTTTAAACTATAGTGTTGCGCGTCACCCTAAAACCAGATAACTGCGTGCAAGGCAATTTATTCAGTGAAACAACAAGCGAATTCAGACAACACTTCCGTCGTATCGATTGATAATCTTCAAACAGCTAACACGTGAACTGTCCTCACCATTCTTACCAGTAACGGAATTAGACGGAGTGCCATTTTCGTACATTGTTGCAACGCCAGGTGCAAGGGTCTTCAAAAATACGGAGGTGGCACGAACATGCCACAAATAATACTCCAAATCTGGAAAGGCCCAATGTGGCCCAGTTATCCAATGTTCAGCCGTTACTAAATTATGTGCCAACAACATATTCAATGGCGGAATATTTCCCTCAAACTCCACCAACATCACTTGCAAGGAAAAACTTCCCTTCTGGGTAGTGCCCAGACAATCCAGTTCCCACATCACCCCTTCCGGCGTCAGCAACTGCTCGCTCTCCAGTGACGGGCTGACCACCACGCCGAGATTTTCCCCACGCATTAACAGCCTGATTTTTTTGTTCAGCCATTGGCTGCCAGGTTTTGGCAGTACCGTAAACGTGTGCTTTGCCCCATGGCAGGGATAGGCATTCGCTCCGAAGGGCACCGGAAACTCGTCGAACTTAGCCTCCAACTCCTGCGCAAAATCTAATATTGCGCCCGGCACCGGCGGTGACTTCGGCACTTCAACAAGTTGAGGCATGGCAAATTGCAATGCAAAAGATCCGCTAGACGCCGCAGTCGCTTTGATAGTCCAACTTAAAGAAGTGGTTCCTTCCGCCATTTCAACCAACTGCCCCAAAGGTGGGTCAAAAACCAGGCCTTGTCCCTCGTTGCCAGGTTGGTACTCCAGCGCAATCTGGGCATCCGGATCGCCAATCAGCCAACTGTATTCATAGTCCAGCTTCAGCTCGCAAACTCCTCCTGCAAATAATTTCAGATCCAGGTCGTCCCACCTTATCCTCTGGCCATTTACGTACGGCATGAATTCCTGATACCAGGTAGAAAAATTGATTTGTTTAGATTCAGTGCTCACTGGATAACCTCCTGTTCGATATCCACAACCGGCACGACAGCCCGCACAACCCTACTGATAGCCGGCGTCTGTTCTTATCCACGCTTTACTAACAATGATTTTTATGCCCGCTGCTCACATTAAAACGCCAACTTCACTCTAGAAGTGTTAATCACGTGGTACCCGGGCATTCCCTTCGGCACCTGCTCTCGTCGCAGCAGCCTTAATGCTTGGATATTCAGCATCACCCGTTATTGTCATAAATAATTGTAGCCAACCAAACTGCCTCATCATTATTGTACGGTGGTTCGAAAATCTCCTGGCAACTATCAAACTTCCCCTTTACTCGTGGAAGAAGTTGGAACCAACTCAAATACAATATGCTTTGCATCCCAACCACCATATCCACCCCGCACGGTAGCGGCTAAACGCCCCCGTCTTACACCTGGCAACCTGAACGACACCCGGGCGATCCCTTTGTCATCCGTGCGCGACGGAAGAAGTGTGATGATTGGGTAATCCCACATCACCTCAACATCTTGCAAAGGCTCACCTGTCATGGCCGAAACTACAGTAACGACCGCTGAAACCAGAGTCCCTATGGGAGCAATTGGATTCGGACTGGAAAGCGCCTGTATTTCCCGTGGATGGTTCAAGAAATACGGCAAAGAAACCGACACCGAGTGAAGTTCCTCGCCCACCGTCGCGGTCAGTTCGCCCGCTCCCGGAGTGGTTGGAGTAAAGCGAATTTTCGCCACTCCATAAAAATTGGTCCTGACAGACACCGGCTCCAGCTCCGAACCTTCCCAGACAACGGCAATTCCAACCATCGGCTTGCCTGACAAAGCAGATACAATCATCACCTGTGCCTCAAACTCTGAGCCCCAGTCAATAAACTCGAAACGGCTGTTGATGGCGGACATTTTTATGACTCTCGAACTGCCCCCCAGTGACACCGCATTAAGAGGCGACAGCGCCAGCAGTCGCGAGGCTGCGAGCCGGAAGGAAAAGCCTCCGTCCTTCTCGTCACCGGCAATCAGCGTGAAGGGCAGTTCATCCTGCAACGGCCGCCATTGCCCGAACGTGACCGGGCTCATTGTCAAAGCCAGTTCACTTGGCCCGGTTCCCGTCAGTCCAAGGGCCAGGTGCTGACCATGCAAATAGCTGTCCGCGTTCGCCGATACAACAAAATCGAACTGACTGTTTCGTCGGGGGAAGAACGTCGTCTCTGCCCATTTACGAACGGTAGAGTTGTCCTCCGACTGAACGTCAAGGTCCAGCCAGGGATCGTGATCCAGAGCAAAGACCTCACAGATCTCATTGGCGAAAGTGCCGTCATATGGATTCACGACCCGCGCGTCGACACGATTTAATCCAGGCACCTTCGCGTCATAGTCATGACCAGCCCATCCATCCGCATCAGTCTCGGACTGCATTTGTCGGGATGTCGAATCGCGCCACTGCACAGGCATTCCCGAAGCCGGCAAGCCGGTGAACCATGACAGGAACTGAACCTCTAGCCAGGCGTGCTCACCTTTACTCAACACGGGGTCAATTGCTGCGTGACGCACAGCACCCACCTTGAGTTTGTTGTGATCCAGCTGGTAAAGCTGCTCAGAAGACTCATAGGAAGAAATCGAGTACGGATGGAACTGAAGCTTGAAATGTGCCTTTCCCGAACTTTTTGAACAGTCAAACGCGTATCGCACGCCGCCTGCCGTGACAAGTGCGGGCGTTTGAGTGTTTGGAGTAATCTCTATCTTTTGCGGCAATGGCTCAGTGATTGAACTCCAAAACATTTCAATCCCCTGCAACGGACTGAATGCATTGGGTAACAGGGTCAACAGGTGAATCGCACCGATGCAAGGATATAGAGGGCTGCGACCGATCGGCGAAGGCATTTGATCAAACACCAGCGTCACTTCATCATCGAAATTCTCAGCCATCAAACGGCCTGTCAGTTCCCGCTTGCGCTGCAAATAGGCGCTTTCAACCTCCAGCTCAAAAATGCCGCTACGTTCGTTGCCGGATCTGATTGTCCATTGCAAACCCTCGTTGGTCAGTAAAACAGGACTCCCCAGGGGTGGTTCGAAAACCAGACCCAGGTCCGGGTCGACGCCCTTCCGCCAATTCAGGGTAATCATTTGGCCAATGAACGGGCTGTCCGAGCGTTTCGGGGCAATACCAAAGGTATGGGGTTTGCCGCGCCAGCACAAAATGCCCGCCCCTTGGCTCACGATAGGCTTGGTATCAAAAAAGAAATCAATGTCGTCTTTCCACTCGCTGGTGGTCAACGCAACGATCGGGAATGGACGCATCAGAGGGGTGGCATCTTCCCGTACTTTGATATGTGCCACCATCTCGTACGGGTCAGCCTCAGCCGGTTTATCGAAGGCACTGGACCAGCCATCGATGCCGGTGTAAGTGGTGAAGCTGCCATGGGGCCAGATCCACTCCACCTGAACATTGAGTGCCGGTTTATTGTTAAGTGTCAGTACCTGCACCATGCAGTACACGCTATCGCCTTCATCCACCGCCGGTGACTTGTTGGCCTCCCGCACTTCGCCAATCTTGAGGTTGTTGTATGCCAGCGACATTGCATTATCACGCGAGTCGTGCAAGAGCATTGGACTTGAGAGAAACAGACCGAATGGCGCGTCAAGCACATCGCCGCATTCAAGCGTCCATTCAAGTTCGGTGCCCGTGACATCCCTCGGCTCGCCAAAGTCAGGCACTGAAGTAATCTCCAGGTCTTCAGGTCCGTACCCACCCTCGCGCCATTCCACGGCAATCTGAGTGTCTGATAACGGGCTATCCGCTGGAATGATCAAGGTAACCGGGTAGGTCGTGCCACGGTCGGGATAGCCGGTTTTTTCGCCCCAGACAGCGGCTTCGCCACCCTCAAACTGGACCTGCACCGTCTTCAATGGATCGTCCTTCAGTACACGGACTTCAAGCAATTCCTGGACTGCAAGGTCTTGGTAGTAAGGACTCGGCACCGATACTTTAATTATCTGTAACCCATCACTGTCGGGTGTGTAGTCGAAAACCGCTTTCCCCTCGCCATCGGAGAGGGCGACATGCAGATCGTCTTCACCCAGGCGCCAGGTAACCTTCACACCCGAAACCGGCTTGCCGGTGTAGTGCGACAACACCTGGACCTCCAGCGGCACTGTCTGGCCATATTCCAGAACCGGCCAAAAAGTGGCACGCTTGAGTACGTTCAACTTCAACCGATGGTGCCCCAGCGATACCGCAATCGGATAAGGATCGGCGGTGTACTTGCTGTAGATATTTAATTCGAACAGATAAGGGGCCTCCCCCTCCAGCTCAGGACAATCAAGCAACCATGGCAATTCGATCCGCTGGTTGATCCCCAATTCAGGCGATGTAATCATCGCTTCCTGCGGGTTGTCATCGGCCCATAAGGCAGTGTCGGTGTCCACCCAATCGCTGTCGGAATGGACTTCAAAACTCAATTCATGACGTTGTTCCTGTGTAGCTCCCAGACACAGATACAGCACCTGGTCAGGATCTATCCGCTGAGTGTCATTGACCAACTTCAGCAATTGCAGCGGCAGCAGTTCAACATGAAGTTCAATGCGGGTGATTCGTATGTCCGCAATGGAAGCGTCGCTCGACGTTCTCTTCGGACTGATCAGGGTAACGTCAAGGTCGTCGCCCTTATGAAGGTCTAACTCAAGCGGCACATACGCCCCCCCTTGATGCAAATCGAGCTCCAAGGGATCCGCGTCGCTGGCCCCTCCAGTGGGGAGCAAGTCGATGCTCAGCTTATCTTTATCCTCAGCACCTTTTTTGCCGATCAGCACTCTGCCCAGCGCTGTCTTGTGCGTGTTTTTGTATAGGAAACCGAGGTGGTAACGTGCGCCCTCTGCAGGCTCGACTTCAACTTCCAGCGTTTGAAAAATCGATGCCTCGTTCTTGAGTTGCGCATAGTTGATGGGATTTCCTTCCCAAGTAGCTCCCTCCACCGAGAAGCCGGCCGGGTTGTTGAGGCTCTCCCAGTTATAGTAGGACTTTTCAAAATACCCATTGAGCACCAGGTTACTGTTCGTGTTGTTTGGCCGCGTCTTCATGATGGCTCCACCTCCGGCTCGAGCTTCGGATCGGCCTGGATTACCCACTCCTGGACTTTTTTGGCAAACGCAGCGTCGCCTACTTTGGCTGTGTAACGGACCTTGATCACGATGTCTGTCATCGATGCCAGCATGGCGGCCTGCTGGGTTCGCAAGTGCCAGGGAAAAGTCAGTTTCCATCGGGAAACCGCGCCGGTGTTCTCGAATGGATTGAGCAAGCCTTCATCGGGCTTGAAGACAGCCATGCCGTTGTCGTCCAGCCCGACAGACAAGGCGACTTGCTGGCCGCTGCTCAAGTTGATCAGCACATCCGCAGGCGCTACCCCGTCGCGAGGACCGTGCAAGTACGCCAGCGATTCGTACGACGGTTGCGTGGCCGTGAAGCTGCCCACCTGCAACAGCGTGGCCCTGGCATCCTCGTAAGCGGATTTGAGCACCGGCAGCGTGACTTCGACGGAACTGATCTGCCGACAGTAGTGGTCCGGGTAGTCACGATCGAACAGTAACTGGCGCAGCTCGAAATTCAGGATGCCTTCTTTTCTCAAATTAGCGAACGCGTCAAGCCAAGATTCAAAACCCGTTTGCCTGCTGGTGGGGTCATCGAACAACTGGCGCAGGGAGATTGTCTTGACCAGTTCCTGGCGTCGCTCATAGCGCCGCAGATAATCAGACTCCATCCGTAACAGATCCGCCTGCAATGAGGAGCCGGCCGTCAAACCGTGACGCTGATCGAGCCAGACATCTGGCCGGATGATGCTTGACGTGAACTCACACGTTTCTGCCTGGAGCGCCCCCTGTGCGCTCAGGCACAACGCCACAGCAGCGTCGTAGGCCTGAAAGTGCAAGGTCTTCATTTGGCCGATCAACCAGCGATACAGCTCCAGGTTGGTGGCCCGTTTTTTCAGGAAATCGAAGAGGCTCAGCGCCTGAGCGTTGGCCTTGAGGGTTTGATCCAGACTGGCCTGGGCCGAATCGATGGCTCGCTCCTGAGCAGTGATTTGAGCATCGATCGCGTTTATTTCGGCGCTGGCCTGGGCCCGTGCCAGCTCCCACTCCTGCTCGCGACGACGATAGCTTTCGGACGTCGCCATTTTATCGGCGGCATGGCGTACGCCATCTGCTGCAATCTGGAAGCCCAAAGCTACAGCCTCGGGCACACCTCCCGGCCTATGGCCGCCGCTTGCAACCCCAAAAATGTTGGGAATCGCGTCAAGGATGCTCGCTGCGGTCCTGAATCCGGTAGAGCCGCTCGCCAGAACGATTGACACATCGAGCAACGTCATGACTTCATACTCGTCTTCGGAGATCCCCCCCTCATACAGCTGTTTGAAATGTAGTTGACGCTCCTCGACCATTATCCGACTGCGCTGCAATGCAATCAGGCTGGCGCGCTGTTGGGCAAGGGATTCTTCTTGCACCTGACGGGCAAAATCGCCCAGTTCGGTCAGATGCCGCTGCTGCATTTCCTCCTGCTCGACACGATCCTGTTGCTCGATCAAGCGGAGCACCTCGTTGCCAAACTCCTGTAGCAATTGCACCGAACGCATTGCCACTTCAAACAATACTCGCCAGCGAAACGCCGGCACCCGCAATTGGCCGCCCATCGGTCGTACGGCTCCCGTACCGCCAGCCGCCAGATGGTTCAACAATGCTCCAGGGTCCATAGCGGTGAACAACGGCATCGACAAAGCCTTGCCGTCAATAGTCAGGTTATGTCGCAGGTTATAGATACGTTTGGCCGGCAGGTCATAGGACTCGAGCAACCGCGAGCTCACCGGCAACTTGAAGGATGTCGTGCCGTATACCCCGGGATGCACGAATTGGGCAGTCGTGACGGGCAACTGGTCGGGCTCCAGTGACAGTGTTTTTTCAAAGTCAGCCAGTGCCGATCGGGTTTCGAGCTCCGCCACCAGATCCTTCAGTGCTTGGGGTGACCATTCGTAGCGGGTTCGACTGTCAGACACTCGGCCCATCAAGTTCAGGGCCCGCACGTATTGCAACTTGGCCGCTACAAGGCTGTCGCGCGTCAGTTGGCGGTACAGCCAGTCGCCCCACGCAATGATGTTGTTCACATAGTCGAGGAAGATCACGATTTGATAATGCCGGGGCGACGAGTAGGCAATCGCGTCCGGGTCGGTTGGCGCAAAGGCTTCGTACTCGATCCTGGCCTGTTTCACCGCCAACGGCCGGCATCGCCAGTAAGCAAGCTGCGCACCGATACTGCCATCGACCGCCTTGGCGGGCGCCTGAGGGTCGAACAGGTAATGCAACCACTGCTGGGCCTCGAGAAAACGATTCTCGTCACGCAAGCGACACGCCACCAAGTGCGGCAAATGGAAGAACAGCTCCCAGAAATACACACCGTTGCTGCTGTCGAACGGGCCGTTCGGTTCAGTCAATTCTGGAAGCGTTGGCTCATTCGGGAACTGGGTCGACCAGTCGAGCACTGCCCCCATTGATACATTGGAGCGAAACACCAGGTCGGCGCCGATCAGCGTGTTCAACCGAACGTACTTGAGCTCGAGTACTGTGTCCGGTTGGTTGAATGCCAGAAACTGAGCGCCTTTATCCGTCGCACCTGCAAGGGGTTTATGAATGCTTGGCAAGGGCCCCTGCGCAGGCAGTGAAGTAGGGACCGTCAAAACAACGGTTTTCCCGTCATCACCTTTTTTTAGTGTGCAAGTAATCGTGAAATTTGCAAACGAAGGCCTGTTTACTTCTAGCCATGGAGTCGACCAACCTCCGTTGAGGGAGTAGCTTCCGGTGATGGAAGATCCGTTATCTCCCGAGTATTCCACCTTCAGCGTGAATTCCTTCTCGGCCCCTGTTTCGCCAGGTTCCTTAAGTGCACAATGCCCCTGAACACGCAATTTGTAGCCAGAACCGTCAGCAACGATGTAAGCCTTGATGCCAAGATAATCGGCGAATTCATCTGTGGCGGTGGAGCTGGAAAGAGAAGGAAAATCGCCTGGTGCTACCCTTTTCTGTACGCTGAGAGGCTCGGCAAACAACACATTGGCCAGATAATCCATGACAGGCCCTTCGTCCGGCAGTTTGCGCATCAGCGGATCACGGGTTTCGTAGATCGCAACGGAACTGTCCGACTTCGCCGTCGCGCCTGCCGTACCATTGGTGAGATGCACAGCCAACCGGCCCTCAGGGTATTGAGTGTCCTGTTCATTTCGCAAGACCACCGCCACCAACCGACAGTCCTTTGATACGTCCTTGTCCAACTGAGACAGGTGCAACCGGATGGGAGGTGACCAACGTCCATTCAACGCAATAAACGCCACTTTGATTTCCAGTTCATAAGGCTTGAGCAAACCCCTGCCCGCAGACCTGTCAAACAGCCCAGTGCGCCATTCGGCCCAAACCATGCACAAACGCCCTTCCCAGAACACCAGTCGGCTGTCCAGCACGCTATCGTCGGTGGGGATGTCCGCCTGCTGCCACTCTCCCCACGCCGTGGGGTTAACCGCGACAGAGTTGGCGGCAAGCTCTATGGCGGCTTTGCGCCAAAAATAACGATAGGGCTCGATACGCTCCCTGCCAACGAAGTAGTAATCGCTCTTCAGCGGGTTGGAGCCGTCCATATAACAGGTGAGAACATTCAAGTTGCAGGTTTCCTCAAAGGTGCGCAGGTACTCTTGCACCCCTTGCTGCACTGAGTCTGCGGTCAGGCGGGCCTGATTCAGATGACCTTCAAGGGCCTTGAACAAACTGCTTTTGCGAATGCGCACAAAAGGCGTGATGTAATCTTCCGGTGTGCACTTGAGCAATTGGCTCGCCGACCAGGGGCCGTAGCTGCTGGCGATATCCCACTCTTGCAGATCATCCGGGTCAAATTTGCGGTCGCTGTAACCCGGCTCGAGCTTTTGATAAACCGCATGGATGTACTGCTGCAGGCAGCTCACGGCTTCCGCCACCCAAGAGGTATTGACCTGCTCGCTGTCCAGAGGATCTGAGCGTAACCATGCGAACAAATCATCAGCCGTTTGCAGACCCATCGGAAAAGGAAATTCTTCCTGGGTATGTTTCGCATTCAAACAGAGGTCAATCAACGCATTGCGCCGCAAAGCCGCCAGTTCACCGAACGATTGCTTGGCCATCACCGTCTCCTGTCAGTGTTAAGTTTTCACGGCTCGCCCTGACCCTCGCCATGGCGCAAGCCAGCGAACTCATCCGGGTTAAGGAAGTTCTGTAACGAATTTGATGGGTCGAAATTCGAGGGAGTTTTCGCCCACCAAAGCCTTGACCCTCACCTGCGCCTCTTCGTCACTGGTGAACGTCAGTTCAGCGACACCCTTGCTGTTGGTCAGAGTATTGATGGGGATTTGACGCAAGGGCTCAATTGTCCACGCCACCTGTTCACCCACAAAGCGGTTCCCATACTGGTCGAGCACCGTCACTCTGCAGGTAACCAGTGTCCCGAGCAGCACAGGGCCGGGAGGCTCCGGAAAAGGGTTGTCCGTATCAAGGTCCAGCGACTCGCGATCCGGACCGATCTCGACTTCCGGCGCGACGCGTTTTTTGCCCAGGTCCAGCTCCAACGATGGAACAGCCGTGCCCATCAGCGGGCCGGGGTAAAATCTCGCCGTGGCGACTCCCTCATTGTTGGTGGTAACCATTGGCGACTCAAATCGACCCAGCTCGCAGCGCCAATGAACATTGACGAATCTCTGCCCCACGTCCGCACGGTTTTTTACCGTCACGGTGTAAGTGGCGAATTGCGTAGGATGGTTCGCCACCAACTGTGATGGGGACACCTCGCATGTGACGTGCACATCCTGACCTATCGCTTCGACGTCATCGGCCAGAGTCGGGTCGGCGCTTTCGGACAAATTGGCACTGACTCGATCCGCAACGGATTCGTAATCATCGAAGACGCTATCCGGGCCCACATTCGCCACGTCCAGAATGGTTTCGGCGTCCAGTCCACTTCGCTGCGCGAACGCTCGAATACGGGTCAGCACATCAAGCTGCACCAATGTGCGGATAAAACCTTCGGACTCATTCGCGTGGACCGCGCAGGCGCGCACTTCCCGGACACTCCAGGCCAAAAGCTCCGCCAGCATTTTCGCCGCCCGTTCCTTAACCAACTCTTTCCCGTCGCCGGCAAGGGGGTCGGGCAAAGCGTTGACGCGTTTCAGGTAATCGAGCAGTTTTTCCTCCGGCTGACCGGTCAACTTGACCGCACGCTTGTAAACCGTGAGGTAATAAAGGGTCGAGAGGGTGAATTCCTGCACAGTCTTCAACCCGAACCATTGGTAACCCACCTGCGTGAAATGCACGAGAAAACCGGCACTCAGTTGCAGCGTCGTGGCCACGTTACTGCGTCGCGAAAACTCGGCCAGCACACTCAGGAACGGATCGCCCGGCGCCTCGGCGGCCTGCCGGCGAGTGGCACTGCCTGCGGCGGCTGGCAAACGATTAAGCACCTCGGACAGTACGCCGTACACCGTAGAACCGGACCATGTCAGCACTGGCAGGACCCGTTCCGAGGTAAGCCCGGCATGCGCGCCCAGGCTTGCTTGCACGACATTGCGCTGGCCGGCCTCGCTGCGCAGCATCACCGCGAGGATTTTCTCGACGATGATCAGTCGCGCGTCGTCGTCGATACCACCAATAGCGGCTGCCACGGCTCGATCGATCATTTCCCGGGCATAGGACTCATACGATTGTTCCGGCGTTTCGGTGAAGTGAACGATCAGCCCGTGTTCATCCACCAGCGCCCGCAACACGTCCAGCCATTGGCGATTATTCGACAGGGTCGGTACACCCACCATGATCAGTGCTTGCTCGGTAAACAACACGGGCAGGAGCTGGACTTGCAATTGGGTAAACAAGCCAAGTTGCGCGTCTGTCGGTTGTGCCGGCTCCACGATGGGCGTCACCTGCTTGATGACCCAATGCACCGGCAACTCGGCGTCGCGACACCAACGAACACAGTCCATGAGGCCGTGGATCACAGTGAGTGCATCCGGTGTTGTTTCACTTCGATTGGTGTTAGTCCGGGGGGTGCCGGCCAGCCGAGTAACCCAATCTTCGCCGCCGAGAATGGCAAGCAGCAGGACGGCCTGGATGGGCGTAATCCCCAGCAGGCGCGGTAACCTGGCCATTCGATAGAAACTGGAAACTATCGGCAAACTGCGCGCAAGCTCTGAGACTCCATGGGCATTGGCCACAAAATACGCAAGGCAGAAATAGGTCTCCAGGTCGATGCTCAGCCCCTTGCGTAACTGGTGGACCGTGACCCAGTCCGCGTTGGTTACCGGGATAATCGGAAACCCGACATCGTCGATTTTGAAAGGGTTCAGGAGACTCCCGCCCTCGTTGAAAATGCGATCGAACTGAGCCTTTTCAGTGCCCCGACCGAAGATCGAGATTACCCCGACAAACGCCGCAAAATCCTCGGACGTGCAGGCAAACTGCTCGCGTAATTCCTGGAACAGACCCAGTGTCCGAATGGTGTTGGCCGTCATCTCGTACGTTGGATCAGAAACCGATTTATCTTCAGCGTTCGATCTCTCTTCAGCGTTCATGGCTGCGACGATCACTGCATCGACTTCGTGGCTGGGTAATTGCAGCCAGGCGTCCAGGCGCAGTTTTCGGTTTATGCGGTCGAAACGGTCGTGGCTAAGGTTCCGGAAGTAATTGAAAATCTCAGACTCACTGGTTTCATACACAATGGATATAGGGGGATTGAGCCCCTTATGAATGAAGACCGATCCGGCATGCACCCCCGATACAGGCAGTACAAATGTATCCACAGAACCGGGGCCTGACACATTCTCAGACAAACCGATCGAAAATCCCTCAATCGACAACAACGCTTCCAGGCGCTCATAGTCCAGCTTCGTTCGCTCGTTGAACACTTTCACTTGCCTGAGGTCGCCTCCCAACGGCGCCTGCAGCCCAAAGTAGCGCTGATAAAAATCCCCCGGTTCGCGTGGCGTCTCGGTCAGTATTTTCCGCTGCGCAGGACTAAGTCTCGCGGCCTGGATGAATGACTTGTCATACTTGGCACCCCAAGGTAGTGGGCGAATGAAATACGGAAACGACGGATCACACAGGCGCACGACACTGCCGACCGACTCGTCGCATCGCCGTGTCACATAATCGAGCGTTTCCCAAGGGGTGTGAAACGGCAATGCATTGGGGAAAAAGCGTTCGCTCAAGTCCTTGTCTATGTTCTGCGTCGTGCCGCTCATGTTCTCGATGAAGGTTTCCATTACGCGTGTAATGACCTCCACCGAAGACACCGTGCCATTGACCGTCAGAGTGTCAACCGACAGCGCCTCCAGGTCGGGGCGCCGTCCTGTCAGGGGTAACTTCGTATTATCCGCACTCCCCAGCCGATACAGCGCCCAATGCATCAAACACACCAGATAAGCTGCGGGCGAATGAATCGCTTCAATTGCACTGGGTGGGCACATTTCTTCGAAATTTGGTTTGAACAACAGTGAATAGTTCGGACCACTGTTGAGCCCTGCATACGCTTGCACCGGTGCTTCTTCATCGGCCAGCCGGTACTCGATGAACCGACGTACAACCTGCGTCGCCAGACCGTTGATTCGTTCTTGAAAAGCGCGAGCCTGCTGAACGCTCATCCCGTACTCTGACACCAGCCCACTCACGCCTTTTTGCGCCAGAACGCACACCGAACCCTCTTCGTTCAGGTACTTGCCGAGTGCTGAAAACTCTTTGCGCAAAGGCTCGTCGAAGAGTTGCTCGTACAGCTGTCGAGCAATTTGATTGGGGGAGTGGGTCATGCTGTTACTCCTGTGTCCTGGGCATCATCGACGTGAAACGAATGACGGGCCTGTCATTCCCTGTGGCTCCATTAGGTGACATGACAGGTGTAGCGTCTACTGTCACAAATGACAGTAGACGCTACCGTTTGTCGGGGAGCTAAGGGTTCAAATCAGCACCGCGGCCCTGAGCGGGCATGATTTCAAATCGAGCACTGTCAGCCGTGGCAGATACCTGCTCCCCACCCTCTTTCACGCTTTGCACCGCGCACACCCAGTGCTCGCTTCGGGGTAACTCGTTCGGCGGTGTCGCTTCCCAGTCTTCGCCGACAGCAGGGGATGTGATCAGGTCTATGTCCGGGTTGAACCAGGCTTGCAGCCGAATCTCTGCCCCCGGCATTGCCGTGCCGGCAAACGTCGGCTGGGATTTGACCCATCGGCCAGGGAGCGGCGCGGTAAACTGCGGTGGCTGGGGCCGAAGTTCAACCGGTCGCGGCGTGGTCCATCCAGAGAGGTAGTCCCTGAAGCTTTGTTGAGCCACCAGCGAGGGATGACCGGCCGGTCGGTCAAGCAACAACCAGAGCGACCAGGTGCCGTTTTCCAGGACCTGCGTCGTACCGAGAATCACATCGAGTGCGTCAGCGAAGGCAACGCTGACCGTATCGCCCCCGTAGCCAAAGCCGGAAATCGCCACACGTGACTCGATGGCTTCACCGCGGGCCGGTGTTTCGATCACCGGGTGAGCAGGCACGACGCCGAGAACATGATCCAGCGTGAATTCAGATGCCTGCCCCTTGAAGAACTGTTTGAACCGCAAGGTTTCGGTCCCCAACGGCAAGGTCGCGTCGTAGTACCAAGTGCCGTCGTACTTCACTCGAATCCGGTCCCAAGGCTCAAGCTCCTCCCCCCGCCACACCCACACCTGCGCCACCTCCGAACCCGACGCGCGACTGCCATGACCTTCGATTCGGAACGTGCGGGCAACCGTATCCCCCGGTTTCGGCGTGTCGACCGTGGGCGGCAACAACACCGCTTTAAAGCTGATGAGCTCACTTCTGCCAGAAGGCAGTTTGTCGAACGACTGCACGGCGTAAATCTGATACTCGCGAAATTCGAGCTCCAGAAGCGGAACCGTCCAAGCCTCTCCAATCACCATCGCCTTGCCCAGTGGCCGGTTGTTCGCGTAATCGTAAATCGTCATCTCGGCACCGGCATATCCGCCGGTGCCTGTAATGATTGGCTCATAGCCCACTGGCGGCGTCATCGGTTTGATGACTGGTGTGGGAACGTCCACGGTGAAGGGTTTGGTCACCTCGTTGGAGGTCTGTCCGCCAAAGGTTTGGGTCGCCTTGACGGTGTGGGAACCTGGTTTGAAAAGCGCCGGGCGGCGGAAGGTCCATCGACCGTCCCTGTCGCTGTCGGGCACGGGATGGGCCGTTGTGATGGCGTCACTGAAGAAGAGCGTGACCACCGCGCCCTTCCAGCAAGTGCCGGTGATGTCCGGGGACAAGCCGTTTTCGACGATGGGATCGATGGCGGGCAGTGGGGCCTTGATAACTACTTGTTGCGGCCCCGTCCAGTCCGACGAAAGTTGTGGTTTTCCGGTGGGCGTGAACAGCTGCCGCGCCTCAACAGAATAGGTGCCCGGGTCCCACTGCTCGAGCGCATCGTTGCTCCACCTATTGTTCTTCACATCGACGATCGGCATCGAAGGAAGTATGGAGTTCGAGGAACTGGTGATCCGCAGTTCGACTTTGGCCGGCGCGTGGCCAGCCCAACCGTTACCGGTGCCGGAAAACTTCGGCTTCTGGTCGATACCGACTTGATGTGTGAGCGTCGGAGGTGGGACTTTTACGTCAAAAATGACCGGCTTGGTGTTCCATTCAGAATCAATCCAGGCATTGCTCAAACCTAGAACTTTCTGTTTCGCATCGATGCTGTAGGAGCCTGGTAGCCAGTCAGGGTAAGTCTTCGTCCAGAGGGTCTCGGTGACGTCAAAGGTTTTTACAACATCTCCCTGGGTATACCAAATTTCAAGCCTGGCACCGATATACCCCGTACCGGTAATGGTTACCGTGCCGTTTGTTGCAACGGCATCAAGTAACTCGACCTTGGGTGGGCGGATATTGTAGCTGCGCTCCCGACTGCGCCCGGAATGCTCACCGCTGCCAATGAATTGCTCCGCCGCTAGGGAAATAGGTCCCGGTGGTACGGTGACAGTGACGTCCCAATATCCGCCAGCCTTCACTGGA
>Ga0207696_1001016_pt1 | contig 16786 bp, 17 predicted proteins | sample KBSS54metaG_FD_184403 | JGI IMG/M metagenome (GOLD analysis project Ga0207696, IMG submission 184403) | Switchgrass rhizosphere microbial communities from Kellogg Biological Station, Michigan, USA - KBS S5-4 metaG (SPAdes) (version 2) | ecosystem: Host-associated > Plants > Roots > Rhizosphere >...
CTACAAATTCGGGGGGCTCCGGGAATGAAGTTTCCATTTCGCAAGCCTTCTGAAGCAAATCCGCCAAGCCCTGGTGCCCGCGGTGCGTGCCGGCCAGCGGCCAGTCCTCGCCCGGAATGATCCACTCGATATCTTCGGCAGACAACGCCAGCAGACCTGGCTTATCACCGCGACCCATGGCTGCAAAAAAATTCTTCACAGTCTGGACATTCTCTTGTGTGCTCATCGAAATCTCTCCATTTCCTTTACCTGGGAACGTGTCCGATCTAATTGGGCACGTTCTCCGGAACCGATGATGCTGATAGTGCTCATGTGCAGTCTGCACTCTGAAATCAGGTATTTTTCATCTTTTCTGGAAGGGGTACGCCGTCGCGGTTTGGCCACCCGCCGGGCGCAGTGCGACCCGGCGGTGTGCCGTCACCTCATCAGTCGGCCGGGAAGTAATGACCGTTATCAAGATCGGCGAAGAGTCCGGGCTGGGTTGGTTCCCAGCCAAGAACCCGGCGCGTGATGGCGTTCGATGTCGGGGTGTCCAGCGTGACCAGATTCGCAAGGAACCCGAAGTAGCCAGGCAGCATCAGCACGTCCGCGGGAATAGACACGGCCGGCAGATTCAACCGGCTGGCAATGGCTTCGGCGATCTGGCGGTACGGGACAGCCACATCGGCGATTGCATGCCAGCTTCTGCCCGCGGCGCCTTTCTCCAGCGCCAGGCGAAACACGGTGGCGAGGTCACGGGCGTGCACGGCCCCCCAACGGTTGGCACCGTCTCCGGGGTAGCCGACAACACCCTTTTCTTTAGCCAGCCCGATCAACAGCGCAAGGAAGCCGGCGTTATCGGTGGCGCTGTGCATGATCTCAGGGATCCGCACGATCGAAGACCGTATGCCCTTTTCGGCGAGACCGATCACTGTGGTTTCCACGATGTTCCGAACCCGCAGGGTATTCTTGTACGGATCGCCGCCGGGAAGGGGCGGATCCTCCTCGGTGGCCGGCCGGCCCAGGCCCTCCCACCCAGGCGAGCCGACGCTTCCAGACGCGACCAATGGCTTTCCGCTTCCGGCCAGTGCTTCGCCATAGGCGAGCATGATCTCAAGCTCCGCGGCCGCAACGGCGTTGATCCCGCCGGTTGGAATCAGGTCCTGCCGGTGCGCGAGGTGTATGACGCCGTCCGAGGCTGCGGCCGCCTCCTTGAGCCCGTCGAGATCCTCGAGATTGCCGCGACGTACCTTGGCGCCGAGCGCAGCAGCCTGCGCCGCGGCCTTGTCGGACCGAGCCAGGGCAGTGACCTCATGGCCGGCGGCGATAAGATCGGAGATGACGTACGGACCGGAGTGGCCGGTGCCGCCGGTAACAAAAACGTGCATATGCGTGCTCCTCGTGGGTGATGGAGGGCGGGAAAAGGTGCTAAGGGGACCGTGCCGGACGCATTTGCGATCCAGCGTCCCGCCATCAGCTCAAGTCAGACGGCGCAAAGTAATGACCGTTGTCCAGGTCCTCGATCAGGCCGGGCTGAACGGGGTCCCAGCCAAGAGCCTGGCGGGTGATGGCGTTCGACGCGGGGAGGTCTAGCGTGGCCACTGCCGCCAGGAACCCAAAGTAGCCCGGCAGCATCAGTTCGTCCGCGGGGATGCTCACGGCGGGTATTCCCAGGCGAGTGGCTATAGCCTCGGCGATCTCGCGGAACGGGATTCCCTCGTCGCCGATCGCGTGCCAGGTTTTGCCTGCGGCCCCCTTCTCGAGCGCCAGGCGGAACAGAGAGGCAAGATCGCGGACGTGCACGGCGGGCCACCGATTCTTACCGTCTCCCGGATAGCCGGCGAAACCCTTTGTTTTCGCGAGCATGATCAGCTGCAGGCGACCGGTCGCACTGTGTAAGAGAGTGGGAATCCGCACGACCGACGATCTAACACCTCGCTCGGCTAAGCCCACGACGGTGGTTTCCACGATATTGCGTGCCAACAGAGTGCCTGAATCGATCGGGCCGCTAGGTAGAGCGGGATCATCCTCGGTCGCCGGTCGACCCAGACTGACCGGTGCGCCGATAGGCGCCGCTCTGCCCACGTTCATGGGCGTGCCGATACTGCCTGCAACGACCAGAGGCTTATCCGTGCCCGCCAGCGCCTCGCCGAACGCGAGGACGGTCGCGAGCTCCGATTCGACTAAGGCGGCGATCCCGCCGGACGGAAGCAGTTCGGCCCTGTATCCGAGGTGGATGACGCCGTCGGACTCGACCGCCGCCGCCTTGAGCCCTTCGAGGTCGGCAAGATCTCCACGACGCACCTTGGCGCCGAGCGCATACGCCGCTGCCGCGGACGCGTCCGACCTTGCCAGAGCGACGACCTCGTGGCCGGCTGCGATGAGGTCGGGGATGACGTACGAACCGACGTGGCCGGTGCCGCCAGTGACGAAAACGAGCATGTTATTGGCCCTTCTGAGCAGTGTGATACGAGACGTGCTGGTGCGCGTGCGCTCAGCCAGGAAGGCTGACGCCGATCGCGAAATGGGTGTTTTTGACCGAGTGGGTCATGAGGCCCAGCGACAGCAGGCAGACGTGCTCCAGCGTTCGAGCCATAAGCAGCGGCCCAGTGTCCATCGGGCGCAGTCCGAGGCTTTTGATGAACGCCGAGACGCGTACCTTCGCCTGGGCGCCGTCCCCGGCGATGAACACGTCCAGCGGGTGGCCCTCGACTGGACCGTCGGCCAGGACGTGGGAGAAGAGGGTGTTGAACGCCTTGACGACTTCTGCGTCGGCAGGGGCGGCTTTGGCGATCTCCTGTGCGCCGAAACTGTCCTCAGGGGTCACAAAGCTCGTGAAGTCGGGGGCGACGGGGTTGGTGATGTCAACAAGAAGCTTGCCGGCCAGTGCTTCGCCGTATTGCTTCATCACGTCGAGAACGGCGGAGTAGGGAACCGCCAGGATGACAATATCCCCGGCCGGGGCTGTGCCGAACGTTCCTGTCGTCGCGCCGGCTCCGACCTGCTCGGCCAGCGCCCGCGCCTTGGCGACGTCACGACTCATCACCTCGACGGTGTGTCCGGCCTTGGCGGCAAGGCCGCCGATCGCTGCGGCCATGCCACCTGAGCCGATGATGCTGATAGCGCTCATGTGCAGTTTCCTTGCAGATATGGGGTTGATCATTTATGGACTGCCGACGCTATCCGGCGACCGCACTCAACGTAGGAACCATGCTGGTTGTTTTACTTGCAAAAAGCAAGCGAGTTACATGAATTTACTTGCTCCATGCAAGCGATGCTAAGATCTCGCCATGAAAACACCATCTAAAGATGACGTTAGGTCCCATTGCGCAGTGAACTATGGCGTGGAGATCTTCGGCGACCGGTGGTCGCTCTTGATCATTCGCGACATCGTTTTTGTGGGTAAGAAGACGTATGGCCAGTTCCTGAAATCGGAAGAGGGAATCGCGACCAATGTCCTGGCTTCTCGCCTTGCCTTTCTTGAGGCGCAAGGGATTCTCTCGAAGGCGCCCAGCCCCGATGACAGGCGCAAGGACTTCTACACACTGACCGAGAAGGGCCTGGACCTCATTCCCATCGTGCTTCATATCGTCCTTTGGAGCGCGAAGCACGATTCGGAGTCGTACGTGCGGCGCCGCATGGAGTTCGTTGCTCGATTGAGTCAAAGCCCCATGCAGATGAGCGAAGAGCTGAAGGCGCTGGTCCGCAATGGCGGATGTATCTTTCCCGAGATTAACGAATGAACCAGAGGCTTTTTGCTGACGTGGATCGCCAGCGCTATCTGCCATACCGCTTGAATCGCGTCTTGCTCGGCGTCCTCGCAGCTGTGCGTCCGAGCCTTCGGAAGCTCAACGGGGAAGCCAGAACGCTACTACCTACCTTCCTACCTTCCTTCGTCCCGCTTGACTGACGAACATGAAGACGGCGTCGTGACCTGTCAGGGCTTCACGAACCGATAGGCGAAGCGATCGGTCTCGCCCTTGATGGCGGGATCGAACACCTTGATCGAGTGCGGATCGTCCTTGTTCGCGAGCAGGGTGCTTTCCGCGTCCAGCACGAAGCCGGCCGCTTCCACCTCCTCGCGAACGGATGCGGGCTCAATTCGATGTAGCGACTGGGCAACGCTCGTGCCCGCCCCGATGGCGGCGGCGTGGTCGACGATGACGTAGGACCCACCAGGCTTCAGCTGCTCATAGACGGCTCGATTGAAGTCGGCGGCCGTGGCGCCCCTGGCCTGCATCAGCGTGGTGTGGAGATCGTGGTAGAACAGGTGCAGCCACAGGACATCCGCGGGTTGCGTGGCCTCCGGCATCGCGACGAGGTCAGCGGAGACGGCTTCGACATTCTCCCGGCCCGGCTCCTTCGCGAGCGTCTGCATGCTGCCGAGCGGATCGTTCTTGAAGTGGGCGACTTCAGCCGGCACGAAGCTGTAGACCCGTCCTTCGGATCCCACGGTGTCGGAGAACAGACGGGTCCAGTCGCCGTCGCCTGGGTAAACGTCGATGACGGTGGAGCCAGCATCGACGCGTGCGAACCGGAGCAACTCGGATAACTTGGATGTGTCGTACATGGGGATCTCCTTTACGGTTGGGTATTCGGAGTGCGAGTGGCGATCCAATGCTGATCAGATCTCTGATCCACCGTCTATCCCGACCCGGGGAACTGCCAGGATGACCATGTCCCCGGCCGGGGCTGCGCCGAACATTCCTGTCGTCGCGCCGACTCCGAACGGCTCGGCCCGCGCCTTGGCGGCGTCGCGACTCATCACCTCGAGGTGTGTCCGGCACTGGCAGCAAGGCCGCCGATCGCTGCGGCCATGCCGCCTGAGCCGATGATGCTGATAGCGTTCATGTGCAGTCCCCTCGTGAGTCGGAGGTGCCCGCACTCTCTAAACTGATAGGGGTTGATCATTCATGGACTGCCGGCGCGATCCGGCGTCGCGCTCAACGTGCAAACAATGCTAGTTGCATTACTTGCAAAGCGCAAGTTACTTGCGAAAAGCAATCGATACTAAGATCTCGCTATGAAAACAACAACAGGTAAAGGAGACATTCGGTCCTACGGTGCGGTGAACTACGGCGCGTGCTCTACGGTGTCGCTGGAACGAAAAACTGGGCACTTAGCCGGGCTCTCTGTCGATGGGGCCAATTCCTTTTGGCTGACCGCATTGTGCTGACGAGGGCATGACAGAGCGGATACGAAAGCGCGGGCAAAAGCCCGCATAAAGCGGGCCTCTCCATAAGGATTGATCGGTTATCGGTTAAACCGTTCAACCAATGAGTACTGCGTGGACGCGGTCTTGGTCAGTTCCTTATTCAGATCTGCCGATTGGTGGGCTTGTTCCGAGGTTTGATCGGCCAAGTGGGCGATCGTGGTGATGTTTCGGCTGATTTCCTCGGCGACGGCAGTTTGCTCTTCAGTGGCTGCGGCAATCTGGGTGGTCATGTCGGTGATGTGGGAGACCGCCTCGCTAATGCCCACCAATGCCTTGTCTGCCTCAAGTACCCAGGTCACACCTTCTTGGGCCTGACGATGACCGCTCTCCATGGTCTGCACGGCATTGTTGGACGACATCTGGAGCTTGGTGATCAGGTCATGGATCTGGGTGGTGGATTGCGAAGTGCGTTGGGCCAGTTGGCGAACCTCATCGGCCACGACCGCAAACCCTCGGCCCATGTCGCCGGCGCGCGCGGCTTCGATGGCGGCATTCAGTGCCAGTAGATTAGTCTGATCGGCGATGCCTTTGATCACGTCAACGACCGTCCCTATTTCGTTGCTGTCCCTGGCCAGCTGTGCAACCGTCAGACTTGTCTCGCCGACAACGGTGGAGAGGCGCTCGATAGCCTCTCGGGTGTCTCGGGCCACCTCGCGGCCACGACTGGTCAGCAGGTTAGCTTGTTGGGTAGCATCCGCCGTACGCTGGACGTGGCTGGCGACTTCCTGGGTGGTCGCGGCCATCTGGTTGACTGCGGCAGACACCTGTTCGGTTTCGACTCGCTGGCGATCAAGGCCTTTTGAGCTGTCAGTGGCAAGTACAGCGGATTGTCCCGCCAGCTCGCTGAGTTGCTCGGCGGTGTCTTGCAGGCGCGTCAGGCAAGTCTTCAGGCGCGAGGTCTGGCTGATGAAGGCGGTTTCCAGGCGGGCTTGTGGTCCGCGCGCATCGCTGTACATCTGAGCGATTAGTGAGTCGGAGGTAGAGGGCTCAACCATCTGCAGCAGGCGCAAAGTTCCCTGCATCTTCCAGCGTGAAGAGAGCAAGCCGATCGGCACGGCTATGCCTACGGCCACGGCAATCGCCACGGGCGCGCTGAAGAACAAGCCGCTCAGGGTACCCGCCAGTCCCATGGCTATGTACGGCAAGCAATCCAGCAGGGCAGGTTGCCAAGCGTCTGGGCGGGGGATGGCCGGTTTTCCCTGGCTGATGCGCTTATACAGGGATTCAGCACGGCGAATCTGATCAGCCGTCGGTTTGACTCTGACCGATTCAAAGCCCACTACCTGGCTGCCTTCAAATATCGGCGTGACGTATGCGTTGACCCAGTAGTGATCGCCATTTCTAGAACGGTTCTTGACGATACCCATCCACGGGCGGCCTTGCTTGAGAGCGCCCCACATATGGGCAAATACGGCAGGGGGGACGTCAGGATGGCGGACGATATTTTGTGGGGCGCCAATCAGATCGGCTTTATCAAAACCACTGATTTCTACGAAGGCGTCATTGCAGTACGTAATAACGCCTCGATCATTTGTCGTCGAGATGAGTTTCTGCTGAGGTGCGAGTGAAATCTCACGCTGCGTAACTGGCTGATTATTTCTCATTCCGATTGCTCCTTGGTTCCTTTAAGAGGCCATCGGCTAGTACTTGAAAAAGGTTAGCGTCTTTTTCTAAAAAACTCTTTTATAACAATGAGTTGTATTTAAGTTTCTGAGCTGTTTTGGGGCTGGATTGCTCCTATGGATATGGCCTTGATTTGATTGAAAAAAACTCGTCTGCAGACTCAAAGAGGCAAGTTTTTTCCTATCAACAAGCAGTCAGCCTGCCATCGCAATTCTCAGCGCTATCGCAGCCTCAAGCAGCTTATTCGCCTGATTGGAGACCACCGTCGCCAAGACATCATTTCCAGCGTCCTTAAGCATCGTTGCCAAATCGAGCAGTTTCCCCACCTCGATCTCAACGATGCGAACGGATTCGGTTATCTGGTATTGAAGTGAGTGCGCCATGCCATGAACCCTCGTTCCAGATCGGCTATAAGACCTTGTAGACCATCGATCATGGAGGTAGGAATGAGCCAACTCCCGACCTCCATACGTCGCGTCTTTTTCCGCCCGAAGATTACTCCGCCGACGTTTGCAGTACCTCAATCCATAACGCGCCTTTGCCCGACGTCGCTTCACCGACACGTTTCAAGGCGCCGTTGTTGCTGACTGCGTAAGTGCCGACTTTTTCGCTTTTCTCGCCCGTCACTAGCAACCAGCGCCCGTTGGGTGAAAAAGCGATATTGCGTGGCTGCTTCTCTTCCACCGGATAGTTCTCGAGAAAGCTCAAGCCGCCTGTTGAAGGGTCAACCGCGAGTGCCGATACCGAACTGCTGGTGCGCTCGGTCATCAACAGTAGCGTGCCGTCGGGCGAGATCCGCAGGTCTGCTGCCCAGATACGTGGCGTGGGGTCGTCCTTCAAGTCGTTGTTACGTGCATCACGCACTTCGCCGTGAGCCAGTTTCAAACGCTCGGGAATACCATTGGCAACGGCAATCTGAGTCAATGCGCCGGTGCTGTCGTTGATTGAAAACGCTGTGACCGTGCCGCTCATTTCACCGACCACGTACAGGTATTTGCCGTTCGGGGAAAAGGCCAGGTGCCGAGGCCCGGTATTGTCCGGGACACTGATGTAGCCGCTGCCTATGGGAGTGAGCTCGCCGGTTTTGGCATCAAGGCGATATTGCAGCACCTGGTCCGCGCCAAGATTGCCCGCGTAGGCAAAACGGTTGCTCGGGTCGGTACGAATCGAATGCGCATGCGGGCCTGTCTTGTAGCTCAGGATGCTGGCAGAAGGCTGATAGGCCTTGTCGATGGCCTGAACACTGATGGTGTCGGCACCATAGGATGCGCCGAGCAGATAGTGTCCTTTTCTATCGGTAGACAGGTAAGCCATGCTTTCTGCCAGGGGCGCTTTGTACCGCGGGGTCAGATGTCCGCTCTTGGGATCTATGCGGTAGCCCAGCACCTGAAACGGCTTGACCCGCAAGGCGGCAAACAACACTTTGCCGTCAGGGGTGATGGCCATGGGGTTGACCTGATCACCGGCATTGACCTGTTCAATCAGGCTCAGCGCGCCATTGTTTTGGTCGAGGCGATACTGGGAAATCAAACCGTCTCCCGGGCTCGAGATATAGGCAAAAGTGGCGGCATTGGCTTGCTGGCTGAGACCGTAGACAACGGCAGCGGCCGAGAGGAGGCAAATTCTCACAGGTGATCCCTTATTTTTATGGTTGTGGTCGGTCATCCTATGACTGTGCTTGGGCGACATCAATCGCTGTTTTTCTCAGGTTTGAAAGAGACGTCGTGGCTCAGGCGCAGTGTTTGCGTGACCTTGGCCCGGTTCGATGCCATTCACACAACTGCGAGCTTGAAACATTTCCCGCGCCGATGACCGCCATCGTGCCGGTGACTCGCGCGGGACACCCGGACGGCACCTGGTCACCGGTGCCGGAATCGGCCGCGCCGTGGCCAGATCAAGGTGGCTGCGGCGACTTACGTGTCACCGACGTATCTGACGCACTGGTTGCACAAGGAAATCGGCAAGACCTTCACTGAGCGGGTGCTCGAGCGCAGGACGGCCGAGGATGTGCTGGCAGTGGTCGAAGGTGATGTGCAACCTGATTTCATTTTGCTGCCCAAAACAGACTCTGTGTTAACTGGCCAAAAGGGGCGGCATTGGCGGTTTGCTTATCTTATGAATGTCTGCCGGTTGGAGTGAGTGACTCGATTGCTTGAGGAGAAAAAACTGCCACCGGACTTACATGGAGGAGGGGCCGGCAGCGCCGTTTAGTACTAACGACGAGCTGTTGCCGGGCGGCTGTCGCTTTCCCCACAACCCAGGATGAACATCGTTGAGCCATAGACGAATGAGAACGGTTCGGTGACGCTACCAGCAACATCATGGCGTTAGAGTCATTGATTGACGGCACAGTTTATAAAGTTTTGAAGGAATGCCGAGTTGTCACTACGGCGCCAAGCCAGCGTAAGCCTGGCGATAGCCGAAATATCATCTATTTCCTTGAAAACAACCCCTGCAGCATGCACTTGTTGCATCGAAGTCGGCACAAGCGAAACACCCAGCTCCGCTGCGACCAAATGTACGACAGAGGCAAGTTGTGGAGCGCTTTGTCCCAAAATCGGTTCAAAGCCTGAGTCTCGGCAAGCGGCGATAATGGTGTCGAACAAGGTAGGTCCTACTTCCCGAGGATAGAGAATGAACGGGTCTTTGCTCAAATCCTTCAAGTTCAACTTTTTTTGGCTTGCAGCTGCATGATCTTTGGGCAGAACAGCGAGCAAAGGTTCCTCGGACAAAACTCGCATCGTCAAATGACCAGACTCAGCCATTCCTGGGCGAATAAATACCGCATCCAGATCACCTTCTTCGAGGCCTGCCATTAATCGAAGGGTATTGCTTTCTTCCAGGGTTAAATCGACATCAGGGAAGGCTCGCCGAAAATTGCGAATCGCCGTCGCGACTACCGGATTGAAACTAGCTGAGGCCGTGAAGCCTATGCGCAATGCCCCCAACTCTCCCCGAGCCGCCCGTTGAGCTGCATGCGTTGCGCGCTCTACCTGAGCCGGTATGTTTCGAACCAAATCATGAAACGCCTGACCAGCGGCGGTCAATTCAGCCCCTTGCGGAATTCGGTGGAATAGCCGAGTACCCACCTCACGCTCCAAATCGCGAATCTGCAGGCTTAATGGAGGTTGTCCGATACCGATTTTCTGAGCCGCGCGCGTGAAGTTTTGCTCTTGGGCGACGGCCAGGAAGTAGCGAATGTGGCGTAGTTCCATAGGTATTTGTAAAACATATGAAGATCGATAGCGCTATACAATAGTCCATCGGAGTTCGTCTAGCTATGGTGCTAACAAGGCAAGATTCACAGCAACCCTGGCAGTACATTCACGAACCCAAGGATACAAAATGACCTTTCGTATGCGCAGCGCACTTTTTACGCCAGCAACCTATCCCGAACGATTCTCCAAGGCCATGGAGGTCGGGGCCGATCTTTTGATCATTGATCTGGAGGACGCCATAGCGCCCAAGGACAAAACAGATGCTCGTGCAACCGCGTTCGCCACACTCAATGCAGCCGAAAAAATGCCGTTCCCTACAATTATTCGTATCAACGGGCTGGATACCGCGGCCGGGCTTAGTGACGTTCTTGAGTTATTGGAAAGCCAGGCCCAGCCTGAATTTCTGCTGCTTCCCAAAACGGAGTCTGCTGCACATTTGCAGATAGTGGACCGTCTGCTCAGCGAAAAGGGACTCAGCACCAAGTTGATCGGCTTGATCGAAAGTGCGGTCGGACTCAAGGCGGTATCAGACATCGCTCATGCAACGCCCCGACTTGCCGCACTCATGTTCGGGGCGGCGGATCTGGCGGCGGATCTAGGCTGTGGACCCTTTGCAGCGAATCTCACGTTCGCACGTGTATCGCTTGTGAGCGCGTGCGCGACAGCGGCTATCGCTGCTATCGATTCTCCTTTTTTCGATATTCGCGACTTGGCCGGGCTTGAGCGGGCAGCGCTCCAGGCTGCCGACATGGGGTTTGCCGGTAAAGCGGCGATCCACCCGAGTCAGGTGGCGGCAATCAATCTCGCGTTTACACCGACCTCCGATGAAATCGCCGCAGCGCGGGCCATTCTGATCGAAAACTGTCAGGGCGTGGGGCAAGTGAACGGGGTCATGGTCGATGAGGCCGTCGCTCGCCAAGCCCGCCGAGTGCTGGCCCGCGCAGGTCAATCCGCTGAAGTGTAAGGACTGGGAAACCTGATCTCATGCACTATCGAGTATTTCCTGGCTGACAAAGAATCTCTATCAGGTGATCTCGCAACACATTCTTTTCACGCGGGTTGCGCTGTACGCACACTCGTAAATCACGCTTGGCCCATCCCTCTACAAGATCGATAACCTGAAGGCGATCCAGGTCTGCTGGCTCTAACGCTGAGCGTGGGGCGATGCCGATACCGGCGCCCGATGAGACCAGGCGAGCTATCGCCCGAAATCCGGAGACCTGGACGCGCACATCTAATCGCCCGCCAAGGGCGCTGGCGTGATTCATCAAAAAGGTATGCAGTGCCGCGCCCGATTGAAGGCTGATGAATGGGAGCCCCAGGCATTCGGTAAAGCTGACCGAGTGCTGGTTGATGAATCGACCGTCTAACGGCGCTAACAGGACTAATTGGTCCTGCCGGTAGGGAAGAAATTCCAGATCTGGATGATCGGACTCCAGGGCTACGACTCCAATGTCGGCACGGCCTGCGGACACCGCTGAAATAATGTCATGGCTCAATCGCTCCTCAAGGGTGATGCGGACATTAGGGTACTTGGAGAAAAAGCGCGCCAGGTCATCCGGTAAATATGAGCTGATGGCATTGTTGTTGGCAAAAAAGGTCACGTGGCCGATCAAGCCATTGGCGAACGGTTGCAAGTCAGAGGTCATCTGCTCCAGCTGTGCCATGCAGCGTCTTGCATGTTCGACCAGCACATGACCCGCCGGGGTCAAACCCACGCCCCTGGCCTGGCGCACCAGCAAGGGTGTCCCGAGGCTGGCTTCAAGCCCTTTTATGCGCAAACTGACTGAGGAGGGAGCGAGGTTACAGCGCTCGGCGCCGCGCGACAGATTGCTTTCCTCGGCGACGGCCAAGAAGACCTTCAGGTCGATCAAGTCGTACAACATTTGCGTTAGTCTCCGGCGAAACCGTGAGGGTTTGGTCTAATTTAACCTTTCGCAAGTCTCACAGCGTTTGTATTTTACAAACGTTGTCTTCGTAAAAGCTCGCTGCTCCCCTGACCGTGATTTGCCCATACTTGTGCACGCAAACTGTCAATGGGAGTACCTGATGTCCACTACAAAACCTTTAAAAGGCATTACCGTCGTTTCCATCGAACAGGCGTTGGCGGCGCCTTTGTGTACCTGTCGTTTGGCGGAAATGGGCGCAAGGGTCATTAAGGTAGAGCGAGCAGAAGGGGACTTTGCCCGCGGATATGACGATGCCGCCAAAGGACATTCTTCGTATTTTTTGTGGACCAACCGAGGCAAGGAATCGCTCGTACTGGATTTCAAGAATGCCGACGACGCGATGCTATTGAAACGGATCATCGCCAGCGCTGATGTATTCGTGCAAAACCTGGCGCCCGGTGCCCTTACTCGCGCGGGGTTTGACAGTGCGGAGCTGCGTGCACTGAATCCACAATTGATCACTTGCGACATCAGTGGTTACGGTACAGAGGGGCCCGCCAGTGGTTTGAAAGCGTATGACCTGTTGGTCCAATGCGAAAGCGGTCTGGCCGGCATCAGCGGTTCACCTGAGGGCTATGGCCGCATCGGCGTGTCGATATGCGATATCGGGGCAGGTTTGAATGCTGCGATTGGCGTGCTTTCGGCGTTGCAGTTACGAGAACGAACCGGGCAGGGCTCCGGGATTTCCGTTTCGTTGTTCGATGGTGCTGCGGACTGGATGACAATTCCCTACCTGCACGAGATTTATGGCAATGGCGCTCCCACACGCCAGGGTCTGCGCCACCCCTCAATTGCTCCATACGGCGTTTATACCACTGGCGATCAGCGAGACATCGTGATCAGCATCCAGAACGAACGCGAATGGCAGCAGTTTTCTAACCTGTTCCTTGAAGGCACTGGCGCCTCTACTGATCCTCGTTTTGCGTCCAACACAGAACGCGTCCGTAACCGAGACGCTCTGGATGCGCTAATCAGTGCGTCCTTCGCCAGCCTGAGCGCCGAACAGGCGATTCACAAACTGGGTCAGGCCAATACCGCTTTTGGTCAGGTGCGCTCCGTCGCCGAGATGGCAGAACATCCGGGCCTTCGTAAATGGCCGATGGCAGTCGAGACCGGTGACGTCGAGATGATTGCTCCTCCGGTACGCGCTCCTTGGGACGAACAACGATTCGAAAAAGCTCCGCTCCTGGGCGAACACAGTGAGCGCTTGCGCGAAGAGTTCCAGGCGACAGCAACACAGAACACACAAGAGGAGGTCCCTGCATGAGCACTATTGATCTTCAACACCTGCGCCAATGGATCGGCAAGACCCATGTCGACCACGATGTCCTGTCTTCACGCCATGCGCGTTTGATGGCTGCAACGCTGGGCATTCCACAAAGCGATTTGGTCTCGGGTCATCCATTGCCGCCCTTGTGGCACTGGTTGTATTTTCTTGACGGGCTGGCGCCGGAAGAGTTGGGGCGTGACGGTCACCCGGCGCGAGGTGGCTTCTTGCCTCCCGTGCCGCTGCCGAATCGTATGTGGGCCGGTGGACAGCTTGAATTCAAGAAAGCGTTGCCGCTGGATGGAAGCATAGAGAAACGCTCCAGTATTGTTTCGATCGAGCACAAACAAGGTCGTAGTGGCGAGTTGGTGTTTGTCACCGTATTGCATGAAATTCTGCATGCCGGCGAAGTTGCCATTTCTGAACATCACGACATCGTCTACAAGGAGGCAACTCCAGTCGACTCAAACAAACCTATCGCCGCGATGCCGCAAGCCACTCATTCTTATGAATGGCTGCCTACCTCAACCACGCTGTTTCGCTATTCAGCACTGACTTTCAATGGTCATCGTATTCACTATGACGCTGATTACTGCCGAGAGGTTGAACATTACGCGAGTCAAGTAATACATGGTCCGCTGAACGCGACTCTGCTGGCAGGCTATGCCGAACGTATCGCGGGGAAACCCGTAAAACTATTTAATTACCGAGGTGTTCGTCCTGCCTTGCTGGGTGCGACGCTGACATTAAATGCCGTCCATGAAGGTGGCGACTTGCTGTTATGGGTCAGCTTGCCTGACGGCGCAGTTTCGATGCAGGCGCGCGCCAGTTTTTGAGTCTGCATTGCGGTGAGAAATACGTGAAGTCACATCAAGGTGTTTGCCGTTTCAGTTGAAATAGACTTTATCCTAAATGGTTTTGTTAATTGATTAGATGATCAAGCAGGCAGTCTGTGCGAGTGGCTTTTGTCTTCGCACTGACTGTTGTTGGGCTGGTGGTTTGGCGCGTAAGTGCGTCAACAGATTATTTCCGCTCGTGGAGATTGAAATGATAATAATAAGTAATGCTGATAACAGTGCTGTCAAATGTCCTCCCCTCACAAATAAAACACGGGTTCGAGCGATACTCGGAGCTTGCTCGGGCAATTTGGTTGAATGGTACGACTTTTTCATTTATGCCTATACCTCTATCTATTTTGCTTCGCTGTTTTTTCCGGCAGGAGATCAAAACAGTCAACTGTTAGCAACGGCAGGGATTTTTGCCGTGGGCTTTTTCATGCGCCCACTTGGCGGTTGGATATTTGGTTATATTGCCGATACGCGTGGTCGAAAAATATCAATGATCATTTCGATTTTCATGATGTGCGGTGGGTCTTTGATGATCGCGATCATGCCAACGTATGAATCGATTGGTGTCGCGGCCCCCATCCTGTTGGTTATAGCCAGGTTGATGCAGGGCCTTTCAGTGGGCGCGGAATACGGAACAGGCGCCACTTACATCAGTGAAATGTCGACTGCCGGGCGCCGATCATTTTTCGGTTCATTCCAATACACCACAATCATTGCAGGTCAGCTGCTTGCGCTGCTGACGGTTGCTGTTCTTCAGCACGTATTGCTTCCGGAAGATTTGAAAGCCTGGGGTTGGAGAATTCCATTTCTCATCGGAGCGATTAGCGCCATTGTGGTCGTATTTCTACGTCGATCCATGACCGAAACGGCTTCAGTAAAAGAAATGAAGAGTAAGGAGGCCGGGTCTATTCGAGCACTGTTAAAGCATAAGCGGGCCGTCATTTTAACGGTGGCTATCACCATGGGATGTTCGCTGTACTACTATACGTTCACATCGTATATGCAGAAATACTTGGTGCTGTCAGTGGGAATGGATGCGGGAACGGTCAGTTTCATCATGACGTCTGCCTTGGTGTGCTTCATGATTTGCCAGCCATTTTTCGGCATGCTGGCAGACCGTATTGGCGTGAAAAAAAGCATGATGATATTTGGTGGTTTCGCAACATTGTTGGTTGTGCCGATTTTAACCACGTTAAAGACTGTGTCGAGCCCGTATGCGGCCTTTGCACTTGTTATGTCAGGGCTCCTTGTCGCTGCCTTCTACACGCCCGTGACTGGCGTACTTAAAGCAGATCTTTATCCGGCCTCGGTCAGGGCACTGGGCGTTGGCCTGCCTTATGCAATCGGCAATGCATTGTGTGGTGGTACCGCGGAGTATGTGGCATTGATGCTCAAGTCGATGGGAATTGAAAGTTACTTCTTCTATTACGTAGCTGCATTGGTGTGCGTGACGTTCATTGCTTCGTTGTTAATGCCTGATTTGCGTAAGCATGGGTACTTGGATGGCACTGGAAGTGTTGAGGAGAATTTTTCGGGGTCGTCTGGATACAGTCGTGGCGCACATTCTTAAATGAGATTGACAGAGCAATTGATAACATTGGTTTGAACAATCAATTACTGAAACAATTTGAGCTAACTACTGCGCTTTTGCCACTGCCTCATGTACCACGCATACATGAGGTAGTGGTTTTTTATGCCTTGGCTATCTGTTATCAACGATCGGCTTCCGCGTCGGACCTTGATGTGGTAGCGCTTCCCAAGCCTCCCCCCCCACACACAATCCCTTTTTCCATATGAACGAGTTGCCTGCGCCCAGGGTTTTCCCGAAACATTGCGCAACCTCAAAGAGGTATCGCCCACCGCCTACCTGACCTTGCATTCGACAAATCACCTCCATCCATACGAGACCGGGGTTGTCCTCGCGCTGTCTCGCCTAGGTCGCGTCGCCATCTACGCCGATCACCTTGATAGTCCGTTCAGCCAGCGCCCGCAACAGCCAGTCTTCGCCACAGCCCAAGTCAAGCGGTGGTGGGGGGACCCCACTTGCTCGCGAAAACTGCAATGCCCGCGATACAGACCCCGACCAGATATCAATCCAACTGATGCCGATAAGGCAAGTCCGGCCCGGTCTTGCCGCAGGTCAGGGCGGCGGCGCTGACGGCGAAGGTGAGCATCGCGTCGATCTGTTCGCGACTCAAGCGCTGCAAACCCTCCACCGAATCCAACTGCTGTTCGGTCAGCCAGGCGATCAACGCCGCTTGGAAGGTGTCGCCGGCGCCCACGGTATCAGCCATCACCACCGCGCAGGCCGGCGCCGACCAACTGCCATGGCGGCGGCTGAATACCGTTGCTCCCTGGCCGCCACGGGTGAGGAATACCAGCTGGCAGCGGTGTTCCAGCCAGCCATGGATCACGCTCTGCGGATCATGCTCGGGGTAGAGCAGGTTCAGGTCCTCGTCGCTGACCTTGATCAGGTCGGCATGTTCGACCAGAGTGTTGATGCGTTCGCGCCATAGTTCGATATTCGGTTCCGGGTTCAGTCGCACGTTGGGGTCGAGGCTGATCAGGCGTTTGCCGCTTTCCCGGCGGACCAGGGCCAGCAGCGTGTCGGCAATCGGCTGCACCACCAGCGAGAACGAGCCGATATGCAACCCACGCACCTCAGCGCCTAACTCAGGTAAATGCCC
>Ga0207696_1001022_pt1 | contig 16696 bp, 6 predicted proteins | sample KBSS54metaG_FD_184403 | JGI IMG/M metagenome (GOLD analysis project Ga0207696, IMG submission 184403) | Switchgrass rhizosphere microbial communities from Kellogg Biological Station, Michigan, USA - KBS S5-4 metaG (SPAdes) (version 2) | ecosystem: Host-associated > Plants > Roots > Rhizosphere >...
CACCGAAGAACTGACCCAGGCGCTCAAGCGTCACAAACAGGAACTGATCGCCTTGCTCGGCGGGCACGATGACGCGGCGATTCCCCGCCGCGCCGGCGCGCACGCGTCCTGGCCGTTGTCGTTCTCGCAGCGGCAACTGTGGTTTCTCGATCAACTGGAACCCGGCAACCCGTTCTACAACGTGCCCACGGCGGTGACGCTCAAAGGGCAGTTGAACGTCGCGCAGCTGGAACGAGCGCTGAACCAACTGGTGGCCCGCCACGAAATCCTGCGCACGACGTTTTGCAGCGTGGACGGTGAACCGCGTCAGGTGGTGCATCCGTCGATGCCGCTGTCGTTGTCGGTCACGGATCTGCGCCAATTGCCTGCCAATGAGCGTGAGCAGCAAGTGCGATTCGCCGTAGAACAGGACGCCCGGGCGCCATTCGATCTGGCCGCCGGGCCGTTGCTGCGGGCGTCGTTGCTGCGGGTGGCCGACGACGAACATCTGTGGCTGTACAGCGTGCACCACATCATCGCCGACGGCTGGTCGATGGGCGTGATCCTGCATGAAGTCGCCACGCTGTACGGCGATTATCTGCGTGGCGAAACCCCGACGCTTGCGCCGCTGCCGGTGCAATACGCCGACTACGCCTGCTGGCAGCAACAGCGTGTCGGCGGTGCGGCGCTGGACGCACAGCTCGATTACTGGCGGCGCACCCTGGACGACGCGCCGCTGTTGTCGACCTTGCCCGCCGACCGGCCGCGCCCGCTGGTGCAGCGCTATGTCGGCGCCACGTTCAGTTCCTCCGTCGATGGCGGCACCTTGCGCGAACTCACGGCGCTGGCCCGGCAGACTCAGGGCACGTTGTTCAACGTGTTGCTGGGCACTTTGGCGGTGTTGTTGTGGCGCCACAGCGGTCAGCAGGATTTGTGCATCGGCACGCCGTTCGCCAACCGCAATCGTCCGGAAGTCGAGCCGCTGATCGGCCATTTCGTCAACACGCTGGTGTTGCGTCAGCGCCTGAATCCGCAGCAGACCTTCGCCGAACTACTGCGCGAGGTGCGCGGCCAGATGCTCGACGTCCACGCCCATCAGGACGTGCCGTTCGACCGCGTGGTGGAGGCCGTCAATCCGCAGCGCGATCCCGGTCATTCGCCGTTGTTCCAGGTGATGCTGGTGTTGCAGAACACGCCGGGCAACGCAGTGCAGATGCCCGGTCTGGAACTGGCGCCGTACGGCACCAGCAGCGCCACGGCCAAGTTCGATCTGGCGTTCGAATGGGTCGAGCGGGCAGGGCGGCTGGACTTGCTGGTGGAATACAACACCGACCTCTACGACGTCGCGACCATCCAACGCCTGAGCGGGCACTACCGTCACTTGCTTGAGCAGATCGCCGCCGACGCCAAACAAACGATCAATGCCTTGCCGTTGATGAACGAGGCTGAGCGTCAGCAGGTGCTGGTGGACTTCAACCGTGCCGCACCACTGACGCAAGCGGCGCCCTGCGTGCATCAACTGGTCGAAGCGCAGGCCGCGAGCAACCCTCAGGCCTGCGCAGTGGTCTTCGAGGACAAATCCCTGAGTTACGCCGAACTCAATGCCCGGGCCAACCGACTGGCGCGGTATTTGCGCACCTTGGGCGTCGGCCCGGATGTGCGTGTGGCGGTGTGCATCGAGCGTTCGCTGGAGTTGCCGGTGGCGCTGCTGGCGGTGCTCAAGGCCGGTGGCGCCTACGTGCCGCTGGATCCGGATTATCCGTTGGGACGCCTGAGCCATATGCTCGGCGACAGCAAGCCGGCGGTGCTGCTGACCCTCGGTTCGGCGCACGGAGTCTTGCGTCAGGCCGTGCAAGGGTCGAACTGGGAAGCGCCGATCCTCGACCTCGAAAAGGACGTCGCGAGCTGGTCGTCGTTGTCTGCCGACAATCTCGATCCACGCAATGTCGGTGTCACCCCTGATCATCTCGCCTACGTGATCTACACCTCCGGCACCACCGGTTTGCCCAAGGGCGCGATGGTCGCTCACCGTGGCTTGAGCAACCTGCTGCTGTGGTGTTTGCAGGTCTGCGGCGAAGCGGGGGCGATGCTGCACAAGATCCCGTTCGGTTTCGATGCCTCGGCCTGGGAGACCTTCTGGCCGCTGGCAACCGGCGGACGGCTGGTGATCGCACGGCCCGGCGGACACTACGAACCGACGTATCTGGCCCGCGAGGTGCGCGAGCAGAAGGTCACGGCGCTGGTGTTCGTGCCGGCGATGTTGCAGCTGTTTCTGGAGGTCGACGAGGTCAGCCAGTGTGCGTCGCTGACCGATGTGTTCAGCGGCGGCGGTGAACTGCCGCCAGCGCTGGCCCGGCGTTTTCAGGAGCGCCTGCCCCATGCGCGGCTGCACAACGTCTACGGCCCGACCGAAACCACGGTGATCAACAGCATCTGGACCCTGGAGCCCGGCGCCGAGGTCCCGGCCCGGCAACTGCCGATCGGTCGGCCAATCTCCAACAATCGTTTTTACGTGCTTGATGACCGCGACCAGCCGGTGCCGGTGGGCGTGACCGGGCATCTGCACATCGGCGGCGTGGGCGTGGCCCGGGGTTATCTGGGGCTGGCGCAGCTGAGTGCCGAGCGCTTTATCGATAATCCATTTGTGGCAGGTGATCGGCTCTACCGCAGCGGCGATCTGGCGCGTTATCGCCCGGACGGTCAGCTGGAATTTCTCGGTCGCAACGATTTTCAGGTCAAGTTGCGCGGTGTGCGCCTGGAGCTGGGCGAGATCGAAGCCCGGCTCGAAGCGTTTCCCGGCATCCGCAGCGCCGTAGTGCTGATGGTCGGCGAAGCGGCGCAGGATCAGCGCTTGGTGGCCTGCTGTGTGGTGGCCGAACTCGTGGACGAAGCAGCGGTGCACGCCCATCTGGCGACGACGTTGCCCAGAGCGGTGATCCCCGGCAGCTATCTGTGGCTCGACGCGCTGCCGCTGACCGCCAACGGCAAGGTTGATCGCGCCTCGCTGACGGCATTGGCGGACGAAGAAATGGTCAACCGTCAGGTCAACCTGAGCAGCCCGCGCGATCACATCGAACTGGCGCTGTACCAGATCTGGAAAAGCCTGTTGCTGGCGCCGCAGATCGGCATTCGCGACAACTTCTTCAATGTCGGCGGCACCTCGATCGCCGCGATCAAGATGGCCCACGAAATCAGCCAGCAGTTTGCAGTCGAAGTGCCGGTGCGCGTGGTGCTCAGCTACCCGACCATCGAGGCGCTGGGCGGCTGGCTGCGGGTCGGGGCCAACCCGGCGCTGGCCCAGAGCAACCTGATCGAATTCCGTCGCGGCAGCGGCCAGCACAACGTGGTGTGCATTCATCCGGCGGGCGGCACGGCGTTCTGTTACCTGTCGCTGGCCAAGGTGCTGCCGGATCAAACCGGCGTGTACGGGGTGCAATCGCCGGGGCTGAATCCGGGGGAGAGCACCGAGCCGACGGTCGAAGCGATGGCCGATGCGTACCTGCGCCAGATCGAACCGCTGACACAGCAACCGCTGATCCTCACCGGGCTGTCGTTCGGTGGCCTCGTGGCCTATGAAATGGCGCGGCGGTTGACGGCGGTGGGGCATCGCCAGGTGACGGTGGTGTTGCTCGACACCCAGGGCAGCGACGATCCGGGTTTCCGCGAGCAGATCGGCACCGTGGACATGGCCGAGTTCCGCGACAAGCTGGTGCGTTTCAACGGCATGTATCCCGGCATCGAAGACGCCCAGGTCGAACGCTACTTCAACATCTACAACCACAACCGGCTGGCCATGGCCGCCTATGCGTGCGCGCCGCGCGCCGGTCGCGTGGTGCTGATTCAGGCGCGGGAAGACTTCAGCCGCCATCAATTGCATGAACTGCGCGGCTTCTGGCGACGCCGCGCAGGCCACGGCTATTTGGCGAAACTGGTCAGCGGCGGGCACTGGGACATGCTCGAAAGCGCTGAAATCCATCGGGTCTCGCAAATCATCCGTCAGGAGCTGCAACGCTTCGACGCGCAGGAGGCGAAATGATGAGTGCGTCCAAAGACTTGCCATTGCTCACGCGTTTTGCCGAGCAAGTGCGGCGTAATCCGCAAGCTCCGGCGGTGATCGATCAGTCGCTCACGCTGACTTACGCGGAACTGGCCAGCGCCAGCGAACGTATCGCCCGAGGATTGCTGGCGCGCGGTGTCGAACCCGGCCAGTCGCTGGCGTTGTGCATGCCGCGTTGCTGGCAATGGATGGCGGCGATTCTCGGCGCGTTGAAGGTCGGTGCAGTGGTGGTGCCGCTGGATCGAGCGAGCCCGCGCAAGCGTCGGGAGTTGATGCTGGCGGATGCGGCGTGTGTCGGCCTGATTACCCTGGATGAAGAACCGCTGTGGTCGCCTTCTTTGTGGCAAACCAGCGTCGAGGCCTTGCTCGATCAGCCGGACGCTCCGCCGCAAACACTGGCCGAAGACTTCGCCGAGGTGATGTTCCTGTTCTACACCTCGGGCACCACCGGCACCCCGAAAGCGGTCGAGGTGGGTGAACGCGGCTTGCTGCGGCTGGCGCACAGCGACGGCTATATCGAGATTCGCCCGACGGACCGGTTTGCCTGCCTGTCCAACCCGGCGTTCGATGCGTGCAGTTTCGAGCTGTGGGCGCCGCTGCTCAACGGCGGTTGCTGCGTGATGATCGCCGACGAGGACGTGCTGGATGCGCGACGTCTGGCCGAAGTTCTGGAGCGAACACAGGTCGACAACCTGTTCATGACGGTGTCGCTGTTCAACACGTTGATTGCCGAGTGGCCGTCGTGTTTTTCCAGCGTGCGGCAGGTGCTGATCGGCGGTGAGCAGATCAGCGCTGCCGCCGTACGCGGATGGTATCGGACCAATCCTGAGAGCCGCTGCCGGATTTTCAACGTTTACGGCCCGACCGAGTGCACCACGTTTGCCTTGTGCTGGCCGATCAGTCGCGACTTTGCCGGTGACTCGGCGCCCATTGGCCGACCGTTGCCGGACACTGGCGTGTTGGTGCTGGATGAGCAGCAATGGCCGGTGCAGGCGGGTGAAGTGGGCGAGCTGTATTTGAGTGGCAGCGGTGTCGCCCGTGGCTATCGCAACCGGCCTGAAGAAACTGCTCGCCAGTTCGTGCGCTTGCCCGATCTCGACGGTGGTGCGCAGGTGCATTACCGCACCGGTGATCTGGTGCGGCGCAATGCCGAAGGCTTGATCGAGTACCTGGGGCGGGTCGACCGGCAGGTGAAGATTCGCGGCTTCCGGATCGAACCGGGGGAGGTGGAGCAACGGCTGCTGGAGTATCCGGGCGTGGCGCAGGCGTACGTCTGCACCCGGCGTCAGGCGGCTGAAGATCATCAGTTGCTGGCGTTCATCGTGCCGCGCGGGGATCTGGACTATCACGCCTTCGAAAACCATCTGCGGGCGCAACTGGCGCCGTATATGCGGCCGCATCAGTTGTTCCTGCTGGAGCGCCTGCCGCTGACGGCTAATGGCAAGATCGACCGCGACGGCTTGCTGGCCCAAGGGTTGAGTCCGTGGCATCCAGTCCGGGCGGCTACGGATAACGAAAGCGTTTCACCGGCGCTGGACTGGTTGCTGAGTCAGGCCCGTTCGCTGCTCGGCCAACCGGCCCTGAGTGCGCAGGATGACTGGCTGGGCAGCGGCGGCGATTCGCTCAAGGCCATGCGCCTGCGTTCGGCGATCCGTGTCCGCTGGCAGCGCGAGATCGCGATCGACACGTTGCTCAACGAGTCGTTCTTGTCGTTGGCCGCACAACTGACCGGTGAAACGAACCGCGAGTCGATCTACCCACCTGCGCCTCCGATCAGTAACGCCAAACGTCTGCCGGCCACCGCAGAGCAGCGCCGTTTGTGGCTGTTGCAACAACGCTCGCCGACCTCGACTGCCTACAGCGTGCCGCTGATTCTGCACCTGGCGGCGGGTGTCGAAGTCGCGGCACTGGCCGAAGCCGTTGGACGTCTGGTATTGCGTCATCCGGGGTTGCGCACTGCATTCGTAGCGGGTGCCGACGGACTCGATCAAGTAATCGCCGAGCAGGGGCCGACCTGTCGCACCTTCGCAGTCGGGCATTTCACCGAGGACAACTGGCATGCCTTCGCAGAACTGGTGTTCACCGCGCCGTTCGACCTGACTACGCCCAACCTGTTTCAGGCCTGGCTGTTGCCGTTCGCCGATGGCAGCTGCCGGCTGTTGCTGAACCTGCATCACATCATCGTCGATGGCTGGTCGGTGAACCTGTTGTTCGACGACCTGAATCAGCTCTACACCGATGTCCTGCAAGGCCACGACAGCCCGCATCCCGCTGCCCGATTGACGACGCTGGAGTTTGGCCAGTGGCAGCGCCAGTGGAGCGTTGATCCGCATTATCGCGACCAGCGACGTGCCCTGGCCGAGTTGCATCGGCGTCATGAAGAGCCATCGCCTGCATTGATGCCAATGCGCGAAATCAGCCCGGACGCGCGGTTGCACCGAGAACTCTTGGGCACCCTGAGGAGCGCTGCCCTCGAACGTTTTTGCACCCAACAACGGCTGACCCGTTTCGAAGTGCTGTTCAGTGTCTTCGCCTGGAGCCTGTACGCCCTGACCGGGTGCGAGCGGCCACGGCTCGCCAGCCCGGTGTCCAACCGGCCGCTGGCGGAGTTCGAAGACACCGTCGGCATGTTTGCCAACACCGTGCTGATTCCCACTGGCGTGGAAAACGCTTTGACCCTGAGTGAGCAGTTGCGCAAACAGACCGCCACCGTGCGCGAAGTGCTGGCGTCGCAGGACGTGTCGCTGGCGGATCTGGTGGAAGACCTGCGGCTGTCGTCGAGCCCCTCGCTGTTCGATTTCATGTTCGTGCTGGAAAACACCGATTACGCGGCGCTGAACGATTCCAGCCTGCGCGCCACGCTGGAATTCAACGAGCAGTTGCACGCCAAGTGTCCGCTGACGTTGTTGATGGTGGGGAGCGGGTCGCAACTGGAATGCTGGTGGGAATATCAGTGCAGCTATTTCGATGCCGAACAGGTGCGGGCGGTGAGCGCACTGTTCCGCCGAGGCTTGGACCTGTTGCTGGAAAGCCCGGCGGCCAAGCTCGACGATTTGCTGGGTCCGTATCGACTTGGTTTGCCACCCGCCAGCGAAGGTCCGCAGATTGCGCTGCCGTTCAACACATTGGCGGACGGGTTCGAGCATCAAGTGCATTACACGCCGGAGGCGGTTGCGCTGGTTCAAGGCCAGCAGCGCCTCAGCTACAGCGAACTGAATACGCGGGCCGATGCTCTTGCGGCAAACCTGATCGAGCGCCATCCGTTGCCGACCGGGAACGCGCCGCTGCATGTCGTGCTGTTCCTCGATGCCTCGGTGGAGCACATCGTCGCCTTGCTGGCGCTGGCCAAACTCAACCTGACCGCCGTGCCGCTGGATCCCGCCTATCCGGTGGCGATCCAGCGTCAGGTACTGGAGCAGGCGCAGCCGCTTTGTGTGCTGTTCAGCGACACGACAGCGGCCGCGCTGGATGACCTGAACGCCGGACGATTCACCACGCATCGGGTCGATCTGCACGCCGATGCCAAAGCGTTCGAACGTCCGCGCCACGTCGGCGAGCGGCCGCTTTACACGCTGTTCACCTCCGGATCGACCGGCACGCCGAAAGGTGTGCAAGTGTCGGAGCGCACCCTGTGCAACCTGCTGCAATGGCAGCGCACCGAAGGGCAGTTGCCGGCGAAAGCGGTGACCCTGCAGTTCTCGATGCTGTCGTTCGATGTGTCGTTCCAGGAGATTTTCAGCACCCTGTGCGGCGGCGGTTGTTATCACCTGATCACGCCGCGCTGGCGTCAGGATGCCGATGCGTTGCTGGATTACATGGTCGAGGCGCGGATCGAGCGGCTGTTCCTGCCGTACGTGGCCTTGCAGCATCTGGCGCAAACCGCCGTGGCGAGGGGCATTTACCCGTCGGCGTTGCGTGATGTGATCACCGCCGGCGAGCAACTGCTCTGCACCGAGGCGCTGCGCAACTGGTTTAGCGGCATGCCGCAGGCCTCGCTGTTCAACCATTACGGCCCGACCGAAACCCATGTGGTCAGCGCCTTGCGCCTGCCGCCCGTGGCGCGGGACTGGCCGTTGCGAGCGCCGATCGGCCATGCCGTCGGCAATGCGCGGTTGCTGCTGGTGGATGAGCACGACCGCCCGGTGCCGATCGGCAGTCGCGGTTATCTGTTGGTAGCCGGGCCGATGGTTGCCCGTTGCTATCTGGCTGATCCTTCGCTGAACGCCGCGCGGTTTGTCGAGCTGGCAGACGGCTGTTTGTACTACCGCACCGGCGATCTGGCGTGGGTCGATGCCCAAGGCTGCCTGCATTACCTGGGACGTGACGATCAGCAGATCAAACTCAGCGGCCATCGTCTGGAGCTGGGGCAAATCGAGGCGGCGCTGATGCAGGTGCCGGAAGTGGTCAACGCGGTGGTCGCGGTTCAGGCCGATCCGCCACGGCTGATCGCCTGGCTGCAACTCGATGGCCAACCTGCAAAGTCGCAAGCGCTGGATCGTCAGGTCGCGCGGTGGCTGCCGGCCCATGTGCGAATCGATGAATACCGACGGATCGACCGCTGGCCACGCACACCCAGCGGCAAGATCGACCGCAAGGCCTTGTCGACTCTGGGCGAGGCGCTGGAGCGACGCAACACGCCACAACCGGTTGTTCAATTAAGTGCGCTGGAGCGGCAACTGAGCGAGTTGTTCCAGGCCGTGATCGGCCGTGACATCGAGCCGGAGCAGACCTTCTTCGAGGCCGGCGCCACCAGCCTCGGTCTGATGCGTTTGCATGGCCGTTACGCCGAAGTGCTGCCGCACAAGGTGACGATGGCCGACCTGTTCGAACACGTTACGGTGCGGCGTTTGGCGGCGCATCTGTCGACCGCGCCGGTTGACGTGGTGGAGCGTGTACGGCAGACCGATGCAGGCCATCAGCCGATGGCGATCATCGGCATGTCGGTCAATGTGGCCGGGGCGCAGAACCTGTCCGAGTTCTGGGCAATGGTGCAAGGCAACGGGTTGGGCATCGAGCATTTTGCTGCTGAAGAAGGCCTGGTCGGTGCCCGCAGTCAGTTGGCGGGCATGCTCGATTTTGATCCCGAGTACTTCGGCATCAGCCGCCAGGAAGCGCGGCTGATGGACCCGCAACAGCGGCATCTGCTGATGGCGTGCGTGCAGGCCCTGCAACACGCGGCCATCGTTCCATCGGCGGATGGCCCGCGCATCGGTCTGATCGCCAGTTGCGGCGAAACCACGTACTTCCAGCAGATGCTGCGCGAAACCGCCGAAGACGATCTGCCGGACGGTTTTCAACTGGCGCTGCACCACGACAAGGATTTTCTGGCGACCAAGGCCGCGTATCACCTGGACCTCAACGGCCCGGCCCTCAGCGTGCAGGCTGCTTGCGGCAGTTCGCTGATCGCCGTGCACCTGGCCAGTTCGATGCTGCGTCAGGGCGACAGTGACGTGATGCTTGCGGCCGGGGTGCTGATCGACCCGACCCTGACCGAGGGCTACCGGCATCGCTCGCAGCACATCTTCTCCGCCGACGGTCTGTGCCGTCCGTTCAGCGATGACGCCAGCGGCACCCTTGGCGCCAGTGGTTACGGCGTCGTGGTGCTCAAACCGCTGGCCAAGGCGCGGGCCGACGGCGACAGGATCTATGCGCTGCTCGAAGGCTCGGCGTTGAACAACGATGGCCGGGCCAAGATGAGTTACACCGCACCGTCGGTGGCCGGGCAGAGCGCGGTCATCCGCGATGCCTTGAGCCGCGCCGGGTTGACCGGTGCCGACATCGGCTACATCGAGGCCCACGGCACCGGCACTTTGTTGGGCGATCCGATTGAGGTCGCGGCGTTGACCAAGGCTTTCGGCGATGCGCCGGTCGGTCATTGCGCGTTGGCTTCGGTGAAAAGCCAGATCGGTCATCTGGGCGCGGCGGCGGGGGTGGTCGGGCTGATTCGTGCCAGTCTTGCGGTGTTCCATGGCGTGCTGCCGCCGAACCTCGGTTTTGGCCGGATCAACCCGCAGATCGATCTGGAGCATTCGCCATTCTACGTGCCGACCACGTCCCGGCCATGGCCGGAAGGGCGGCGGCGACTGGCCGGTGTCAGCAGTTTCGGGATTGGCGGGACCAATGCGCATGTCATCGTTGGTGCTGCCCCCACGGCGCAGGAAGGGGGCGAGGAAACGTTGCCGCTGTTGATGATCTCGGCTCACAGCCGGGCGGAGTTGCTGCGCGATATCGCGGTGATTCGTGAATATCTGCAAAAGAATTCTGAGCAGCACACCGCGTTGTTGCGGCACTTGCAGTCAGGTCGCCGGCAACTGCGCTGGCGCTTCGGGATGGTCTGCCTGCCGAGTGACGACATTCCGTTGCAGCCGACAGCGATCAAGGAAGTCACCGGTTCGGGCGCGCAACTTAAAATCGTCGATCAATCACCGCAGGAACTGTTGGACGCCTGGTACGAAGGCGCGAATATCCAGTGGCCCCAGCGCTCGGCACCGCCGCCGTGGGATCTGCCGCCGTCGTCGTTCGATCTTCAGCCGTATCGTTTCCAGACTCTCGTGGCTAACCAACCTGACGCGACAGCCCTTGAGCGACAACCGCTGACGGACTGGTTTCACCAACGTCAGTGGCTGCGCACCCGGCGCCTGAGCGCGACAGCGACGGTCGGATCCCGTGAGGTGCTGATTCTGTGCAGCCATGTGGCGCCGGAATCGACATTGCTGACGAGCTTGAACGCTGTGTACCGACGCGTGATTCAAGTGCGCGCCGGCAACGGCTTCAAGCGCTTGAGCCCGGACCGTTTCGAGCTTGATCCGCTGGACACCGAAGCCCTCAACCGTTTGCTCGCCGAGGTTGAAGAACCTGAACTCGGCGAACTCGACTGGCTGCATGCCTTGCCGCTGGCGGTGTCGGGCGCGGTCAACGAGCAAAGTCTGGATCTGGCGCAGTGGGCCTGCCTGGACACGGTCAGTGCGTTGATGCAGGCCTGGGGGCAAACCCCGCGCACGACACGGCTGCGGCTCTGGTTGATGTCATGGCAGGCATGTCCGGTGGACGGCGAAGTGCGACGTCCTGAGCTGGCAGCGCTGGACGGCATCACCGAAGTGGTGCCGCAGGAATACCCGGTGCGTTGCCACTGGCTGGATTTGCCGTCGTCGCGCCTCGAAGCGCAGGCCGGCGAGTTGGCAGCGTTGCTTGCCGATCCGGTTTCATTGCCTCGGCGAATGGCAGTGCGCGACGGTTACCTGTGGCAGCCACGCTTGATGCCCCAGCCAATAACCGGCCCAACAACCACAACCGGACTTCTGCCAGAAGACGGCACGTTCCTAGTGCTGGGCGGCAGCGGCGGCATCGGCCGAACCCTGTGCGAACACCTGCTACAGGCACCCGCGCGCCGCGTAGTGCTGATCTCGCGTCAAGGACAATTACCTGAGTCACTGGCGGCGTACACGTCGCGGATCGACTGCATCAAAGCAGACATCGCCGACCTGCCGCACTGGCCGCAGATCCTCGATCAACTGGCCGTTCGTTACGGTCGCCTGAGCGGGGTGATTCACGCGGCGGGCGTCGGTGCAGGCAGCCTGATTCGTCACCGCGATGCCCGGCAAATGGCCGAGGCGATGGCCGCCAAAACTCGCGGCATGCTGGCGGTCGAAGCCTTGATCGAACACCTGACACCGGATTTTGTCCTGTACTGCTCGTCGATGTCGGCACTGTTCGGCGGCGCGGGGCATCTGGACTACGCAGCGGCCAGCGGGGTGCTCGACGGTTTCACCCACTATCGCCCGAACCCCGCCGACACTTGCCTGCGCCTCGTAATCAACTGGGACATCTGGCGCGACATCGGCATGGCCACCACCAGCAATGGCGGGGACGCCGCGCATCTGGAGCATCTGACGGTGGGGTTGTCGGCCGAAGAGGGCTGTCGGGTGTTCGATCTGGCGATGGCGACCCAGCTGCCGCAGCTGCTGATTTCCACCACCGGCATCGACACGGCGCGGCGGTTTTATCCGGTTCGTCACGGTGCTGTAGCCTCCCCGGTCGAGGCGCCGAAGGGCGTGGATCTGTCGGCGCGCCTGCGTGAGTGCCTTTGCAAGTGGCTCGGTGTGGCCGAGCTGGCAGACGACGATTCGCTGTACGACCTGGGCGCGGATTCACTGACGCTGCTCGACCTGATCGACGAACTGCAAGCGGCCACCGGTGAGGTGTTCCAGCTGTCGCAATTCAGCCACAAGGTCAGCCTGAGCGAGGTGCTGGGACTGGTCTCGACCGCTACGGTTGAAGAAGTGCCCCACGGCTGGCGCGACGCAGTGCGGATCGATCAATGGCATGCCGGTGCCGGCCGCGACTGGCTGTATCTGATCCACCCGGTGGGCGGCGATGTTCAGGCCTATCGGGAACTGGTGTCGGCGCTGCCGGCGGAACTGGGCGTGTGCGTGATCGCCGACCCGGCGCTGCGCCTGCCGCAGTTGCCGAACATCAGCGTGGAGGAGCGTGGACTCTGGTATCTGGAGGCGATCAAGGAACATCTTCCGCACGGTAGCACTTGGCGTCTTGCAGGCTGGTCGTTCGGTGCGTGGGTGGCGCAGGCCTTGTGTCATCAGGCCCAGACTGACGGATTCAGGCAGCCGTTGTTGTACCTGATCGACCCGCCCGCGCCAGATGCCGGTGCGGAACTGGCCGGCATCGACGAACAGACCATCGAACAGGTGTTCCAGCGTGAGTTTGCCCAACGCTGGCCGGAGGTCGAAGGGCAAAGCATGGCCGAAGAGCGTCAGGCGTATCTGCAACGGCTGACGGTGTGCTGCCGCAACAACATGACCAGCATGATCGACTTCCAGCCTCCGGCGCTGGCGACCACAGCGGTGCGGCTATTCATCGCCGGGCACGCCAATCCTTATGGGCTGGGCAACGACTGGAGTCCGGATGACCTGCAACGCAACTGGCAAGCCTTGCTGCCGCAGTTGCGCAGCTGGCAAACCCTGGACACCGATCACTACGGCATCGTGGCGGGCCGCTGGGCGCGGTTGCTGGCCGAAGTCATCGGTACGGATGAGCCTTCGCCATGAGTGAACCAATCTCGATGCCGCGATGGTGGCTGACCTTGACCAAGGTGTTGTGCGAAGCCGAACCGGACGAGCCCTTGCGTCTGCGCTTGAGCCGACTCCACGGGCAGGTGCCGTTTCAGCTGTTTCATCTCTGGCAGGCCGACGTGGTCATGCCGATGCTCGGCGAAGCCTTGCCGGAGCATCGGCAGGCGCTGCTCGCGTTGCAAAGCCTGCATCAGCGGGCGGCGCTCGGTGTGATCGGGCGTCAGGGCGAATGGCGGGCCGCGCTCAAACCGGTGTTGCTGACGCTGTATCGCAAGGCCTATGCCTACGACGCGGCTTACGCCAAAGCCCACGCCAGTGCGCTGACCTACGGCCTCGCACCGGCCAACACCGCCATGATTGCCGAGCACTTCGGCGATGCCGAAGCGTTCGCCGAGTACTACGCGCAACTGAATACCGAGGCCGCTGCGACCACGTTTGCCCAGGCCCATGCCAGCGCCAACGCCGAAGTGTCGGCCAGGGCCTTCGCGGACGACGACGCAGACACCTGCGCGCAGATTTGCGGGGCATCCGTGCGGGTTTACGTCGGGGCTTGCGCGCAGACCGATGAACAGCGACATGCCGCACTCAACCATCTCGCCGCCGGGCTCGAGCGAAGCCTGGCCACGCTGCAATCCCGTTCAACAGGAGAACGACATGAATGACGCACAACTGCAATTCGATGTGGTGATCAACGCTCAGGGCCAGTATTCCCTGTGGCCGGCGGGCAAGCCGATGGCCAGCGGCTGGAGCGAGGCGGGGATGCGCGGCGAGCGTCAGGTCTGTCTGGATTACATCAACGAACACTGGATCGACATGCGCCCGCGTTCGCTACGCGAGCAGTCGTCAGCGTCGTTCCAATAAAAAGGGTGAGGGAACATGGATCAGTTGGCACTCAAGGCAATCGAGCGCATCGCCGCAGAACGGCGCGCGCCGTATCAGCACATCACGGTCGAGCGGATCACGCCGATCATCGGCGCCGAGATCGGCGGCGTCGATCTGTCGCAACCGCTGAGCGACGAGCAGCTCGCGGAAATCCGTCGGGCCTTTCTGGAGAACCACGTGGTGGTGTTCCGCGATCAACATCTGACGGTGGACGAGCACAAGGCGTTTGGCCGGCTGTTCGGTGAGCTGCGGGCGCTGCCGGTGGAAGACATCGACGGCGATGACCCGGAACTGGTGGTGATCCGCGCCAATGCGCAATCGCGCTACGTGGCCGGCGAAACCTGGCACACCGACGGCACCGCCGACCTGGCGCCGTCCATGGGCTCGATGCTGTACGTCAAGGAAACCCCGGCCATCGGCACGGGCGGCGATACGCTGTTCGCCAACATGCACCTGGCGCTGGAAATGCTGTCGCCGACGATGCAGCAGTTTCTTGGCGAACTGACGGCGATCCACGACGGCGCGATTCCGTGGAAGGGCTATGAGGCGCCGGCCAACCTGCCGAAAACCGAACACCCGGTGGTGGTTCGTCACCCGGAAACCGGGCGCAAAACGCTGTTCGTCAATTCCGGGTTCACGTCGCACATCGTCCAGTTGTCCGGCGGCGAAAGCCAGGTGCTGTTGAACATGCTGTTCGATCTGGTCGCCCGCGAACCGGTCCTCAGCTGCCGCGTACGTTGGGCGCCGAATACGCTGGTGTTCTGGGACAACCGCTGCACCCAGCACCATGCGGTCTGGGATTATTTCCCGCACTCGCGGTATGGCGAGCGGGTGACGATTCTGGGGACTCAGCCGAAGGCGTGATGCCCCTGAAAATCCCTCTGTGGGAGCGAGCAAGCTCGCTCCCACAGGTTCGGGTCTAAATTCCTTGTCTGAGCAGTTGCTCGACGATCAACTCGCCGAACGCCTGATTCCCGTGCAGCGGGTCATCCACTTCGCAGTACGCCGATCGCTGAAAACCCTGCTCATCGTTCGCCGCTGCGCGCACGTCGATCAGCTCGATGCCGAGTCCTTGCAGGCGCTCGATCAGCAGCGTCTGCGCCGCCATGAACACTCGCGAGTCGGACAATTCCGGCACCCGCTGCGGCGGCAGTATGGCGAACACCTTGAGCTTCATCGCCCGGGCCTGTTCATAGAACGCCAGCGCAGGTCCGGACAGCGTGTCGACAATGGATTTGAACAGGGGACCTGCGAGAAAACCTTCGTCGAACTCGCCGTCCGGGGTCTGGTAACACGTCCAGTTCGGCGCGGTGGCGAGGTAGTGCAGGCTCAGGCCAATGGTACTCACCAGCGGCACACCGACCTTCGCCAGTTGCGGCACTTCGAACGGCTCAAGGGCCTGGCGATACAGGCGCTCCATCTCGGCCTCCCGAAACACCACGTCATGGCGGGTCAGGCTGAAAAAATCGACCGCAAAATCCCTGCCGGTGCCCAGCGGCCCGCCGCTGAAAGGCAACCCGCGGGCCTGCGCCGCCTTGCCGATGACCCCGGCATGGGAGTCGCCCAGCAGCAGAAACCTAGGCGTAGTAATCGAGCACGGCGTCTTCACAGACAAGCTCCTCGCTGGATATGCAGGTAGAGGGGACGCTGGCCGGCGTGTGCACGGGTTGAACCGCGTCGAGCCCGGCAAAAAACTGCTGCATGACGAACGCCACGCCTTCGGGCGTGACCTCGCGCTGGTTGGGTTGGTAGAACGCGCCCTTGAACGGTGTACCGGTGATGATTTCGTAGGAGGGGAAATAGTCGACGTCGTGCAGGTCTTCACACAGCTGCCCGGCGACGGCACGCAGGACCGATTTGGAATAGGTGGTGGCGCTCAGTACATGCTCGCCTGTGGCCGTCGCCGTCAGGGGCACCGGTGACACGGTGAGCAGAACGCGCAATTGCGGGTTGATCGAACGCATCAACTCCAGCGCCCGGACCATGTCGCCATAGGTGTCCATGAAGCCGAAATTGCAGAACTTGTGAAGCTGCGGATCGAAAGTGCCGCGCACGGTGCCGGGGCACACGGGGTACACCAGACCGGTCTGGCGGTTCTGCCAGGCTTCGGTCAGCCCGAGGGTAAACACGAACACGTTGGCCCGGCGCAGGGCGGTGCGGATGGCGTCGAGGGTGGCTTCGCGCGATGCGAACAGCGCGTCCTCGCTGGCAAAGCCGTCGGGCTCCACGGCGGGGCGGAACGGGTCGAAGAAACGCCCGTCATGGGCCCAGGTTTCGTCGGGGGGCAGGCTCACGCCCAAGGCCCATTCGAGCCATTGGCACAGCATCGCCGGGGTGTACAGGTTGCCGGTGCGAAACGAGAACACCCCGTAGTTGTGGGTTTTCCAGTCGGCTGCGGGCAATTCGGCAGGGGCCGGTTCCGCGTCCAGCCAGTTCATGCCGCGTTCCACCAGCGCCCGGCCGATGTGCTGGGCGAAACACGAGCCGGCAGTGACGATGGCGTCCTTGTTGCCGATCTCGAAGTGTGGCGTCCACAGTTGATCGATGTTCAGCGCGGGCTTGTCAGCCACGGCGGTGCGCCAGAAAGCGCGGGGTGGCAGGCATTGATAAGGATTCACGACGAGGGCCTCCTTGGCGGTCGCTGATAAAACGGGGTCAGCTGATTTGATAGCGGTAGATCAGGTCGTCAAAC
>Ga0207696_1001025_pt1 | contig 16680 bp, 20 predicted proteins | sample KBSS54metaG_FD_184403 | JGI IMG/M metagenome (GOLD analysis project Ga0207696, IMG submission 184403) | Switchgrass rhizosphere microbial communities from Kellogg Biological Station, Michigan, USA - KBS S5-4 metaG (SPAdes) (version 2) | ecosystem: Host-associated > Plants > Roots > Rhizosphere >...
CGGGTTGTAACCGTATTGAACTGCAACGCTTGTTGGTTGACTTAAATATGAGTGAGCAAGTGGTGGTGTTTAAAGCCGAAACCTTGCAGCTCTTTAATAATTCGGTCGATACCATTGGTCGCATGCTCAGAACTAACTGGCCAATTGATGAATTACGCCAAAGATATCTACAGTTTCTCGATATTTTTAGAGAAATTGGGGTGTTGCTGATGCAGGAAAACGAACAACTCGAACCTGTTCAGGCCTTTCAAATTCGAACTTTGCTGATTCATTATTATCGACGGATTTTATTGAAAGACCCTGCTTTGCCGCTTGAATTGTTGCCAACTGACTGGCCAGCGATTAGTGCACGAACTTTATCAATGAATATTTATAAAAAAGTATTTGAACCTGCCGATGAATACTTCTTGTCTGTTGCTGCAACAGCAGAAGGACCAATGCCAAATGCCACAGCACATTATTGGCGCCGTTTCGGAGGTTTGGTTGCGACAAATGAGAGGTTAAATCATGCCTTGTTATAGTATTGACGGTGTTATTCCCGTCGTTAGCCCAGAGGCTTTTGTACACCCAACCGCAGTTTTAATTGGTGATGTGATTATTGAAGCGGGTGTATATGTAGGGCCATTTGCATCATTGCGTGCTGATTTTGGTCGTATTCATATTAAGCAAAATGCCAATGTTCAAGATAACTGCACCGTACATGGTTTTCCGCAAAGCGTGACGTTAGTTGAGGAAATGGGCCACATTGGGCATGGGGCAATTTTGCATGGCTGCCGCATTGGAAAAAATGTTTTGGTCGGCATGAACAGCGTAATTTTAGACTATGCCGAAATTGGTGAAAACACCATTATTGGCGCAAATAGTCTGGTCAAAACCAAAGACATTATTCCGGCAAATGTATTGGCAATGGGTAGTCCTGCCAAGGTGGCACGTGATTTATCAGAACAAGAAAAAAAGTGGAAAACCAGAGGCACGCAAGAATACATTGAGCTTGCACAGCGATGCTTAAACTCAATGCAAGAAGTTCAGCCTTTAAGCTCAGAGCTAGATGATCGCCTGACCTATAAGGACTTTAATTCTTCAAACTATCAGATTAAACAAGATAGTGTTTAACGACGATTCATAAGTCGATTTCAATACACATGAGTTCATAAAACTTAAGGAATACTCGCACGAGTAGGGAGACGTTTGTGCAAAAAATGGAAACCACTGCGGTTGATCAATTCGCAGAGCTATTGGGTGTTCAAGTGCTGCATCGCAGTTTTGATGAAGCGCGTTGCCAGCTTAATGTGAAAGACGAACACATGAATGCATTGGGCGGCGTGCATGGTGGCGTCATATTTTCTTTAGCCGATATTGCTTTTGCGATGGCTTGTAATGCAGGGGATGCGCCATATACTGGCCTACAGGCTGATATTCGCTATATGAGCGGTGCGAAAGATAGGATGTTATTTGCAACGGCAACCAAGGTCGGCAGTAGTAAAAAATTTGCGCATTATGAAGTTCTGATAACAGATGGTCTGAATAATAGAGTCGCTTTATTTACATCTACGTGTTACAGACTGGCGCCGTGATAGGCGGTAGATCTAGGGCAAAACTTATCAGGTACTCAACTTATAACCAAAATGATTAAGGCATACGTTAATTCTATTAAGTGAGTAGTCCGTACAGCCTTTATGAATGCACTTGTTTTCTGAAAAGCCTTCATGAGCTAAAACAACTAAGAATTGCTTAATACTGTTTATTCGATTTTGGCTTAAGGTTTGGTTCACATTTGAAAGTTTAATTCCAAAAATAGGTGCTGTTGGTGTATCTGGATAACACTCAAAATACCATGCTTGCTCACACTCAGAGCAGACATAATAAAACTCACCATAGTCAAATTTTGGACGAGTTTCTTCGCATGGAGCCTCTTCAATGATGTAGTGAGGAAACCTATTTTTCATTTCATAGTTATTGCTGAAAATATTTGAAAAGCTGTCAGGACATACAAAAAATTCACCGACATTTTGACATTCGCACATAAATTTTGTTCTTTAATATTTTTCTAAAAGACTGAATGGAGCTTATACGAAATTTATCAGTTCAATAAGTAAAAACCTGAGTGTTTTTAATTGGTTGATAAAACAAGTTGTATCTAAACTGCCGCATTAAATCTTTTGAAATTGGTTGAGGTTGTTGTATTTGCATCATCAAAAGCTGTAAAAACTGTCCGTGACTAAACACAGCCAAATTCTTTTGGACATAATTTTCAGCCAATATTTTTAACTTCTCATGGAAAGTTTGAACTCGTATATATAGATCTTCAAAAGATTCGGCATCATCGGCATCTTTGTGCTGATAATCCATTTTTTCCCAGTAAGCATTTACCCAAGCTTTACGGTCATCCATATTGGTATTGGCACACTTACGTTCAGACAAATAGCTAAACTCATGCAAATGTTCATCTACTTCAAAACTGAGATTATATTTTTCCAGTAGTGGGGCGGCGGTTTGATGTGTACGCAAATATTGAGACACAATCACATGATCAATTTCAGGCAGTTTAGAACAGAGTGCTTGAGCTTGTTTATGCCCATTTTCACTTAAAGCAATTGAAGCATGTGAAAGGGTTTTTCCATTAATATTGGCTTCACTTTCAGCATGTCTGATGAGAAAAATACTCATATTAATTCCGTTTTGACAAAACTAATTCCTGACTTTCATTATAAAAAGTTAGGGTATAGCTTTTTAAAGTTTTCCCATTCGAACTGGTACAAAATTTTCCGAAGACTGGAACTTTCCATTCTGATCCAACATTGTTTACCAAGCCAATCCACGCGTGTCCATTAAAAATAAATACTCGTTCATTTTCTATATGAAAGTCTTCGAAATAAAGGGCATCACACCAAAACTTGTTGGTGTTCTCAAAATCTTTTTTTGAGAATTTCCAATAACTTAAAATTGAAAAGTTACTTTCAAACCATTCATCTTTGTAGTTGAGCTGAATATAGTTATGAATGGCCTCGGCTGTAAGTTTTTCTAGTTGTAGGACTCTTCGCTGAATGCGTCTTTTACTCGAATAAATGAACTTTCTATATTTATCTTCTTGGTATTCGTTTCTTTCCATATTTTTAAATATTACACAGGAGTTTAACTAAAGTTAGCATCACACTTTATACCAAATAAAAGCGCATATCCAACTCAGGAAAATTTATCAATATTGAGCCATTTTTATTTTGAAAATTTTAAAAAATATATAAATATAATTCTGATAATATCAGGATTCTTTACAATATATAAAGTTAATAAATAATAGATAAAAATATACAATTTTATTGAAAATAAAAAAAATAGGATTATTTTAGTTAAAGCTTGAGAAAAAAGGTTTTAGAAGATGAGTTTAGAGGCAGAAAAACAAAAGTACGAAGAAAGATTAAGATATGGCCTTACAATTCTTTCGAAGAAATTAAATGAAGGTAAAGTCAAATTTGCTAGTCACTTAGTTGATGATTTTAAAGAAAGTATGAGAAAGATTAAGTATGATAAAAATGGTGAGATTATTTTAGACTCTGTTGATGGAAGAATTCGGTCTATGGCTCTTGGTATGGAGCAATTTGATACTCGAGATAAATTAAAAAAACAAATTTCATTAGCTGAAATCCAAAAATTATATTTTGAAATGATTGAATTTAATTTTGGTGACTTTTATCGTCAAATGCTAAAAGCAAATTCTAACCCAAACCATATTGCTGAATTTTTCTCAAAGCAGTCTGATTTTGTTGATGATATGTTTAATCAGATCCCTAGTTTTGTTGAAGCAATTTTACAGTTCTGGAAAAATGTCGGTGATATAGGTTATTGGCATTTGGAAGATAATCATTCAAACCTTACTGGTGTATATGGTGGAGATTTGTTTCCTACTCATGATGAAAATATTGCATCAAAATGTGGTATCTATACTGATACTATTGTTTTACCAGATCCTTATGTAAGATCACAGCACATATTTGAACTTTATCCAAAAGAAAAAGCTGTCTTTTTTTTAATAAAGCACGCTATGAATCTTCTCAAATACAAAAATTTAGCATGCGTTGAAGAGGGGATGCCGATCGTTGTAATACTGCCAGATTTATCATATTTAGAAGAGAATGGTAGAGATTTTATCTATAACTTTTCTCAAAGTGATGCTCTAATTCATGCTAGCAAGATATTCGGTAGAAAATTTGAAAATATTGATGAATTTAATGAATTCTGTATAAGTTTAGACACAGTAGAAAAAACTATTACAGCAATAAAAGATAAAAGTAGGGTTTTATTTGATACAAATTGGAAAGGTTCTTTAGAAGAACAAATAAATAAAGCAGTAAAAAGCGATGAGCTAAAAGCCATGAACGCGACTGAACCAGGTTTATTATTTAGAATACAAACAGTTGGTCGAATGTCGGTGAGTAACGAGCTTTTAATTAAAGCCGGGCAACTTTCAGGTACTCCAATTATAGAAGCTGAAACATCTTGGCAGTTTTTTAACTGGAAATTGGAGTATGATGCTGAAAAGGCTCAAGAATATTATGGTTCTGAAGATCTACATATAACTAAAGGTCTGACTGATTTATCTAAAACTGACTTACCTTGGCTTGGGAATATTCCTCCTGAATCATTATTAGAATTACGTAAGCAAGGCGCTTTAGAAGAAATTAGAAGTATTTTAGGAAATAATATTAAGGAGCTAATAGATACTAATCCTACTAATTGTTTTAGAACTAGGGATCAGATATTAGAAAATATTGAACAAAGTTTTGAAAAACATCGTAAGAAGCTTGATGAATTGAAAGCTAAAAATTGGAAATTTGCTGGATTCGATATAGGTTCTTGGATTGTATCAGGAGGAATAGAAATAGGAGCAGCTTTAACTGGTACACCTACGTGGGGCTTAGCAGTACTAGCAGCAGATCAACTACTTGATGCTCCTAAATTAAGAGAAATCCCTCAAAGATTCCGTGATTTGGTTGATCAGAATAAAAAAGTAAAGCAATCCCCAGTTGGAATGTTATTCAAAACTAGTAAAGGGTGATTAATTAATTTTTTAGAATCGTTTTCCGCTGCATTGTATATTTACTATTCATCATGAGGTGATTAATAAGCGGCTGCTGTTTTAATAGGAGTCGCTTTTAAAAAGATAGCAACTTTAGTTAAATTTAAGACTATCTATAAAAAACAAATGCCTTCAAATTTCTCCCTTTATAAACCCCAATTTAACAATAACTACCTCATTATTTAGCCTTACTTTTCTAATGATTTAATTTAAAACAAATGGCATTTTGCGTGCTTGACTGCAAAAGGGTTGGGCACTATTCTTTGCCTGCTGGCCTACATTGCCAGACGGTCGTCGCGGACCGCAGTAAGAGCACATCAGATATATTCCTTTCTGAGGGATAGGCTTATGTGTAAACTCCTCGTCTCCTCCCGTTGCGGTAGGACGGGAGTGGGACACCTTCGGGTGTGCTGGAGTCTTACCCAGTCCGCGAACCCCCTTCCGTTCTGCCACCATAATTCTAATGTCGGCAGAACTCCCAATAAAAAGGAGTTGGCTTTGCACATCCATTATTTCTTGGCTCTCAATGCCAAAAGCTATAACGACACAGCTTAAAAAATTAAAGCAGCTTGAACGCCCTAAGGTTTTCAGGCTTAAAGTCTTTTTTACTTAAAACTTAGCAATAACACACTTGAGATGTGCCACGCACAGTCTTTACGGTTTTGCTGTGTCTTTTTTTCTCCCAAAAAAGCATCTCATTTAGAAACAACAAGAATTTATAACGGTAAAACTATGCCAAAGTTTGTTCTCCCAACACGTGCCATACAAGTCGTTAATAAGGCGATTCATTTATTTCACCATCGTGGGTTTCATGTTGTTGGAATCGACCGAATCGTGAAAGAATGTGAAATTACCAAAGCGACTTTTTATAACTTTTTTCATTCTAAAGAGCGGTTTATTGAAATCTGTCTGATCGTGCAAAAAGAGCGTTTAAAAGAAAAAGTGGTTTCAATTGCTGAGTACGACCAAGACACAAACGCAACCGATAAACTCAAAAAGCTTTATTTTTTACACACCGATGTAGAGGGGCTTTACTACTTACTATTTAAAGCCATTTTTGAAACGAAACTGACCTATCCAAACACCTATCAAATCGCGGTGAGATATCGAACATGGCTGCTTAATGAAATCTATAGCCAGCTTATAAAACTAAAAACCGATGCGACTTTTCAAGACGCCAAACTGTTTTTATATATGATCGAAGGTGCAATCATTCAGCTTTTAGACTCAAACCAAGTGGATGAGAGGGAAAAGGTGTTGGATTGTTTTTTTGTAGGGTTCGTTTAAGACATATACCTAAATAAGGGCCTATAGGCTGATGTTCGCTATATGAGTGATACTAAAGATAAGGTGTTATTTGCAACGGCAAGGCGTATTAACCCGTCTTGTCGTTACCACCATGAGCCGTGATGAACATTTTGACAGCCGATCGACAATAGGATTCGATTTCATGATCGTCCGTTGCTCGTGCTTCATCAAAACGCGCAATCATTAACAGATCACATCCTTTGAAAAGCGCGGCAAACATTCGAGCCGATTGACGAGGATTAGGCACGTTCAGGAGTGCTTTGGTATGCAACTGACATAGCATGGCCTCAATTTGGGTGATGACATGGGTGGGGCCTGCATCGTAATGGAGCTTGCTTAATGTTTTTTGGTTTGTCTTATCGGCTACGATCATGGCCTCGACACTACGAACGTCTGGGCTTAATAACGTACGCAGTAGGGAAGATCCCACCGCCATGAGCTGTTCTTCGGCCGAACCTTGGAGTCCTTCAAAAAGAGTTTGGGGTGCAAACTGTTGGCATCGATCCAATATTGCTGCGCTGAAAAGGGCTTCTTTATTTTCGAAATGTCGATAGATACTAAGCTTCGATATCTTTGCTTTCTGGGCAACTTTGTCCAATGTTGCTGCTTGAAAACCCAATTCGACAAAAAGTTCATACGCAGCATCCACTATCGTTTGGGCTAATGCTTGATTGACTGGTCGACCGCGCTGACTTCTTTTTTTCTCGCTCACAATAATTATAGTCCTTGACAGTATCTTAATTACTGAATTACGATACCATGAAGTATCCAAAATGTGCAAGTCAGCGATTAGATCTCAGCGATAGCCTTTAGACTTAGATCTCCTCCTGCATATCTAACGCCATGTTATTCGGTTGGTCAGCACAGTGATGGGTGACTTTCTCTGCAATATCGAAGTGTATTAATTGCCTGTTACAAGTAAATATCTGATCAAGGTATTGAACTTCAGGCATCAGCTAACTTCTTGATTTAAATTAGGAGCCTATCACTATGGATGACGTCATTATTATAGGAGGCAGCTTTGCTGGTCTTGCCGCTGCACTGCAACTCGGCCGTGCCCGTCGTAAGGTCACTGTTCTTGACACGGGGCTGCCGCGCAATCGCTTCGCTAGTCATTCTCATGGTCTACTTGGACATGACCATAAACCGCCGCTAGAAATCTTAGCTGAAGCACGTCGGCAGTTAGAACGCTATCCAACGATTCAGTTAGTCAATGCTCAGGCCGAAAGCATCTCTGGTTCTATCGATAACTTTTCTGTTCTTACTAGCGATGGCAAAACTATGGGCGCACGCCGCCTTATCTTAAGCTATGGTGTTGTCGATCAGATGCCTGATATTTCTGGCTTTGCTGAAAATTGGGGTGCATCTATCGTGCCTTGCCCTTATTGCGACGGCTTTGAAGTTGCTGAACAACATTGGGGACTCGTCTGGTCTGGTCCAAAGTCCCACAATTATGTACGTCTATATCATGATTGGACGAGTAAATTAACAGTCTTCACCAATGGTCATGAGATTTCTGCTGATGTTCTGGCAGATCTCGAACGTCGTCACGTAACAGTCGTAGAAGGCCAGATTACCGAAATTGTCCATAACGAAGGGCGCAGGGCAACGGTATGCCTTGATAAGCATCAAAATGTCATGGTTGATATTCTATTTGCACATCCAGACACTAAGCCGTCCGCAGCTTTACACGAATCATTGGGTCTTGCCACGGTCGATACACCTTTCGGTATAGCTCTTAAGGTTGATGAACGTCGTGAAACCAGTATGCCCGGCATCTATGCCGCTGGTGATCTCGCTAATCCACTTATGGCCTCAGTTACCGCAGCCTCATCGCAAGGCGCAATCGCGGGTATCTCTGCTCAGCAGTCGATGTTGGTCTGAGAGCATATTTTTTCGGGGTTACGTAAGCGTCACCATTTGGTGAAAGACATTCCTAAGCAAGCGTTCGCCATGATTGATGACTAATTTTTAGTGCAATAAAAATAAAGAGGTTTCGGCCTCTTTTATTTGTTCTTTTTTCTAAGCATTTCCAGATTTGAAAGTTTTTTATATTTGAAAATGGATGTACTTTTTTATCTGATTAAATCCGTTGTCGATAAAACACTCATAAATGAGCCAATTTCATTGATTCATTCAAGATCAAGTTGATTATCATCTTTAGTTATTTTAATTTTTAACTTTTTATATTTACGTTTATTGGGAACAATTGCAGAATTTATGACCTCATCTGAGAAAGATGAACATAACATCAATTTTGCGTATGCTCGGTAACCTATCAAAATTCTGCGTAGCGGATAGTCCGTTCTTGTAGAGTAATATTCGATACGCGAGTTAAGCTCTTGTAGTAGGGTCTGTTCGGCCATTCGAATAATTTTCTGTAAGTGGTGCATTGCAGCATATAGAGATTTAGCTAATCAAAGAAGGGTTATTTAGGAATGATGTGAAATTTGGAAAATTAAACACTGATATTGCTTATTAAAATATTCTAGGCATACAATTTATTTTTTATTACCTGTAAATTTAAACAGATACGCTAAAATCATAATGTACTGATAAATATTGGAAAAATTACTGGTAACAACTCTTTTTCGAGCAACTGGTCTATGTGTGTTATAGTCAAATTCGATTAATAATTGGTATTAAAATGGATATTTGTATTGGCGGCATACTTGATGGTCAAAAAAGAAAGGATGATCAAACTTATTTCAAAGTAGACAACCATTATTCTGATCATGGTTCTCAATATAATAAAGAGTATTTTCATTTAGATGGACAGCTTCATTCGTTTTGGATAAGTGAAGAGCTTGGCTTGTATGAGGCACAAAAAAGAGTTGAATTAATACTAAATACGAGATTTTTAGTGACCTAAATTAAAATAATTTATTTATAAAAAATTAATATGAAAGAAGTCCAATATTGGACTTCTTTCATATTAATTAAATCTTATTTTATTTATTTTTTTCTTCATTATTTTTAATTAGTGAAGAGTCTTCTGATTCAGATGGCTGAGCTGGTTTTTCAACTTTATCCTCATTTGGTTTTGGATCGGAATCATTCTGGTTTTGAGTTGCTTTTTTTGAAAAGTCTTTGAAGTCAGACATTTTAAACTTCTTAATAAGAGTAGTGAAGCTTAATCGTATACCTTTAACTGAGTTACATTGCGGTAGTTATAGGGGTGGTATGTAGAGATATGTTCCTTTATATATTTTAATATCGAAATAATTTTTAAAAGATATCTTATGTGTTGATTTAAATGGTGAAATTTAAATTAATGGTGGGAATCAATTAATATTTTAAATTTATTTTATTTTTAGAAGGTAATGAAACTTTAATATTCATGTCTACATTAAAGAGGGTGGGAGTTTTATGGTGTTGTTTTTATAAGTTAAATTTTTATTTGAGAAGTGAAAGTAAAGTTAATAAAATTTAAAATAATAAAAAATATAGAGGTTTAAAACATTTGTTGGGTAGGGAGAGTTAAAATATCTATATTATTTTGATAATAAACAACGGTATTACATTCAGATACACTTGCGTTGTATCTATATAAAGATAAAGGGCCTATGTTAACTAAGTGTTAGATAATCATCTGCACAACATTAAATAGGAGAGACTCTAATGTCTCAGGACCAAGTTAAAAGCGATCAAGACAAATCAAAAGAGCAACAACAGCAACAACAAGATGGTAAAGAGTTTGAGCCTAAAACTCCTGATCAAAATGATGTAGAAAAATTGAATCAAAATGATAAAGATGAGAAAAAATCATAATATAGATAATTATATTTTTTCTTAAAAAATTGGTTGGTAGAAAGAATAACCATTCTTTTTGCCAATTTATAAAATTAAGAGGAATATTTTTAATATGTATTTTATTCTGATAGTTTTTATTTTATTTGTTTTTGCTTATATTTTATTTAAAGTTTTTTCTAAAGTTAATCTTGAGCTCCCCGAAAGCACCCTAAAAATAGCTGGTAAAATATTTACAGAGAATAAAAACTTTTTTGAACATGAAATAATTGTAATTTTATACCAAGAAGAATTGATAACTTTAGTCGGCAACCAAAATGGTGGCAGATTTAAGGTCTTTAAAAATGCTGTAATATGCCTCGAAAAAGAAACAAATAAAATCGCAGTATATATAGATACTTTAAGAGTAGGGTATCTTAATAAAATAAACTCTTCTAGTTTTGTTAATTTTTTAAAAATAAAAGGTTTTAGTGAGAGAGATGCTTTTGAAGTTGATGCAGTTATAATGAGTGAAGAATCAAGCCAATGGAGCGTGAAGCTAGACATACCATACGATATGGAAAAGTTTAGATTTGATAAATATTAAACTCCAATAAATATTGGGTTGATAGTTTTATAAGATATATTTTGGTACATATTTTTTAGGATTGGAAATAAAAAAAGATCATAATTAATTGTAGTGATAATAAAAAGGAGAAAAGATATGGAACTGAGAGCAGTAAAAATGCATAAAATGTTTAGAGATTTTCATGAAGAAAAGGAACGTGGCTATATAGGAGAATATGATGAAAAACATGATCTTGTAGCCATATATAATATTTTAAAAGAAAAAATGCAAAAAATAGAAGGAACCTATCAATGGATTCTACCTTCATCAGGTGAAGTGTTTTTTGTTGAAGAAGATCCACTCTATACTCGTTAACTAATTTTACCCTCTAAAGAAAACGATAATTTATAAATAAAAAGTCCTCTAATGAGGACTTTTTTTATATTTCACTCAAGGTATCTTTAACGATTCTAAAAGCAGGTGACATCAATCTACGGCTGGTATAAAACAAATAAAAAGGAGGCAAGGTAATCGCGTGTTGTTCTAATAGACTTACTAATTTTTTCTCTTCTAAAGATGGTTTTACCAAAGAGTGTGGTAAATAGGCTATTGCACAACTATCGAGTACAGCGTCGGAATATAAGACCAATAAGTAGTCATTAGTGAGAGTGCTTCAGTACAAAAGAATAGAAAAAACAGAAAGCATCACTTACTGAAGTGTAATTTTAATCTGGTTAATATGTATATAAGATAGCTAAAAAACTACAAGGATATCAGCTAATGAAGTTTCTAAAAATTCTAAGTTTTAGTGCTATTTTTACGTTATCCGCACATAGTTATGCAACTGTCAGTGGGGGACAAAAGATTGAAGTATTGGGTTATCTGGAAAAAGAGAAAAAACTTTATGTATTAAGACATTATGAAGATGGTCGAGGTCGTCTACCACAACTATATTATTATCTATTAAATAGTAAATCGCCTGATAAACTTATTGAAGTTAAATCTCTCTATATCAATCCAAAAACTCATAAAATTGATTATGATCAAGATAGTACAGCGTTTAATAAGGCTCTAAATAAAATTAAAAAGAATTTAACCCCTTTGCTAGTAAGTAAGAGTAAGACTGTAAAAATTCAAACATTAAAAACTCATCAGAATCAAGTATCGGCTTGGTTCGATCCTTCAGGAAAGATCACCCAATATAAAACAGAATATGTTGTAAAATCGCCGTCTTTAAAAAGTAAGACCCATGTTGCTGTTCATTACACCAAAGCAATAAAAATTTCCCAAAATTATAGCGTACCTAAACAAAATAAGAGGTTAGTTGTCGTTAAATATCTGGGGGTTCCAGAAGAAACTGGTTACGATATTGAAGACCCTGTTTTACTACTCCCTATGAAAAAATAAATTTAAGAGTAAATTATTTTCTTGGTTCAAATCGGCAATATACACAGCACCTGTGTATATTCCGCTTAAAAAAATATTCTCACTAGGATGTTTTATTTATCCCTTTATAAACCCCAATTTAACAATAACTCACTCATTATTTATTCTTACTTTTTAATGATCTAATTTAAATCAAATGTCATTTTGTGTGCTTGACTGCAAAAGGGTTGGACACTATCCTTTGCCTGCTGGCCTACATTGCCAGTCGGTTTTAGCAGACCGTTCCGAAAAGCATTAAAAGAGCAATCTTTTAGTGACGAACCCTCGTGCCCCCTCTGCGGCGGAACGGGAGGGGGACACCTTCGGGTGTGCTGGGTTTTTTCGGCCAGTCTGCTAACCCCCTTTCGTTCTGCCACCATAATTTTAATGTCGGCAGAACTCCCAATAAAAAGGAGTTGGCTTTGCACATCCATTATTTCTTGGCTCTCAATGCCAAAGTCTATAACGACACAACTTAAAAATTTAAAGCAGCTTGAACGCCCTAAGGTTTTCAGGCTTTAAGTCATTACGGCTCAAAAAAACTTATTTGAACAACAAAACTTGAGATGTGCCAAGCACAGTCTTTATAGGCTTTGCTATGCCTTTTTTTCTCCCAAAGAAGTATCTCATTTAGAAACAACAAGAATTTATAACGGTAAAACTATGCCAAATTTAGTGCTTTCCTCCCGTGCCTTACAAGTCGTAAATAAGTCGATTGATTTATTTCATCATCGCGGATTTCATACTGTTGGGGTCGATAGAATCGTGCAAGAGTCTCAAATTCCCAAAGCCACTTTTTATAACTACTTCCACTCTAAAGAGCGGTTTGTTGAAATCTGTTTAATTGTTCAAAAAGAACGTCTAAAAGAAAAAGTGGTTTCAATTGCTGAGTACAGCCACGACATGGGCGCGATTGATAAACTCAAGGCGATTTATCTTTTACATACCGATTTGGAGGGTATGTACTACCTATTATTTAAAGCCATTTTTGAAACGAAACTGACTTATCCAAAAGCCTATCAAGTTGCTATTAAATATAGAACATGGCTCATCAATGAAATCTATAGCCAGCTTAGAGCACTTAAAACCGATGTTTCCTTTCAGGACGCAAAACTATTTTTATATATGATTGAAGGGGCCATTATTCAGCTTTTAAGCTCAGATGGGGTATTTGATCGGGAAAAGGTGCTGGATTGTTTTTTGGTGAGGTTGAATAAGGTGTAGGGAATATCGAAGTAATCTTCTGTGATCTTCAAGAGTAGTTATATTAGAAATTAAATAACTGTCATGTCAGTCATTTGCTAATATCGGTTTCGACTTGTTTATATCCAATAGAAAACTGAATGAATTTAACGAGATCATCTTCGAGATCTAATAATTCAGTAAACTTGTTTTGACAAATATAGCGAAAAATAATTTCATAAGCGCCGCCAATAGCTGCATCATAAAATAAATCAGGGACACTTACCCATTGATCTGGGTGATTCATTTTAATGACGTTATGTATAGATTTCAGTCTTTTCCCTAACTCTGCGAAAAACAAATTACGTTGTTCTAGACAGCGACTTCCCGCATTTGGGAACTCGATTGCCCAAGCCTTGGTGAAGTCTTGTTCGCTATTACATAGTTGTAAATAGGCGCGAACAGAGGATCTAATCCATTGATCTGCATGAATACCTTCAAGTTTAATATCAGAGAGAACTTGCTCAAATAAAGCTTTTCTACCTAAATCATCCGCTGCTAGAAAACAATCTTCTTTATTTTCAAAAATTTCATAAAAGGCCTGCTTCGATACTCGTGCTCTTTTTACGATGTCTGTAATGGTTGTGGCAGCAAACCCTTTTTCTGAAAATGCACTGATGGCTGCTTTAACCAAACGTCGGCGCTGCTTTTCACGTGTTTCTTCGGTTAACAGGCTAGTACGACCTCTGGGTAAGCCCGCTGCTTGAGTATCGTAAGCGCCAGAGAGTTTTTCCACACTAATTCTTCTAAAATTTGAAATCTTGCTAAAACTATCACTAACCGCTTTTTGGCTCAAGATTGTTTTTTTAAAACATTGAGCTCTTGAAATAAATATATGAATTTCAATTGGATGAAAAATAACTATTGACTAGAAATATAAAGCAATCTACAAAAGAACTAATTGGTACTTTTGTAATTGGAATAATTATGTCTACGCTTGAAGCCATTAAACCTAAACCATCTTCCATAGCACATCGTTTGAAAGCTTCTTTTCCAGTCAGACGATTAAGTTTTGATTTCACCAGCTCAACGCGCTATTGGTTTGATAATGATGCTTATTTCACACATTTGATGAATGCAATGTCAGCTATTTTTCCCCAAGGAGAATTGATGCTGATTGAGGCTTTGAGAAATATTCGGGACAAAATTGATGATCCTGCGCTTCAAGCAGAGATAAGTGCTTTTATTGGACAAGAAGCGATGCATGCTAAAGAGCATTTGGCATTTAACCGTTACGCAGATGAACAGCAAATCAATATCAATCAGCTACAGAATGAAGTTAAAGCCTTATATGCCCTAATGCAAAAAATATTACCAACTATGCATATCATGTCGATTGGTTGTGCAATTGAACATATCACTGCAACCTTAGGTGCCGAACTCTTGCGTAATGATCAGTGGAATCATCGCTTAGTAGGTCCAGTTGCTGAGTTATGGCTATGGCATGCGGTTGAAGAAAACGAACATAAAGCAGTATTTTTTGATGCTTATGTCGCTTCGGGCGGAGGATATTTGTCACGTATTTTTTATATGACATTTGCAGGAAGCATTTTACTGTTCTTAATTGCAAATAACACACGAAGATTACTCAAAGCAGATCAAGTACTTTCTTTAAATGGCATCGCTAAATTTTTTAAAAAAGCAGTCGGTAATCAAGGATTACTGACACTACAAACCGTTAAAGATTTTTTAGATTATTACCGACCTGATTTTCATCCTTTTGACCACGATACCAAAACGTTAGAAAACCTTTGGCAAAAGCGTTTAGACCTCAAAATTTAAATTTTTAGAACAGGACCTGAAATGAAACCAACCTTAAGTGCTGATATAAATAATATTCAAGCGCAATCTGAAGAAATCGTTGAACGATTTCTAAACGCACTAGTGGAACAAGATCATGTCACGATCAGTGAACTACTCCATCCCGACATCCTTTATACCAATGTTTCTTTACCGACATTTAAAGGTGGAAAAAGGGTCGCTGGTCTAATAAAGCTTGCGCTTAGCCGTACAAGAAAATTACAAGTTAAAAATCATCAAATTGTTGCTAAAGGGAACGTGGTCCTCACTGAGCGTACCGATATTGTGAATATTGGACCATTTCATGCTGGATTTTGGGTATGCGGTACATTTAAAGTTGAAAATGGAAAAATAATTTTGTGGCGTGATTACTTTGATTGGTTAAATGTGAGCAAGGGACTCATCAGAGGATTTCTCGGGATAGGAATAACCAGTTTACGTCCAAAAATTTAGATTAAACATCAATAATCTGTCCAAACGTCAGGTCCGTCTTCGATTTCATCTAATGTTAATAAACATTGATCAAGTTGCTGCTGAAGTTGTTCCCAATCAATATTTTGACCGATAAAAACAATTTCCTGTCGACAGTCGCCTGTACGTTGGTCCCATTTTTCAAAAATACTATTACGACGATAGGCATCCTGAGGCCAGTCAGCCTGATCAATAAAATTCCACCATTTGCCTACATATTCCCATGCAAATTGATTTCCTGTTTGCACCAGCATCGCAATATCTTGATAACTGTTGGCAAACCAAATGTAGCCTTTACACCGTAATAAAGCACCATTATTCCATGCCTGCTGTAAAAAGCTCTGAAAACGTTGAGGATGAAAGGGAAGGCGTTCATGATATACCCATGAAGAAATACCATAATTTTCAGATTCAGAATGAATATTTTCATTCGGATCCATATGTTTCATCCATCCTGGGGACTTCACCAAATCAGGCAAATTGAATTTATGAGTATTTAGAATTTTTTCGAGATCAATTTCACCAAATGACATGGGAAAAATTTCTGCTGCTGGGTTCAGCTCAGTGAGTAGTGATCGCAATTGATCGTATTGTTCTTGTCCAATCACATCAACACGACTGACTAGAATAACATTTGCGTATTCAACTTGTTCGATCAAAAGATCCGATAGAGGGCGTGTTGTCGGTAACTGTTCATCTTGATGAGCTGTCTCTACTTCGTCATTTGATTGAATCATTTGAGCAAAGTTTTCGCCATTTACTACAGTGACCAGAGTATCTAAGCGGGCCAGTTCACTTAAACTAAAACCATTTTGATCAAGAAAAGCAAAAGTTTCGGCAACAGGCATGGGCTCTGAAATACCTGTTGATTCAATTAAAATATAGTCAAACTCAGCTTTGCGTGCGATTGTACTAATTTGTTCGAGTAAATCAGCCCTTAACGTACAACAGATACATCCGTTGCTCATTTCAATTAATTGATCAGTACCACGACTGAGATCTACATGACGACGCACATCTTCAACATCAATATTAATTTCACTCATATCATTGACGATTCTGC
>Ga0207696_1001026_pt1 | contig 16676 bp, 27 predicted proteins | sample KBSS54metaG_FD_184403 | JGI IMG/M metagenome (GOLD analysis project Ga0207696, IMG submission 184403) | Switchgrass rhizosphere microbial communities from Kellogg Biological Station, Michigan, USA - KBS S5-4 metaG (SPAdes) (version 2) | ecosystem: Host-associated > Plants > Roots > Rhizosphere >...
TGGATACATCAGGACGGAAATGGCTGATGAACTCATTGGAACGCTGGCACACCGGTTTGATCGTCGTCAGCCATGATCGGCAATTGCTCGACCGGATGCAGCGGATCGTCGAGTTGAGCGCATCGGGTGCAATAGAATTCGGCGGCAATTACTCGGCATTCCGCGAACATCAGCGAATTCATCAAGCCGCGGCGCAAGCACGTCTCGACCACGCCAGAAGCGAACGTCAGCGCGAGCGGATTCGGCTACGACGCGAGCACGACACGATACAGCGACACGCTGCCAACTCTCGACGCAACGCCGAAACCGCCAACATTGCCAGTTTCGAATACGTGGCGATCAAGGGCGCCGCCCGGGAGATCATGGGGCATGTCCGTCGGGGCCATCAGGCCCGCAAGTCCGAACTGGATGCCCAGGTGCGCGAAGCTTACGCCAAGGTGCAGCCCGAGGACGGCGTGCTGATTAACTTGCCTGCCAGCGCGGTGCCGAACAACCGCCAGATCTGTACGTTGATTGACGCTCGGCTGCCCTGGCTGTCGAGCGATGCACTGAATCTGACGATCCATGGCCCGATGCGGATCGCTGTCAGCGGGCCCAACGGCTGCGGCAAATCAACGCTGTTGAAAGTGCTCGCCGGGGAACTGATGCCCGTCGATGGAACCGCCGCGACTCACGTGCCCTTCGCATTCCTGGATCAGCAACTGGCCCAACTAAACGATCAGCGCTCCATTACCGAACAGCTGATGATGCAAGGTACTGCACTGACCGAGGGCACCCTGCGCAGCTATCTCGCGCACTTGCAGCTGGATGCGAGCCGCGCCACGGCCCCTTGCGCTTCGTTGAGCGGTGGCGAGCGCCTGAAAGCCGCACTGGCGCTGGCTTTGTGGCGAACGGATCCTGCGCAGCTGTTGCTGCTGGATGAGCCGACCAACCATCTGGATCTGCCGTCGGTGGAAGCGTTCGAACGGGCGTTGCAGTCATTTCCGGGTGCCATTGTCGCCGTTTCCCACGATCAGGACTTCCTTGAGGCATTGAATCCGACCCACCACCTGCGCCGGCACCCATCAGGCTGGCAACTGCACCCGACGAACTGACTTGGCTATTTTTTGCACGATTGCTCAGGGCTTCTATAGTTGATCTGGTACGAATCAGCCGCGGTGACGCCATGGAAGACATATTCGTCGTGAAGCGCTGCAACAAGATCGTCATCCACGGCCGGCGCGCCGGAGAGACTCTCCATGAGCCCGCCGAAGCCTTGGGCTGGTATCGCATCTGCGACACGCGAACCGGCGGGTTCATCGGCGATGGCTACGACCGGGAAGAAGACGCCCGCAAGGAATGTCACCGGCTCAACGCCGCCAGCTCGCGAGTGACCGCCCCCGAGTCGTCGGGCTGATAGCTGTCATTTACGGGTCTATACTCAAACCAGCTGAAGGAGCAGCGCCCCAACGGCAGAAAGCTCGCCCTTCGCGGGCTTTTTGCTGCCACCGAGCGGATTAATGAACGGAGGTGTTCCATGTCCGAAAGAGAGTCCATCACCACTCTCCTCACCTTGCTCGATGCCCGCGAAGCACGCCTCGCCGCGGCCTGCAAAGAGATCGCCGACTGGGTCGACCATCAAGGCGGGCACCCCACCGCCCTGCGCATCCGCGACCGGCTGAACGATATCGAAAAGGATACCCCGCTGATTCGCAGCACCCTGTCATCGCTCAAACCGATCGACCGGCCACTGCCACGCTTCAGGTAAGCCATCGATTCACGGTGCGCGAAAAAAGAACGTCCTTGGTCGTGTGAGGTCAATACCTTTACACGTCACCAAGGAGACGTCTTATGGTCATTCATTTCAAAGTCGACGGGCACCTGGCCTGTGGGCACAAGGGCAGCAACCTCTCGTCCAGCAACGAACTCAATCGAGTGAAGTGCCGCAGCTGCCGCAATACCGACGCTTACAAGGATGCGCGCAAAGACCAGCGCAATGCGGCGCGGCGCGCGGCTCGCCATTCCAGGGATGCGCACGCGGCGTCCGACTGGCGTTCTGAGTGGATCGAGCGGTTGACCGCGATAGCTGGCCTTCAGCGCTTGCCTAGGGGATTCAACGGGCAGGCGTTTGTCTGAAAACAAAAAAGGCTTGCATGAGATATATCATGCAAGCCTTTGATTATTCGTGGTACCGAAAACCAAAATTGGGCCTCCCCTACACCGTTCGCGCGCGAATTCCTCGATCACTTTCGCTGATAGTCATACTTTTCTCCTGGAAAAAATCTCGCTGAACGACGGGATTTCTACCAACTTACGAATGACTACGCTGATGCTGTACAATCGCGCGCAAATTTAGAGGAAGGCTCCATGCGAGACTCAATGGACAAGGCTGGGAGCATTCCAGCACTTACCGGCATTCGTTTCTTTGCTGCGTTAATGGTTTTTTTTTCGCACTATCCAATTATTGGATCCGGCGAAATTCTGAAAAGATTCCAAGTTGCCGGCTACTCAGGAGTTACGTTCTTTTTCATCCTTTCAGGTTTTATAATCACCTACAACTACCTGGATAAATTTGAGAAACGAAGCGGAGCATCAATATCTTCATTTTACGCTGCCAGGTTTTACCGAATTTACCCCTTGTATGCGTTTTGCACTCTTTATGCCTGGGCGAACTCATCCGAAACAATTCCGTTATGGCCACACCTGCTGGCGGTTCAGGCGTGGAGCGGAGACACGTTATTGGCCATGGGTTTCAACGGGCCTGGATGGAGCATTAGTGTTGAAGCATTCTTATACCTGATGTTCCCTCTCGTGCTGCCAGTAATGCACTATCTCGGCATCACAAAATCGAAAAATCGATTAATTGGCTTTGCAACACTAATGTTCAGCTGCCAGCTAGCTTTGGCTATGTATTTTTGGCTTTCAGGCAAATCGGAGCTATCACCGTTCGACCCTGACTCCGCCCACCGTTGGCTATACCGCACACCAGCAACTAGATTGTTCGATTTCTGCATTGGTATATCCGCCGCTATTTATTACAAGCGATTCATGCAGAACTCGCGTCAATCAGACGTGACATGGAGCAGACTTACTTATATTTCGTTAATGGCTGTATTTGCCATGATGCTATGGAAAGAGAACTACAGATCGGTATTCAGCTGGGACGTTATCTATGTTATTCCCTTTACCTTGCTGATTATCGGGGTCTCCCAGGCACGGCAATCCTTTATATCCAGGGCCTTGTCAACCAGAGCCGCCATACTGCTTGGAGAAGCTTCCTTCGCACTCTATTTGATACATACTCTGATGAGGGGTATGTACCCATCACAACCAAACGAGTCGTTTGCATATTCGCTGATGCAGCACGGATTTTTCCTGGCAGTAGTAATTGTTATGTCAATAGGTCTGCACCTTGCGATAGAAAAACCTGCCCAAAAATCACTAAAATCTTTTTTCACGAAAAAACACACAAAAGAAATACAACACGAACTCTCTTAAAGTCGGCAGATCAACCTCGGTAGAAAGAAGCTCAACAATAGACTTGTACAGTGAAACCCAGGATGGAAACCAGAGATTTTAGTAAACCACGAAATTCGATCGCATCCTTCACTTCGCTGGGTGCTGTTGCTTTAGAATTATGTGAAATTGAGGAGCGGCATGATGCCAAAATTTTCAAATAGGACGGGAGCGATCCCAGCGCTAACCGGACTTCGGTTTGTGGCAGCGCTGATGGTATTCTTCTCTCACTATCCTATTTCCGGTCTTGGCGAAGTGCCTGAGCGGATTATGGCATCTGGATATTCAGGGGTCACATTTTTCTTTGTCCTTTCTGGCTTCATCATCGCTTACAACTACATTGAACAATTCGAGACAAATCCACTGCGCAGCACACCCAAATATTTGTGGGCTAGATTCAGCCGCGTTTACCCCCTTTATATATTGAGCATGGCTTTTGTGTGGCTGCAAAAAGACGCCAACACCCCCATCGCCATATATATTTTTGCGGCGCAAGCCTGGCATTCAGACACATCCATAATCGCAGGACTTAACAGTCCTGCATGGAGTGTCAGTGTCGAGTTTTTTTTATATTTATGCTTCCCGTTACTAATTCCAGCATTTTCATCTCTTGGAATTCTACGACCGGGCTTCAAGATGTTTGCAGCTGCACTGATCGTCATAATTTCGCAACTGTCTTTAGCCGCATATTTCGGGACACCACCGCATGACTCTTTGACTCTCGGCGACCCCAATTCTGCGCATCGGATGCTTTACAATTTCCCTTTGCCAAGGATATTTGATTTCACACTCGGAATCTTGACCGCCGCTTACTATTTAAGGCGAGAAGAGAATCGCACAAACTCAAAACAGTGGGGTTACGCAAGTTACGGGATAGCCGCTGCCATTATCTTGTTCATGGCATCAAAACTGAACTATTTGTCATCCTTCAGTTGGGACGCGTCATATGCCTGGCTTTTTGCCCTGCTCATACTTTCAATTGCCGAAAGCCAACAAAGCGTGCTCAGCATGTTTCTATCTACAAAAAAAGCTGTATTGCTCGGCGAGGCCTCATTTGCCTTTTACTTAATTCACGTCATCGCACTGCCTTTATTCGACCTAAGCACACAGAGGTCATTCGCCGCAGCGATAGCATTTGAGTTTATGTTTCTTGGATTGGTTATTACGATGTCCATCGGACTACATTTATCCGTTGAAAAACCTTGTAGGAGATGGTTGATTGGATTGGTGCACAGTCGTGAAAAGGGTGGCGCGCATGGCGGCTCGATTAACACACAGCCCTCACCCGCATATCGCGCTCATCCCCCTGATTAAGGCGCCCAACCGGGTTACCGGGCCACATCCCGCGCTGGGGCAGCGCCCCAGCTCAGTGCGTATATGAGCGGCGCACAATTAAAATTCTTCAAGTTCCGTCCATTCAGCCGCAAAGGCAGCGATGTCAGGATTAGACAAGATCAATACCTGAAGTGGCCGAGCACTGTTGTGATCAATCCGCTCGAGCCCTCCCTGAATTGGTGATCAAGGATTCACATAAGGGGGACTGACGCATAAAAATCTGTCCCGTCATACGCCCAACCCTGTTGTGGCTGCGGATTTATGATGAACGCCTCCGGAATAAAAACACCCTGCGAACGCGCAGCCCTCGCAGGGTGCCAGGGTGACATCTCATTAGCCGCGCTTAGGCGGTTCGAATAATCAACATCTACTAATAGGGAGCACCCGAAAAAAGGATTTTCTCCTTATCGCCAACATTATTTTCCTGTGAACAGGTAACTCAACATAGTTTCCTATGGCACCGGAAACAATAATTACCAGAAAGAAATAACCAACAAATACAATCGATCCGGAAAAACCATTACTTGAGCACCATGTTCGAAGACCATTTCCGTAGGCTATGCCGAATGCTACTGTATGAATCAAATAAATCGAGTACGACCCATCTCCCAGCCAAACGAAAGCCCGAGTTATTTTTTCTGAAACACCCAAATCAACATCCTTGATTTCCGTGCCGATCGCTGCCGCAAAGATCAACACCGCAGCACCACCAAACAAAATTATCCTAGGTAAAAACATGTCTCCACGGGTCATAGAGACCCCATAGACATTAATCGAAAGATAGATTGCCAATGAAAGAACAAGGGCCGCAGCCATCCATAGTACAATTGACATTTTTGCCAATCGCGATTCCCATCCTAATGACAACAAATAGGCCAATGTGACACCGCAGAAAAATTCGACGAACCATAGTGATGTGAGGTAGCCAGGCAATAGACCATCTACCCAACGATTCCAAGACACGTCCGCCATGAAGGCATTGTAATCGTAGAAAGTCGCTGCCCCGGAGCTGATTACTACAACTGCCTTCAATACAAATAGCCCTACAACAATGCTTAGCGCGCAATACCTTTTACGACTGGAATAAATAAACATGAGCGCAAACGCCAGCCAATAAAACAAAACCTCATATACCAGAGTCCAGGCTACCGGCAATAGCTGCGTTGAAATCCGCTGCGGGTAGAGCATTATGGATTTTGCAACATCGGCATTTCCGCTACCAAGACCAAAAAATAAAATAACAAACACCACAGCTAAATATGGAATATAAATTCGGGCAGTTCTACCAAGTAAAAAACCAACTCTGTCAGTAGATGTTAATTTTTCTTTGGCGATCATAGGCCAGAGTACAAACCCGCTTGTAACGAAGAACAGATCTACTCCAAAAAAACCGAACCAGCTCAATGGGCCGGGAGCGGCAATCCCTAGAACGGCCAATAGTTGATCCTCAAAATGGTAGGCCGCGACCAATAACGCTGCCAGACCACGCATTATCTGTACAGAAGTCCATCTTTTTCTTTCAATAGTTGAGCTGTTCACACCTGGTGATCCTTGGTCTATAGGCGCGGAACTATACCATCTGTAATGTTCGAATAAAGGCCGCCGTTGGGCTAATGCTGTTCACTTAAGCACTCGAGTCTCAGCAGGGCTTCCCCGAAAACCCGTTGCCAGATCTCTGTCTTCGGATTTTTTATGTCTGTTCAACAGGAATTGCTCGAACTTGGCGACTTTTTTTACTTCTGTGACCTGAGCACCTTCACCCAAAACATCCCCGTTGAATGGGTGGCGTCGGCGGTAAACCTTTCCAGTCAGGCCACCATTCACCGCCATTGGCTGATCCCGGCCAAAAACAAGCACGAATTATGAGGAGGTGACCCGTTACAACCAGCACGACCGCTTGGTGCGCATGAAAGTCTCGCCGCAGGCCAGGACACGAAACCTGACGCTCTCGACGCACCGGGAGGCGCGTGAAGTCCGCTATGAAGGTCAAGGCAGACTCAACGATTATCAGAGTTAAGGGAGGTATTGGAGCGTTATCACCACCCAAGGCCTTCGAGGCCAAGGACGCTGAAGATTTCAAAGACACGGTCTCCAGTGAACCATAAGGCTTCTCCACTTAAGTGAACAGAATCAAGATCGAATCAGCCTTTTTTCTGTTCACTCAACGCCCGGGCGATCAAAGCCCGGTTAATGGAACACCCGGATTACTTCGTTTTCTTCACTTGGCAAACCCCATTGGCTTTGTTCTTGCCCGTATACGAGACATCAGGTGAGCCGTCGGACATGATCGTCAGCGAGATGGTCACCCCGCCGCCTTTCGCTTCGAAGGCGTTTTCGTTGAATTTCTTCAGTTTCCCTTCTTTACCGTTGATGTAGATGGGGCCGCCCTTGTCAGCGTGGACCTCGATATTTCCAGGGCATGTCGCGTTCAGCAGTGGAATTCCTGCTTGAGCAAGGCCGGAAAATATCAGCAAAACGCCCATTAGCAGTCGCTTCATCATCATTGCCCTGTGTCAGGTTTAGCGAGAAATAAACACTAGCTCACTTCGATTGCAATGACCTGACAACACGTCTGAAATCGAAAGGAAAAGCAGGTGATACCGCTAAATGATTGGCGGAAAGGAATTTTTCATTGCGGAAAAAACAGAAACGCCTGCATGAGGTATCTCATGCAGGCGTTTGATATTCATGGTGCCCGAAGCCGGAATCGAACCGGCACGCCCTTACGAGCGGGGGATTTAAGTCCTACGTTAGAATCAGGCGGGCTGCGGCTTTGAGCCTGTTTTCCGGGCCGCAATTCTTCCCAGTCCATACTCATTTGGCCCAATGTTTTCAGATGCTGAAAAATAATTGCGGCCCGGAGTTTTCTACAGAAATCGGCACTGCCAATGTTTAGAAAACGACTATCCATCAAATGGCATCATGCCGATTTTGCATACTCCCTCCCACGGCGTTCTGCCGACCGAACACAATCAAAAATCCTACAGCTCGTCGCTTCACCCTCGCCCACCTATTGCACCTCGATTACTGTATATCCAAACAGTTCAAAGCAAGACGGCCCCGTGGATCCCCTTTTTATAGAAGACACCGACGAATGGCTCGGCTGCCCGACGCCGCTCGAAACATGCCGTCAGCAACTCAGGCTTTACGAAAATGAATTCGAGGAACTGAATCGTCAGCTGTGCGAAGAGAGGGCGGATATTCAAGCTGGTCCAGATGAACACCGAGACCAACAAAGACCGTGACGCACTGCGTAAACAACTGCAGGCGGCCCAAGCCGATGTGGGAAGCCGAGACCGATCATTGCGATGACGCCTAAAAGCTTCATGTAACTGAACACACGCTAATCCTCTGCTATACAAGAGATCCGCAATCGATAACCAATGGAGTTGGAAATGCCTACAAAAAGGGAAATTACTATCGCAGGGATCGGCGCGGCGCTCGGTGCCGGGGCCAAACAAGCGCCTGCTGAATTCAGCATCGGCAATACAAATATCAAGATCGATAATCGGGGAATCAGCATCATCCTGAACGAGGCAGGCCTCGACCAATTCGCACTGAGAATTTACCGGCCGGATATCGACGCTTCAGCCTGGGGGTATGTGCTTGTGGCTGAGCCAGGTGCGAAACCCAGTGATAAAGGTGAGGCAGGTTGGAGCGACTATCATGTTGTCGGGTTCATGCCAAAGACTGCATGATCAGACGAGAATATTCAGCACTTTCTCGTACAAAGCTTGTAGCTCATCAGCGCCGTTTGGAGTACGCCCGCGCCGACCGGTGTTGATGATGCTGCCAATATTTGTGTTGTCACCAGAATCCGCCAGAGTGTTGAGTCAGTGCGTTGCCGACCACCAGGCTGCCGACATCGTGGCGTGCTGTAGGTCTGGTTCACCGAACCCGGGCGCCAATCCGACTTCACGCCCGGAAAGTTGTAGTTGCCGCTAGCATCACGAATCGGCGTGTTGTCCAGGTAAATGTCGTATTCGGTCGGAACGCCGTCAAACTCGCCCTCGCCCACGGCGATCAGCAGCTTGGCCAGGTTGGTCGAGCGCAGGCTGTCGCTGGCTTCGACCGGTGATTTCGGCTTACTGCCGCCGCCCTTCTCGCCGATATTTTCGATTTGTTCCGCTGCTCCCATGCTTTCCTCCAGGCATAAAAAACCGCCTCGCGGGCGGTTGGTGTACTACTGTCCTTCTTACACTTTGTCTTCGGCCAGGATTGAGGCCGAGATGATCATCCCGCCCCATCGGCGATCGCCGATGCAGATCGGCACCGGGTTTCCGCTGGCCGTGGTGTTGTTAGCGCTGCCGAAGGCGTGGGACGGGGCGATTTCGGGGGATGCGCTTTGCTTCAGGCCTGAGGCTTGGGGGCTGAGCATTTGGATAACGCCGCCGGCGACAAGGCCGATACCCGCGCCAATCAGTGGCGCACCAAATGGCGTGGTCGAAAGAAACGTACCGGCAACGATCAAAACAGCACCGATGATGGTTTGAATCAACCCAGCCTTCTTGCTTCCGTGGATGACCGGCACAATACGAATGTCGGTTGCGCCACCCAAACCAAATTCTGCTTCGCCAACGTTCTTTCGATTGCGAAACACGGCGAAGCGCATGCCCCGCCGATCAAGGCGCTGAATCTCCTCCTTGAATCCCTCAAGCGTCGCCTTCAATGCTCGGAACGCTTCCCAAGCCTGGCCAGAATCCAATACTCGACGATGAACTCTGCCAAACTTGGCCGCAAGAGACCCGGACAGCTTGATCGTAGTCGTCGGCTGATAGCGAGCAACGCTCGATTGCATGACTTTCTCCAGTCATAAAAAACCGCCCGAAGGCGGCTGATTTGAATTCATTTACTGATAATCGACGTGCGGTACGAGAAAATAGCCGCTCATGTCTCCACTGATTCTGTAGAGGCTTTCTTTGCCGCTTTGCACATTGGCAGAGATCGTACGAATGGCTGCTCCGCCACACAGCCCAGAACCAGCGAGACTTGCTCCAATACTTGGATTACCCGGCGGCAGATAAAAGGAAGCGCGCTGACCGGTGCCGATTTTCGCGGCCTTCCGACCATCGACATACACGACGATGTCACAACCAGATCCAACCATTCCCGAGTCCCGGACGACCATTACCTTGCCGCTTTCTCCGGGTGGTTTGGTTTGAAACGCGTACAGCTCATCACGCGGTACCGGATCAGCCTGGCTAACCGGAATAGCTGACGATGCACATCCAGCCAACAGCGCCAACGCCAGCGCTCCTACGATCAATTTCATGCAGGTCACTCCTGTGGAAATGGCGCGTACTGTAGCATTGACCGCGCAGGCGATTCGAACCTGCCCCAACGCCAATTGAAAACCCTACAAACAGCGGAATTCCTCATGGAAGAATGGACAACAAACCCTCAGTTTTGGATAAGCAGTACTGTATCGGCGCTCGTAGGGTTTCTACTTCAATTTTTGTATCGCTCATCGCAAAGTGCAGTTCACGCTATGCTCGTCGGAGCAAAGGGCCGCATTCGATCCTTTTTCCGAGGTCGGAAGCTGAAAGACTTAAAACGAATCAAGGCTGCTAGATTCGACAGCGCAAAGATTAACCGGGAGATCGCGCTGAGCTACGCCATGCTGACGCTGTTCATTTTAAATGCAGCAGGATGTCTGTTGAGCTTCGGATTTGCTCCATCCGTGACACAAAAGAGCTACATTTTGGCAATTCTCTACGCCTCACTCACAGGCATTCCGCTTCTAATTTTTGAATTCGCATGGCTGGTGACGTCAACAAGAGTGGACGAAATGCTGAAGTATCGTAGTCGCATCAAACGACGCAATCGTCGCCTCCGCTAAACAGAAGCCCGGCCCGCAGGTTCTTCATTCGTATAAGAAAAAATTTTAAGTGCAGTGCTGGGCCTTCAATGAATAAATATGGAACCGTATGACAGCCCCCTCCCTCATCTTCAAATACCTTGGCCACACCAAACGAGATGACGGTTTGATTAGACGTTACAATTTAGAAGTCACCGATAGCCGGAGCGGCAAGACTGTAACGATCTCTGTCGAACCCAAGCACCTTGCCTCAGCCCGAAGCATGAAAAGAATCCTTCTGGACCGGTGTATGTTCTACAGAGCAACTCGTGCAGAGCATGACGAGATGCTACTCAAGATTCTTGATCTACAGTCTGAAGCGCTCCAAGAGTAGCCCTGCTTCGCCTGCCTTTTAAGACTGTTCAAGCCCTTAAAAAACGCCCCTCATCAGCACAAACGCCAGCGCTCCTAAGATCAACTTCATGCAGGTCACTCCTGTGGGAAAGGGTTCACTGTAGCGCGGCACTGTCCGGGCATCCAGCGTGGATGAAATGCCAGTGGCAGAATTGGATCCAGCCATAGTAGCCTTATGCCAACAACAAAGAAAAGAGGACATGAAGCATCACTGCTTTAATAAAACCATGGATGAAATTAAAGACCTTCTGCCTACTCTCCAATTGTTGTTACCTGGCTTTCTGACAACTGTCATTTTCTATTGGTTAGCAGATGTTCCTAAGCCGTCTCAATTCGAGCGAGTGATTCAGGCACTAATTTGCACCCCGCTTATCAACCTTACTGTTCAATTAGTAAAATTCTTATCACTGAAGATTGGGGATTATTACTCATTCGGAAAATGGGAAGACCATACCAACACTATTTACTCTATAGCCATTTCAATATGCGCAGGAGTAGTCCTTGCTTACGCTTGCAACAAAGACTTTTTCTACTCCATTGCTAGAAAAAGAAAAATAACATCAAAAGCGTCACACAGTGATCAAATCCATATATTTCGGAGTCGTGCAGGAAACGCAATAACACTTCAACTCAAGGACTCCAGACGTCTAATGGGATATATCGCTGCAATCCCATCCTCAGAATCTTCAGGTCAATACTTGATCCAATGCCCTAGATGGATTGTCGGCGAAGAATACAAGGAGTGTGAAGGCACAGAATCGATAATGATTAGCCACTCAGAAGTGCAATGGGTTGAATTTACAGATTAATGGAGCATCACTATGACACCGAAAGAGCTGGAAGAACTGCAGAAGCGATTTGAGCGCGGCGAAATAAGCGTGGGCATTGAGCATTTGATTCCAACAGTTGACAGAAAGCCAATGCCGACGAAGGTTCCAACCCCGCCCCCCCCAATAGAGGGTGAGAAAAAACAATAGCGACTATCCCAGTCCTTTTCCTGCAAGCCCAAGAACTGGGATTGCGCCAATTTCGGCGCGGACAACGCAAGGAGCATGAAATGAGTGAAAAAAAAGTTTTGAGTTCATTCGAGACAGGAACCCTCGCCGCGATCACCCTTATAGGAACCGCCCTCGCTGGTTTGGATCTGTCAAAGCGTACGAAAATCAGTAATGCCGCGCAGGACCTTATCGAGGCGCTGCCTGTTGATCGAGAGTACGCTGATGGCTCATCGGGTCATCAGTTGGCGCTTCGAGCGCTGATAAAAGGTTTGCACCCAATTGAGTCGCCGAAATCTGACGACTGATCCATTGCAACAACTTCCCTGCGTCAGCGTGACCAGGGAAGTCGCCAATGGGCTTATTTTTGGTTCTTCACGGATTACCGGGAAAGACGCTCTTGATCTTCATGAAAAAGAATTCGCTATCCCGGTAACCGTACGCCATACGCTTGATGACCTTTATTCGATTGTTTATTCCTTCCAACTGACCGGTGTGCATCGGCCAGCGAACCCGACTCACGATGGCCCGCCAGAACCTTTTAGCCGTTTGGCAAAAGGATCAGGGCCGGAATTTCGCTTTCATGAGCATGACGCAGCCATTGCTTCCAGGCCGATCTCCAGGCCCAGGCGGTACTCGGTGCCCAGCGAATTCATCCATCACCAAACGTCGTGGTTGCGCCTTCGGCAGTTCGCTCAATACCGCCTGCAAGGCGCGACGCTCCAGCAATCTAACCGTGTCCCAATGCAGGCCAAACATTTGGGCCACGTGCAGGGTAGGAAAGCGCTCGCAAGCCTGAATAACCGCATCGGCCAGGCGGCGCGTCATGCGCGCATAGCGATCCAGCCAACTGACGGCCTCCATGCGTTTGCCACAATCGCGGCAGCCAACTCGCCTGAGCAAAACGTTGAGGCGTACCGCACGGCCAAGAATGGGCAAATCACGAACGACTCGCTCGCAATACTCATGAGTGGTTGAACAGGTTTTTTGGCAGCCGCCACAGGAAGGGAATCGGGTGGCGTGGGGTGTTAGATCGATCTGGAGGGCGTCACCATCGGGCTTGATGTTGACGACAGAAAAGCCCTCCCAAAAAGGAAGGAAAGTATTAATATCGCGCATAAGAACGCCGGTTTGTTAGATGTGTTTGCTCGCACGAACATCATCAATCAAATCGGCGTTCTTGTTTCTGTGTTTCCCGGGATTCCGTGAAGAACCTATTAATTCGCCCACCCTCCACCGCCCGGGCATGCCCCGGCATAGGACTCCACATGCCCACAGAAAACAAACCGGTCGATCCGTTCGGCCCCAGCGGTCGCACATTCCACATTCACTTAAGCGTGCGCGGCGCGCTGCGTGACTTCAGCAAGCGCCAACTCCGCGGAATGTTCCAGCACGCCGACGGCACCAAGTGCTCCGCCGATGAGGCGAAGGATCACCTGCTGAAGCGCTGGCCCAGGGCAAAAGAGGTGCTGCCGTTCGGGCCGCCTTGCGAGGGTTTCGATTTCACCGGCAATGGCTGCCCATGACACGACACGGAGGCAGCATGAAGCGCATCTACCTCAGCGGTCCCATGACCAATATGCTGGACCTGAACTACCCGCTGTTCCATTCCACGGCCGCCAGCCTACGCGTCGCCGGGCACAGCGTCATCAACCCCGCCGAGTTAAACCCAGGCCCGGGCACCTGGAGCGAGTGCATGCGCCGCGATATTAAAGCGCTGATGGAATGCAACACCGTTGCCACGCTGCCCGGCTGGCAGGACTCCCGCGGTGCCAGCCTCGAAGTGCACATCGGAAAGGAACTCGGCATGAAGGTTGTGAATGCCCATGATCTGGCATCGATGGAGATTGCAGGATGAGTGACTACTCTGCGTCTAGGTCCGCCCTGATGCGAGCAGCGATAGACGGCGCCCAGTCCTGGCCAGTAATTTGATACGTCGAACGCTTCTTGCTAACGATTCGAATTGAATAACTGTCTGCTGATGGCGAGACAGGAGTCACAAACAAACCGATGACCTCCCCCCAGGTGGCCATTCCTGCAGGTGCTTCGGATTTGATGACGCCAGCACTCTTGTTTGACTCGACGATTGCCAAGCCGGAACTCATAGCGCTCACCGACGCCTTCCACACCTCGTTGTAAGTTTTATCACGTACCTCAACAGTCACTCCACTGTCAGTTGGCTGAAGCCCGTCAACAGTAGAGCAAGCAGAAACACTAAGGCACAAAGCACCCACAGCTAAAACCTTCGATACGTTTTTAATCATAAAAACCCCCATCGATCAGAAAACTTAGTAAAGCTCAGTTCCACTGAAGCGGTTTGGCTAGATGAAAGCTCGCAACGGGCCAGAGCTTCGCATAAATCCCGGAAAAAATTCCCTCCCCTTCAAAGTCAGCCGCTATAGCGGATCGAAATCGCCTAATTGCTCTCGAGCAATTGGGATAGCGAATTCCAGCAGCTCCAGAGGTACATCCTGCTCGAACAGTGTCACCTCAAAGCGCATCGACCCATCGTTTCGAAAGATTTCAAACACTGGTCCGGCATTTCCGCGCCAGCACTCCCACGCGAGACCATCGCGCCCGTGGACAACGCTGGATGCCCGACAGAAACGATATTCAATCCCGTGAACGACCATCCGCAACCTCCTTTCTTGAGGACTGAACGATACCCCTCCATTGATAGCCGCTATAGCGGTAAGGACCCCATGTGCTCAATGCAAAAATTTACCACTCACTGAACACGCTTACTGCAAGCCAAATGGCCAAGTTGCTGGCGATGCATCACGGAATCGGTGCTTTCGGCTACAAGTACGAAAGCCTGCGTGACGCACCGAATGGCCTAATTACGCTTGAAGATTTGGCGTCCATGCCCGGCGAGGATCTGGAACGACTTTACGATGAGAGCTCGCACAATGACGCGGTGAACGAGGTACGTTACAGCGCAGTAGCCGCCCCGGGAATGCCGTCTTGGTGCCACTACAGCTGGGAGCGCGACTACGAGGTTGATGTGAAGTCCTTCATCCTGCCCGATGGCCGTGCGCTCGCTTTTTTGTGAGATGAGCGGCGGCGGTAAGCACGGCGAGCCAGATGCCTACCCCCCCTAGGTTGAAGAGGCCAGGTTCATCAAGGTCTCCGGCGTCGAAGAGCGCGTCATCAAGACTTACAAGTTCGAGGATATTCCAGAAGCCTCAGAGCAGATGCCATGATTGCCCTCGCCTGGTTCACCTACGTCTACTGCTACAAAGTCCGGCATCCATGAACCGTCTGGTCAGCGTCCGCATCAAGGAACTGACCGGACCGGCGCTGGACTGGGCCATCAACGCGATCGAGGAGGACCAGCAGCCCGTGGCAGGCCAGTTGGACCTCTTCGCCCTGCCCGACACTGAGCATCTGATCGCGAACTACGGCGTCTGAGTCGAGCGTGGGAACCAGTCACCCTGGTTGGCCGATATGGCCCGTGATCCATTCAACCGCCAGCCCGGCGAAACCCGAACCATCGCTGTGTTCCGCGCCGTGGTCTTTGCCAAGCGCGGCGCCACGGTCAAAGTCCCCGCCGAACTCCTCTAGCAGCAAATCACTACCGAAAAACCACCTTCTGCCGCCGCGCGCGGCATGGATAGCTCATGAACATTCAATTTTTATCGCACGAAGAAGTTTGCGAGCTGACCGGCGCGCGGACCAAGGCAGGACAGATCCTGAACCTGAAGAAAAACGGAATCCGGCACTCGATCAAGCGCAATGGCTGGCCGGCGGTGACAACGTTGGCAGTAACCGCCGTTGGAAGCTACGAAGCTGAAAAACCAGTATGGACGCCAAGAAAGGCGAGTTGAGATGGGACGAAGACCTAGCAAGCCGGGCTCAATTGCTCGGGTGAGAGAGCGCAAGAAAGCCAGCGGCCGCATCTACTATTACTACAACACCGGCGGAAAGGACCGCAAGGAGATCGCGCTTGGCAGCGTTTACGGCCTGGCAATCATGGAATACGCCAAGCTGGAGCGGGATCGGACAGACGTTGACTTGGTCGCCAAGGTCGTCACGTTCCGCTATGTGGCAGAGAAGTACATGGTCGACGTGGTGCCCACCAAGGCCGCAAGCACCCAGAAAGACAATGCACGCGAGCTGAAGAACCTGATGGCATTCTTCGACGATCCGCCGGCGCCACTGGAAACAATCCAGCCCCTGCACGTACGCCAGTACCTTACCTGGCGGAAATCCGCACCCATCCGCGCAAACCGTGAGAAAGCTCTGCTCAGTGCGATCTGGAACTACGCCCGAGACAAAGGCTATACCTCGCTTGCCAACCCATGTTCAGGCATCAGGGGCAACAAAGAAACCGGCCGGGACACCTACGTCGAAGACGAACTGTTCAAACGGGCCTACGACAAAGCAGACCCAGGGTTACAAGATGCGATGGACCTGGCTTACCTGACCGGTCAAAGGGTCACAGACACCCGAATGATGGACGAACGGGACGTCCGGGATGGCCAGATCTGGGTTTTGCAGGGGAAAACGAAAGCCAAACGGCGAATCGAGGTCATTGGCGAGCTGAAGGTTTTGATTGATCGAACCATGGCCAGGAAGGCAGGACACAAGGTCCGCTCGACGCGGCTGTTCGTGACAGAGGATGGCACTCCGATGACGGA
>Ga0207696_1001027_pt1 | contig 16668 bp, 17 predicted proteins | sample KBSS54metaG_FD_184403 | JGI IMG/M metagenome (GOLD analysis project Ga0207696, IMG submission 184403) | Switchgrass rhizosphere microbial communities from Kellogg Biological Station, Michigan, USA - KBS S5-4 metaG (SPAdes) (version 2) | ecosystem: Host-associated > Plants > Roots > Rhizosphere >...
ATTCGAATATTAAACTTAAATTAAAAGAGGAGTTAGTTTCTCTTTTAACGACTTAAAGGTTGTGAATGAATGAAAAAAGTATGGATTCTTATATGTTTACTTCTGATAATTGTGGGCGTGATAATTTTTATAATACTTGGAGACAACTCTAAAAAGGAAATCAATATAAATGACATCGGTAAAAAGCTTGATAATCCAAATCACGATATTCTAATTCCTACTAAGTACGATGTAAAAAACGTGTATTTACATAATGACGATTTTGTTTCTGCTTGGGCTGAAATAATAATGTCAAATAAAATAGAAATCAGTATATATACATCAGACGATTTAAAGAATAAATCTAGTAAATACATTAATAAAAAAAAGGTTAATAATACTACTATTAAAGAGTATAAAACGAATGATGGTAGACGTGAATACATATTTAAGCAAGATAAACTTATTTATATGTACAAATTTAGTTCATCCGAAAAAGAAAATATAAATCAATATTTAAAAACTAATTTGGATTAAGTGTTTTTATACAAGTTACAAAAACCTTTGCTTCTTACAACACGTTTTATGGTAACTAACGATGTATATATAGCGCATACAAACTGTTTTTAGTGAGAAGGAACCGTTTTAAATACATATTTCAATATAATTGAACTGATTCCAAAGGGGACTGAGCAACTTAGGGCAAGAATAAGAAATGGTTTAAATTCTAGGAAAATGCTTATACCATCACCTAGCGAAAATATTAATAAAATGATTGAAGTCCCTACAACTCCAGAAAGGACGTACAGTAGGAATTCAAATAAAGCTTTATACTTCTTTGTATCTCTTATAATCGTGTCAATCATTATAGAAAATGGAAGACCAAATACTATAACAAATGGAACAAGGATCAATCCAGTCATGAATTGGTCAATGAAATCAGTAAAATCTATATATCGGCCTTCCAGGAATAAAGTTGAAAAACCTAAACTACCGCAGATGGATGAAATAATCACTGGTATAATCTTTGTTTTCATAAATGTAGTCTCCTAATAGAGTTTATTAATTTATATTAGCATTTTAAGTAACTAAACACTCTATTTTTATTTACTGCCGATAAAACACATTATGTTAATTACAAATTGTATATCTTATGTATTGTTCTTCTTACTTGGTTTTAAATACTTTGTAAAATAAGCTGCAAGTAATAGCAATATCATATTAACAATCCAACTTATAGTACCGTTATAATTTAGCCACATTGGTAAAATACAATTAATAGATATGACATAAAAACATAAACTGGAAAGAAGTTCTTTAGGTTTAAAACCTACTTTTTTTATTCTAGCTCGTATGATAAAAAAGTAGAACACAGTGGTTAACAGTAAAAGTGGTATTATTAGATGTAACAAATAAAATACACTCCCATTTCTTTATTAATCCTTTAAAGGGTTATTCTACCATATAATTGAATCTGTTCCGATAATGTTGATTACGTTAAGTAAGTTTTCAATATAAACTGAGTACAAGTAAATTATTTGATAAAATGGTAATTCAGAGAAAGTAATTATTAAGATTTTAGAAAGAGGTTTTTATGAAGTTTAATAAGGTGTTATCTCTCATTAGTTTTGTTGCTGTTATAATCTTTTCAATTATTCCTCACGTTGGAATTAAAGTTGTTGACGAGGTTTTTAGATCATATTATTTTGGTTTTCCAGCTCGTTGGTTAGGCTATCATAGAAATGGTCAATTTAGTTTTCAAATATTTAATCTAGTATTTAACTTTTTAATCTTTTACTTTTTATTTTCGATAATAAATAAATTCCTAAAAAGAATTTTAAGAGTTCAAAGTTAATTAATGTTTCTTTGATTGTTGGTAACATTAATTACGTTAATTAAGATTTTATATCTTCTTAACCAATAATAAAAAGAACCTACTGTTTTAGTATAGTAGGTCTTTTTTTGTTAGTTATTTCTTTTTTAATTTTTTAACAAGTTTAAAACCTAGGAATCCTATTAAGCTAATAATTATTAAGAATAATAGCAATCCTGTTGGACTAAATGTACCCATAATACCATCCCTAAAATTTCTATAATTTCTATAAATTATAATGTTAACATATTTAAATGGTTTGCACATTGCTTCGATAAGATTTTTGGTTCCTGGAATACGTTTTATGTTAACTAAAAAGAAATCCATAAACATATGCTTTAACACCAGTATATATAGGGGTGTTAAGTATGGTAGTATCTTTTCATAATGGCCAAAAATGTGTTGAAGGGATAATCTGCGGATCCCTTGTAGAAATAGTAATTACTTTCATAGCCTTATTCATTATATATGTAGCCTACGAGGTAAGCTATAAAAAATAAGTAAATAGATAAAAGACCTCATAAGGAGGTCTTTTTATTTTTTGATTTTCCGTTTACTTATTACTTGGTTTCACTATTTATTCCCCTCTGAAGTCGTTCTTGGAGATTCTTACATACCAATGGCCATTCTTCACTGAGAATCGAATAGTAAGCTGTATCTCTAACACTACCATCATTTGCTGGGACGTGTGCTCTTCGAATTCCTTCAAAGGTAGCACCAAGTCGCTGTATAGCAGAACGGGATCGTACATTACGAGCATCTGTTTTCAGAGTGACTCTCATTGTATGCCAAACATTAAAGGCATGGGTAAGCATAAGGAGTTTACATTCCGTATTGACTCCCGTACGCTGGACTGAAGATGCGTACCAAGTGCTACCAATTTCAGCTACTGTGGGGGGATCTATATCTGTTGGTAAAGCTCCAACACCAACACCTGGCGGCCAAGGCGGTGGCCAAGAGAAAACTTCAAGGTCAAGAAATCTTGTCGTTCCTACAATACGACCTGTTTCAATATGCCGAGCGACAAAGGGCAATTCACGCCCTTTTGAATAGGCTGCAAGAGCTTTATCAATGTAGTACTTAGTCTCTCCTATTCCGTTTGGAACATTGGTATATGCATAAGTTGATCTATCTTCAGAAGCAGCTTCACAAAGCTCATAGACGTGTTCAGTTTTCATTGGTTCTAAACAGACCAAAGAACCGTAAAGAGTTACAGGGGTTAGCATCTTAACACAACCTTCATTTAATGAGAATTTTTAAAAATATTTCCATAGATTGAGTGTATTAGCATATTGTCCTCTTAAAAAGGGTCAGCTTTTAAAAAATAGATAGGGTCAGAAGGAGGCAATATGCTAGAAAGAAACTAAACCATTATTTGATTTAGGCTAATTGAAACATAATAAAGGAATTTATCCTTTTAAAAATAACAAAAACAGAGAGAAGAGCAATAAGATGAAACCCATAGATCTAGAGAGAGTAATGGGGTTCTCTTGTGCACCGAACAATCCAAAGTGATCAATAATTAAACCGATTATTACTTGACCAACCATGGCAGCGACAATTGTAGATGCTGTTCCAATTTTAGGAATGCATAAAATTGTTATAAAAATATAGGAAGCCCCAAGAACTCCGACAAACAGTTTCCATTTAGGAAAAGAGGAAATGGCAGATAGATCTCCCTTTCCTAAGAATATCATTAATAAAAGTAATGCTGCAGCTCCAACAGAGTAGGCTAAAAAAGCAACCTCTATTGTACCTATCTTTTTCCCCAATTGACTGTTAACCCCTGCTTGAAAGGCTAAGGCAGCCCCACCAGCAATGCTTAATAATAGAAATAACCAATTATTCATTTGCATTTTTCACTCCTACTATGATGATGATCGTAGATGTGCTCAAGAATGATTAATTCAATATAACATCTATACCAACCATTTTTTTGTTAATCTAAATCCTATATAATATAGATTAATTTTATTGTAGTAGAAGATTCATATGAAAAGAATTGAATGTATTTGATGGCTGGTATTAATAAAAATCATATCGAAAGTGAGAGCTATACGTTGGAAATTAGTGATTTAGAAGTATTTAGAATAGTCGCCGATGAAAAGAGCATTTCCCAAGCTGCCAAAAGGCTTAATTATGTTCAATCTAATGTCACGGTGAGAATTAAACGATTAGAAACAGAATTACGAACACAATTGTTTTATCGTCATGCAAGAGGTGTTACATTAACGTCTACAGGTAAGACACTACTGATCTATACAGATAAGTTATTTTCTGTCCTCGAAGAAGCAAAAAATGCAATCTACAGCGATGAGATACCACGTGGTTCCTTAACGATAGGAAGTATTGAAAGTGTAGCTGCTATCCGACTTCCAGATTTACTGACTTCCTTTATGACCCACATTCCACAAGTTGATTTGTCCCTAAAAGGTGGAACGACAGAGGCATTAGTTAATGAGGTATTGGAATATAAACTAGATGGTGCGTTTGTGACAGGTCCTGTAGATCATCCAGATCTGGTTCAACACACATTCAGAGAGGAAGAATTAGTGTTAATTACCGATAAAGTACACTCTAAAATAGAGTCATTTAAGGATATCAGTCAAAGAACAATTCTTACTTTGGAGCAAGGTTGTAAGTATAAGAAACGTTTTGAAACGTGGATGGAAACGGAAGGCTTGTATCCGAAGAGGAGAATGCGGTTCTCTTCCTTAGAAGGAATTGTTGGCTGCGTAAAATCTGGTCTTGGAATATCACTCTTATCAAAATCTTATGTTAGCCGTCTACCTATAAAAGAAGAACTGAATCTATACTCTATTCCTAAAGACTATTCAAGCATAGTAACCGTCTTTATTCATAGAAAGGATGTTTTATTGACTCGTGCACTTCAGGAATTTAAAAATTGGTTTGAACTAGAATAAACGGACAGCTGTTTTTTTGTTGTGTATCAATGTTGAGGTCATTGTATAAACTCCATTACGTAAACTTACTTTTTTTTAAAAAGAATCCTTTGCCCATGTAGGCAAAGGATTTTCAAATTTATTGGAATAGGAGGAATACTAGAGAGTCATTTTAAATTAGAAAAGTATTTTGACTAAAAACAAGCTGTTGATTGTCTAATAACTAGTTCAGGAGATAGAAGTAAGCGTTCTTTATAAGGCTTAGAATCCTCCATTTCTTGAAGTAATAAATCAACTACTTTCGCCCCCATCTCTTTTATAGGTTGAGAAACCGTGGTAAGCATGGGAGAAGTGGTAGTAGATAGCACAGTATTATCAAATCCCACAATTGATAAATCCTCTGGAAGGTTTAGATTGGCTTCTTTTGCAGCCTGTATGACGCCAGCTGCTAATAAGTCATTACAAGCAAAGATAGCAGTAGGTTTGTCATCCAATGAAAGAAGTTGCTTAGCACTCTCATATCCTTTTTGAATGGTAGCTTCTGTTTTTATTATGTATTCATCCCGTATAGGAAGTTTCGCTTCTTGTATTGTATCTTTGTACGCTGTTAAACGCGGTGTATTACTTCGAACATCTTCGGAAATAATCCCGATCTTCTTATGTCCTAAAGATAATAAATATGAAGTAGCTAAGTAACCACCTTTATAATCATCAACTGTTACGGTATTCATAGACAAGCTAGGTATTTCTGAAGCTATTAATACACTAGGTACTCCCTTATTTATCATCTCTTCAAGTAAATGCGTACTTCTAAAAGCCGAGGCTACCACTACGCCATCTACTCGTTGACTGGTCAGCAAAGATAGATATGTCTTTTCTTTTTTCACATCATTATCTGTATTGCACATCATAACGTTTAATCCTATCTCATGACTACGGTCTTCAATACTTCTCGCAATTTCAGAGTAAAAAGGATTAGATATATCCGGAACAAGCAAGCCAATCAGTTTTGTTCGCTTCCCTCTTAAAGAAGCCGCAGCTGCATCAGGCTTATAATTCAGTTTCTCCATTGCTACTAGCACTTTCTTTTTGGTCTTTTCACTAATCTTTCCTGTATGATTGATGACTTTTGAAACTGTTGCTATAGAAACACCTGCTTCTTGAGCCACACTGCGAATAGTTATTTTCATAAAGTTCCTCCTTTCAATCAGATATTTAGTTTGTAAATAGGTATGTATCACAATAGATTAATTTTATTTATTATAGCATATAAATTATACCCTTTAATAAATAGACAGCTTTACCTAAAGCAAAGCTGTCTGCCATTATTCGTCCGTCATTTATAATTTTTATACATATTAAAGAGCGATCCTTAAGAAATTATCTTGCCTGTTTGCTCTCTAATTCTTGATCATCATAGGAACGGAAATAGTATTCCAGTTCTTCAAGTGATTTTCCTTTCGTTTCTGGTAAATACCTATTGACGAATGCGATTGCTACTAATCCTAATACGCCAAATACCAAAAAAGTAGTAGATAAGCCTATAGTGCTAAGTAACACAGGGAACGACAAACTGATTAAGAAATTAACAATCCACATCCAAAATACACTAAAACCCATACCAAGACCACGCATCCTTAACGGAAATATTTCCGCCAGTGTTAACCATGTTACAGGTCCTATAGCCCCTTGCATGAAAGCTAAAAACACAACCGTTAAAGAGAGAACGATGTAAGGAAGTGCCGCGGAACCATTGAGAATAAAAGAGAAAAAACCAATGAGAAAAAGAGACGCGGTAGTACCGCATAAACCGATAATTAACATTGGCCGTCTTCTCACTCTACCAAGCAACCAGATTCCAACCAGCATCGCAACTACCGAAATAATACCATTGGCAATGTTTCCAATTAACGCTGCTTTGGTTCCCCATCCCGTATTCTTAAGTATTTCTGTTCCATAGTACATAATTGCGTTCACACCGTTAATTTGATTAACGATAGCAATTCCAATTCCTAAAAATAAAATGCGGCGCACCCAAGGAATAGACAAATCTTTAAAACTAGACTTTTCTAATTTGGACTCTTCGTCAACTGACGATTTAATTTCCTTCAGTTCTATATTTGCCTGATTTTCCTCCCGGATTTGTTTAAGCACCCTTAAGGCATCACCTATTCTGCCTTTTGATGCAAGCCAACGAGGACTCTCTGGAACGATTAACATTCCAAACCATAATACAACAGCTGGTAATGATGCAATAACTAACATGAATCTCCAGACATGCCCTACATCTCCTAATACATTGCCCAAGATTGCATTGCACGTAAAAGCTAAAAACTGGCCTGTAACAATCATTAATTCATTTTGTGTAACAATCTGTCCTCTTGTTTCAGCTGGTGACATCTCAGCTAGAAAAGTTGGGACAGTTACAGATGCACCACCCACAGCAACTCCTAAAACGAACCGACAAATGACCATTAACGTAGTGTTTGGAGCAAAGGTGCATCCAAGGGTTGCTATAAAAAACAGTAGTGCTAGATATAAGATGTTTTTACGACGACCATTATAATCTGATAAACGTCCACCAAATAATGCGCCAAAAGCTGCACCTAATAGAAGGGAACTAGCAACGAGTCCCTGTGTAAACGGATTTAAATCAAGTTGGTTTGCTTCTGACATATAGGGTAATGCCCCATTTATAACGCCAGTATCATATCCAAAGAGCAGACCACCAAATGTGGAAATAAAGGCAATTTTCCTTACCATTCTTTTAGGGTCTTGTTTCTTCCCTTTCGTCTCTATGTACATCCATTTTCCTCCTACTCATATCAAACATAAAAAGTAATGTTTACGAGCTTATAAGATTAGTAGAAAACTTAATTTACGATAACGCTTACATTATTAAGAGAATCAATTTTCTATTATTTAGAGGGGATTCTGTAAAACACATACTAGTACCCCAATAGATGACAACATGGCTATGCGATTATAAAGATGATGGTACAACTGTATAAGGAGATTTAACTGAAACCAGTTCTCCTGTTTCAAATGATTCCTTGCAAGCGTATCCTAAAGCAGTGGACAATACTCCATCCTCTACTGTGACGTTTGGTTGTCTATTTTCTCTAATACAAGAGATAAACTCTTCAACTTCACTTAAGTATGCCTGCTCAAATCGCTCTAAGAATCCATCTGAACATTCTTTTATCGCTCCGTTTTCATCAAATACAGTTACCATATTCTTTTCTGGGGTTGTTCCAATTCTTAAGGTTCCTTTTGTACCAATAATTTCAGTTTCAATATGATATCCGTGTGCACAGTTACGACCCGCAACAAAAATACCCATTGTGTCATTTTCAAATTTCACTAAGGCAGCACCTGTCTCTGCGTCATTTAATTCTTTAATTTTAGGATAACCATAAGAACCTCCAATAGCCCACACTTGTTTAGCTTCTGAGTTTAAGTACCATCTAGCTAAATCCAAATCATGAATAGCCATGTCTAGGAATAAACCGCCACTATAATTGTTCTTAGCAAATGTCATGAACCCCTCAATTGCTTTTGTAGGATCAAGTCCATAGCAACGAATCAAAACGGGCTCGCCTATTTTTCCTTCTTCAACTTGGTTTTTAGCATATGCATACGATTTATCGTATCTTCGCATAAAACCAACCATAAAAACCTTATCCGTATGTTTGTTAACGACTTCTTGTACTTGTAACGCTTCTTCTAGATACAAACCAAGAGGCTTTTCACTAAAAACATGTAGATTAGCATTTAAGGCCTTTTCAATTTGCTCACAATGAAAACCTGATGGGGAAGCAATAAGAATTGCATCAAGTTCTTTGTTTTGAATCATATCCTCGTAATTAGTGTAGGCGTATTTAATTCCCCATTCCTTTTGTACCTGTTCAGCTTCTTCTCTGATAACGCTGCAGACGGCCAGCAATTCACAATTTGGGATTCGAAATGCTAAATTTTCTGCATGTTTTCTTCCCAATCTCCCTAATCCGACGATTCCAACTTTGACTTTTTTCATTATTAATCACTGCCTCCCAATAATTTAATTAGAATATTCTGAAATAAAAACATAAAAATAAAAAAGAAAACGTTTTCCTTATATTTTTTATTATAATTAGCTTCTTGTAACAAAGTCAACATTTTTCGAATTGAAATATTAAATCCTTATATAACAGTATATATTCGCTTTAAATAGGTGATTAAGCATCAGTGGATTGGTTCACTTTTAAACTCAGGTAAATTTTTATAAGAAATAAAAATAACCGATTTAAGGAAAACCTTTTCCTTAAATCGGTTATGAACAATTCAAAAAGTTGGTTAATGTACCGTTTTGTTATGAAAGAGAAACCTATAAAAAATTTGTTAGACTAACGTTTTAACTTTAAAACATGTGGTACACATATAGTACAACTAATACTATTATTGGTTGTTTAAAAAAGGTAAATACTTAATCCATGAAGGGACTGATTAGTTTTGAAAGAATTAACAGCGACTTCAACAGCGACTTCAACAAACGTATTACCTCAAATTGAGAGCAGATATTCGTATCTTGCACAAGGCACTTTGGTTATGAACCGATATACCCTCACAAGGGCAAACAAATTCCTAAACAGTATGGAAAAAGCTTGTATCTTCTTAGATACAAGCTTTTTCTTTTCGGGTTGACATAAGTAATGTTCCCGGAATCAAAAAAGAACCAATTAAAATTAATGGTTCTTTTTAATATCATGTATCTTAAGAGAAATTAAATATCTTTTAACTTTTTTGCTGGATTTCCTGCCATAATAACATTACTTGGCACATCCTTTATTACAACCGAACCAGCAGCAATAATAGAATTATCACCAATTGTAACACCTGGTAAAATGGTACAGCTTCCACCAATCCATACATCATTACCGATCTTGATAGGTATTGCATAGCCACCTTTATTTCTATCTTTAGGTTCTATAGCATGGCCTGCCGTATAAATACCAACATTCGGACCAATCATGCAATTGTCTCCAATAATCACCTCAGTCATATCTAAAATTGTACAATTATATCCCGCATAGAAATTGGCACCAACATGAATGTTATAACCTAAATCACAATGAAAATTATGTTCGATACTAGGACTGTCTCCGACACTTCCAAAAAGTCTCCTAATAATATCTTCTTTTCTTTCAAATTCTTCAACATCTGTATTGTTAAATTCTTGAGTTAATTTATGGGCACGAATATTATCTTTTTTTAGTTCCTCTGTTCCCCTTTTATAATGGATTTTCAATTTATCTTTCATGAAAGAAGGCACCTCACTTTGTTTTCATTATTTATTATGGGATACAAAATAACACGCCTATCATATATAAGCATAAGAAAGAGACCCTCTCCTCCTCAGATTCTCCTTTAAGTAAAAATGCCACTATTTAAAGTGCGGAGACTAATAAATTCCCATATCTTTAAATATTAAGTGTGTATTTCTTTTTTTCTTTCTGCACGAACTAATTATTAAAAAATAGGAGGAGTAACTGAAAATAATACAATCGCATTTTGATTAAATGTGTTCTCCCATTTGTGTCTTAAGTTGGTCGGTATTTTTACACTGTCTCCTTTTTCTAAGATATACTCTTCTTCATTTAAATATATTTTAATCTTTCCTTCTAAAATCAAAGCAATCTCCTCCCCTTCATGAGCTAACAGCTTTTCAGAAGAAGTCGTATTTGGAGGAACGTTCATAATCACTGTTGCAAGATTGCCTTTAAAATCTGGAGATAGTAATTCATAAGATAAATTATCAACAATCATTTTCTTTCTTTGATCTTCCCTTACTACTAAATCAGAGGTATTCGTTTCCTCCAAAAAAAACATAAATGTTGGTATATCAAGGTTTTTCGCTAATACTTTAAGAGTTTGAATAGAAGGGTTTGCTAACCCCCGTTCAATTTGACTTAACATAGAAGGTGTGATTTCAGCAAGATTAGCTAACTCTTTGCTACTCAACCTTTTGGCTTGTCTATATTTTGCGATTTTCTTTCCGATATCTATATTTTCCACAAAGCTAACTCCTCAATTAAATTTCACTTAATAAATTAAATATAACTTAACAAAATGAAATTGATATGCTAAAGTTAAAATTAAATTATATTTAATTTATTTAATTATAATTCATATAAAAACTTACAACAAGCATCTTAGGAGGACAATATAAGTGGAAAATTATGATGTAGAAACTTTAAAAGTGAATTATCCATTACTAAACCATCTTATTTCTTTAGAAGAATTATTTTGGATAAACCCTAATCTTGAAGAGTTTGAGTCTGGAATCACGAAGAGCCCAGTAACATTAGAGGATGTAAGAGATGCAGAAGAAAGGTTAAAGCGTTTTGCTCCCTATATTGCTACTGTTTTTCCTGAAACTAAGGAATCAAATGGAATCATCGAATCTCCTCTAATAAGAATCCCAAATATGAAAAAACAACTAGAACAGGATTACAAGCAAACAATACAAGGACAACTTCTTTTGAAATGTGATAGTCACCTTCCGATATCAGGTTCAATTAAAGCAAGAGGAGGTATTTATGAAGTTCTAAAATATGCGGAAAAATTAGCATTTGAGCATGGCTTGTTAAACCTTGATGACGATTACTCAATATTAGACAGTCATATATTTCGACAATTTTTCTCCAAATATTCAATTGTTGTAGGATCTACTGGGAATTTAGGACTTAGTATAGGTATTATGAGTGCAAAATTAGGTTTTCAGGTGACTGTTCATATGTCTGCAGATGCAAAACAGTGGAAAAAAGATTTACTTAGAAGTAAAAATGTTAACGTTATTGAGTATGAGGCCGATTACAGTAAAGCTGTAGAAGAAGGAAGAAAGCAAGCAGCTGCTGACCCTACATGCCATTTTGTGGATGATGAAAATTCACACGATTTATTTTTGGGATATTCGGTGGCAGCTTCTCGACTGAATAAACAACTGGCGGAATTAAATATCCCTGTAGATGAGGATCATCCTTTATTTGTTTACTTGCCCTGTGGTGTAGGCGGTGGTCCTGGAGGAGTGGCCTTTGGTCTAAAATTAATGTTCCAGGATCATGTTCATTGTTTCTTTGCAGAGCCTACTCATTCTCCTTGTATGGTATTAGGCTTAATGACTGGACTACACGATCAAATTTCTGTACAAGAGATTGGAATTGATAATAAAACAGATGCAGATGGCCTAGCAGTAGGTAGAGCCTCTCGTTTTGTTGGTAAAGTCATAGAACCATTTTTAAGTGGAAGTTATACGGTTAATGACGAGCATTTATATAAGTTGTTAAAAAATCTTGTGGACACTGAGAATGTTCAATTGGAACCTTCAGCACTTGCAGGAATCATAGGACCTGTTAAATTACATCAACAAGGAATGGACTATTTAAACAATCACAACCTTACTGAAAAAACAAATAAAGGCACACACATTGTATGGGGTACAGGTGGGAGTATGGTTCCTGATAACATAAAAAAAGACTATTATGATAAAGGAATTAAAGCTTCTCGTAGTTAAGGGCTTGCATCATTAGAGAAAGAATATGAAAGGTGTATTTAAGAAGAAAAGAAGCCTTAATCTTAATATAGTAAGGCTTCTTTTTGATGAGTTTCTTGTATAATTAAAGTATTTTTATTAAGGTACAGATTTAAGTTCCTCTGTTAAACGTAAAAAGGCTTCTTTATCTTTGCTCTTTAAGGAGTAACCAATTCTCTCGAGGATTTTGCTTCTTTTGAAGTCACTCACCATTTGATCGAGAAACAATTCAACCAACATTTCATCACGTAAATTTGGATCAATTCGATCCATTCCGTTAAGTGTATTATTTTCCATAGAAGTTTTAAATATGATTATCTCTTTTTATAATAGTCAAATATGTATTTAAAGGATGATTTGTGAATTTTTCATATAAATAAAAATCACTTTTATAACCCTGATTGTTTTATATGTGGCTTATGAATTAATCTATAAAAAATAAGTAAACCCTTGGTAATAGAGTTTACTCATTTTTTGTTCCTAGAAAGTGTTTTATGTAAACTAAGATTGAATACGATATACAGAGTAAAAACAGAAAAACCTATCTCGTGACAGATAGGTTTTTTCTTATTAGGAATTGAAATAAGTGTTAAAGTGGTGATGTCTTATTGCGCCTTCTGTAGCTTGCTCAAGTTAACATTTATTATTCATTTTATAGTTATTAAATAAAAAAAAGAAACATATCTAAAAAGACAGTTTCTTGTAAAATTCCAATCCATCATAATACTTTACCCCTTTGATCGAAAATGAAACATGAAATATGATTATTTTTTATAAAACTCATTTTGCTTCTGATAACTCACATTATGTTAACTCACTTTTCATATCGTATACAGCCTAAAAATAGAAGAAACTCCCCCATTCGGAACTGACCCCTGATTTCAATTCAGGGGTCTAAACTCCACAATTTATTTCGCTTTATTCTTTTTAATAACAGCTACTGTGCATCTAGAAATACAGATAAGCTTATCATTCTCGTCTGTAATTTTAATTTCCCAAACCATAGTCTTTTTCCCTTTATGGATTGGAAAACCAGTAGCTTTCACAGTTCCCTCACTCTTTCCACGGATATGATTAGCGTTTATTTCCAATCCAACTGCATATTCATTTTCCATGTCCAAGAGATTCCAACTGCCTACACTTGCCACAGTTTCAGCCAAGACAACTGAAGCTCCTCCATGAAGCTGCCCAAAGGGTTGCTTTGTTGCGTCATGTACAGGCATCGTGGCAACAACTTTGTCATTTGATACTTCAACAATTTCGATTCCAAGCGCGTCCAATATTGTTTTCATATAAAATTCTCCTATTTTTTATTTTCCTTAACGTTAACTCGTAATTAAGTATTAGTAAAATTGAAATTCATGAAGTAATCCATTGATTTTTTTGATAGTATAGAAATGATTATCCTATAAAAGTGGGTGAAACGATGGAAATACGTCATTTTGTAACATTTAAAAAGGTCATTGAAACAGGGAGCTTCACACAAGCAGCAGAACATTTAGGCTACACTCAATCAACAGTCACTACACACATCCAAGCACTTGAAGAACATTTAGGCGGACCTCTGTTTGATCGAATGGGTAGAAAAATAAAATTGACTGATATTGGGAGTAAGTTGTTACCTTATGTTAAAGAAGTTTTAGATACCTATGAAAAAATTGAAAGCATCACTACTGATGGAGAAGATATAAGAGGAGACTTAAAGATTGCTGCTCCGGAATCTCTAACAGTATACCGCCTAGAACCAATATTAAAAGAATTTAGAAATAATTTTCCTCATGTAAACATCAGTTTAAGTAACGCAACCTGCGGAGATAACAAGAGATCCATACTTAATGGTAGTGCAGATGTTGCATTTGTCATGATGCCAGAGTTCCAGGATTCAGATTTAATCGTTCATTCGTTATTGGACGAACCCATTGTCCTTGTTGGAAGCCCTGACTGTTCACTAAATATTTTAGATAACAGCTACAAAAATCAAAAAATAAGTGAGTGTTTTCTTGCCAACGAAAAAGAGTGCAGTTATCGAGTGATGTTTGAAGAATACCTTGGAGTACGGGGAATCGTCCCTTCTCAAACGATGGAGCTTTGGAGTATAGAAGCGATAAAACGTTGTGTAAGGAGTGGGCTTGGTATTGCTTGTTTACCTTTAATGACAGTAGAGGATGAAATCAAGGAAGGTCGGTTAAAAATGATTCCCTGCGATGGTGGATTTAAACAAATTTTCTCCCAAGTCGCTTATCATAAAAACAAATGGATTTCACCAGCTTTATCAGCGTTTATAAATATTACATTAAAACATGCAAAAGACTGGTCAAATGAGAAGATTACTTACTGAGTAAACGTAGTACTTTGCTTCAGTAAGGCTTAAATTTCATTTATTATACTGAAAGGACTAAGCCATAAAAGGCTTAGTCCTTTTAGTGTCTAGAATTCATGATTATATTAAGTTCAACTTATCTTAAGAATAAACATAAAGGTTACTACACCTATTACACTCTCTATAAAAAAGACCCTGATTCTTAATTCTATCACATCAAAAAAATCAATGGATTACTTCGAAAACTTCAATTTTACTAATAATGAACTACACGTTAAAGTTAAGAAATATAAAAGGAAGGAGAGATTAATAAATGATTGCTGTTTATGATGAGAGATATAAAGAAGAAGTCATTAAATTAATATTGTATGTACAAAATGTAGAAGCTGGTGTAGGGATTAGTATCGAAGAACAACCGGATATACTAGATATTCAATCAAATTATATTAATGAAGGAGGAAACTTTTGGATCGCTTTAAATGATGATAAAGAAGTGGTAGGCTCTATTGGTTTACAAAAGAAAACCGATGATATAGCCATACTAAAGAAATTTTTTGTTTATAAAGACTATCGTGGCAAAGAACTTGGGACAGGAAAAAAGCTTTATGAAGCTTTGCTTGATTTTGCGAAGAATCAAGGGTTTTCTACGGTGATTTTAGATACTCCGTCTCAAGCTACTAGATCACACAGTTTCTATAAAAAGGTAGGATTTAAGAAGATTACAAAAGAGAATCTGCCTATTAAATATGACTATCCTGATCGCGATTCATTTATATTTTTATTAGAACTATAACTCAAGGATAGGAAGAGGTTATTTTTTATAAATAAGTTAAACGGAGGTTTATTTTGAAGGATAAAATAACATTGTTTTGTTTACTAAGCACTGTATTACTTGGAGTGATGAATAGTTTTTTCTTTCATATAGCCGTCGTTCCAATTTCGAAAGATTTGAATATCTCTATAGCTTTCAGCAGTTGGTTTATCCTAGGGTATACGATTATGGTCACAATCGGCTCAATAGTATATAGCAAGCTTGCTGAAAGTATTCAGTTAAAAAAATTATATCTAATCGCTTTAGTTATCTTTGTTCTATTCTCGATTTTGGGATATTTTATGAATAATTTTTATTTCCTTATTTTATGCAGACTAGCTCAAGGGGCTGGAGGAGCAGCTTTTATATCATTAACAATGGTTGCAGTTATGGATGTACTTGATCGAGCATTATTGCCAATAGGTCTAGCCTTTATTAGCTTCGCTATGGCCTTGGGTTCAGGCTTAGGTCCTTTATTAAGTGGTATTCTTCTGTCTGTAACTAATTGGCACATATTATATTTATTTATGAGTTGTGCAATTATTTTCATACCCATTTTATATCTTACTTTTCCAGAAATGAAATTAGAAAAAAAGACGCCATTTGATTGGCTGGGAATGTTCTATTTATTAATATCTATTCTCTTTTTATTATGTGCCTTGAACATTAATTTTCTTTTTATTGTTTTGTGCATTATTTTTTTTCTATTATTTATTCGCCATATCAGCACCATTTCTTATCCAATCATCAATAAAAAAATATTCAATAATTCATCTTTTGTTAGAATAACTAGTCTTAGTTTTTTATTATTTTTATTGCTGGGAGCAAATGTATTCCTTCTCTCTTATATATTTTCATCTATCTTAAATCTTAATTCCGTACAGTCTGGAGGCATACTATTTATCAGTTCTGTAATGGGAGGTATAGCAAGTATAGTAATTGGGAAGAAGATGAATATCAGAAATGTAAAAAACTTCCATAAAATAGGATTATATATATTTTTTATAGGTTATTTAATTATTATTTTTGGTTCAAAGACTGCCATAGTATGTATTTCAGTAAGTATTTGCTGCTTTGTTGCTTTTTCCTTTGTACAAATGGCCTTAAATTACCTTTTAGATTCTGTAATTAAAGAATCTAAAAAAATATATATTGGTATTTTTAATTTATGTAATTTTATCGGTATGAGTATTGGTGTAGCATTATTTAGTA
>Ga0207696_1001028_pt1 | contig 16647 bp, 10 predicted proteins | sample KBSS54metaG_FD_184403 | JGI IMG/M metagenome (GOLD analysis project Ga0207696, IMG submission 184403) | Switchgrass rhizosphere microbial communities from Kellogg Biological Station, Michigan, USA - KBS S5-4 metaG (SPAdes) (version 2) | ecosystem: Host-associated > Plants > Roots > Rhizosphere >...
CGTGCAGTACCTGCCGATTAGTTGGAGCAATCGCCAGGTTCGCGACAGTATAGGGCAATTGTTGCAGTCCCGATGCGGCCGCTTCGGTACTTTGTACAGATTGTTTCAGCCGCAGTTCAGTCATGCTCTGACCGCTGACCCGGTAAACTTCCAGCGCACGACTCAGTCGTTGTGGATCGTTCGGATGGATGCGTGCCGCCGACTCCGGATCGATTGCCGCCAGCTGATCGTGCAGGGCTTGCCAGCCAAGGCGTGCAGCCTCTTCTTCGATCTGCGCGCGAACTTCGGGATCAGCCGCTGGCATGTCCGCCAGACCGTCGATCAAAGCCTTGTAATAGAGCATCGTGCCGCCCACCAGCAGCGGAATTTTTCCACGCGCGGTGATCTCGGCCATGGCCTCCAGTGCATCGCGGCGGAAATCCGCTGCCGAATAGGCTTCGGCCGGGTCGAGAATGTCGATCAACCGGTGCGGAAACTCGGCCAGCAGTTCTTTGGACGGTTTGGCGGTGCCGATGTCCATGCCGCGATAGACCAGCGCCGAATCGACGCTGATCAGCTCGCACGGCAGCACCTTGGTCAGCTCGATGGCCAGGTCGGTCTTGCCCGCAGCGGTCGGGCCCATCAGGAAAATCGCTGGAGGAAGCTGGCTCATCAACGACCGCGCAGAAACAGTTTGTCCAGATCGTCCAGGCCCAATTGGGTCCAGGTCGGCCGGCCATGGTTGCATTGACCGCTGCGCTCGGTGTTTTCCATGTCACGCAGCAGGCCGTTCATTTCCGGCAGGGCCAGGCGCCGGTTGGCGCGGATCGCGCCGTGGCAGGCCATGGTGCCGAGCAGTTCGTTCAGATGCGCCTGGATCCGGTCGCTGGTGCCGTATTCCATCAAGTCCGACAGCACATCGCCGACCAGACGGTTGGCTTCGGCCTGTTTGAGCAAGGCCGGGATCTGCCGGATGGCCAGGGTTTCCGGGCCAAGGCGCTGCAATTCAAAACCGAGGCGCTGGAACCATGCCGCATGTTCTTCGGCACAATCGGCCTCGCGCTGACTGACCGCCAGCGATTCCGGCACCAGCAGCGGCTGACCGCTCAGGCCTTCGCTGGCCATGGCGATCTTCAAGCGCTCATACATGATCCGCTCGTGAGCGGCGTGCATGTCCACCAAAACCAGGCCTTGGGCGTTCTCGGACAGAATGTAGATGCCCTTGAGCTGCGCCAGCGCATAGCCCAGCGGCGGAATGTCTTCCTGACCGGCCGGCAGCGCATTGGCGTTCGCTTCGGGCAGCGGCGCAAAAAACTCGCGGTACGCAGCCTGCGCCTCGGCAACCGGCACGGTCGATTGCGGACGCGGCGTGTATTGATACTGATAAGCGCCGCCAGCGCTGGCACCCGACGAGGTATTGAACACCGGTTGCGCCTGCGGCTGCTCCAGCAGCGCATTGGCCGCCAGACGCATTTCACCCTGCGGCCCGAATTCACCGGCTTCAAGGCCGGTTGGCCGGACGATCGCGGTGGTGACCGAACCGGCAAGCTGATCTTCCGGCCGCACATCGCCGAGGGCACGGTGCAAGGTGCCATAGAGGAAGTCATGCACCATGCGCCCGTCACGGAAGCGCACTTCGTGTTTGGTCGGGTGCACGTTGACGTCGACCGCTGCCGGATCGACTTCGAAAAACAGTGCGAACGTCGGATGCCGGCCATTGAACAGCACATCGCGATAAGCCTGACGCACTGCGTGAGCCACCAGTTTGTCGCGCACCGCACGGCCGTTGACGAAGAAATACTGCAAGTCCGCCTGACTGCGGTTGAAGGTCGGCAGACCGACCCAGCCCCACAAATGCAGGCCATTGCGCTCAATCTCGATCGGTAACGCCTGCTCGAGGAAGCCCGAACCACAGATTGCCGCCACACGCCGGGCGCGGGCCGCGTCATCGTGGGCTTCGTGCAGGCTGAGGATGGTCTTGCCGTTGTGGCGCAAATGGAACGCCACGTCGAAACGCGCCAGCGCCAGACGCTTGATCACTTCTTGCAGGTGATCGAATTCGGTTTTTTCGGTCTTGAGGAATTTGCGTCGCGCCGGGGTGTTGAAGAACAGGTCACGGACTTCCACCGAAGTGCCGACCGGATGCGCCGCCGGCTGCACGCGGGGCGCCATGTCGCGGCCTTCGGTCTCGACCTGCCAGGCCTGATCGGCATCGCGGGTGCGCGAAGTCAGGGTCAGGCGTGCCACGGAGCTGATCGACGCCAACGCCTCGCCCCGGAAACCCAGGCTCATTACCTGCTCAAGGTCTTCCAGGTTGCGGATCTTGCTGGTGGCGTGACGCGCCAGAGCCAGCGGCAGGTCATCGGCGGAAATACCGCTGCCGTCGTCACGCACTCGCAGCAGTTTGACGCCGCCCTGTTCAACATCGACGTCGATACGTTTGGCGCCGGAGTCGAGGCTGTTTTCCAGCAGCTCCTTGATCACCGAGGCCGGGCGTTCGACCACCTCACCGGCGGCAATCTGGTTCGCCAGCCGCGGGCTGAGTAGTTCGATGCGCGCAGCGTTCAGGACCTGATTCATTCTTTGGACGCCAGTTCGGTGCCGGGAATGGTCAGGTGCTGACCGACTTTCAGATCATCGCTTTTCAGGTTGTTGGCGCTGCGCAGCGTGGCCGGCGAGATCTGATACCGCACGGCAATCATCGCCACGGTTTCACCCGGACCTACCCGGTGATCACGCGGCCCCTGAGCAATCTTGCCCGAGTCACGCAGCCAGGCGATGTAAGTGCCCGGTGGCGGATTCTGCTGGAAGAACTGACGCACGCCGCTGCTGATCGAACGCGCCAGCGCCTGCTGGTGGCTCGCTGCCGAAAGCTTGTTCGCTTCGTTGGCGTTGGAGATGAAGCCGGTTTCCACCAGGATCGACGGGATGTCCGGCGACTTCAGCACCATGAACCCGGCCTGCTCCACGCGCTGCTTGTGCAGCGGAGTGACCCGGCCAATGTTGGTCAGGACTTTCTGGCCGACGTTGAGGCTGGAGGTCAGCGAGGCGGTCATCGACAGGTCGAGCAGAACGCCGGCCAGCATCCGGTCCTTGTCATCGAGGCTGACGTTGCCGGCACCGCCGATCAGGTCGGAACGGTTTTCGCTGTCGGCCAGCCAACGGGCGGTTTCCGAAGTGGCGCCACGGTCGGACAGGGCAAACACCGACGCACCGAACGCGGCCGCAGACGGCGCGGCGTCGGCGTGGATCGAGACGAACAGGTCGGCGCCCTTCTTGCGAGCAATCTCGGTACGGCCGCGCAGCGGGATAAAGTAGTCGCCGGTACGGGTCAGTTCGGCGCGGAAGCCTTTCATGCCGTTGACCTGACGCTGCAACTCGCGGGCGATCTGCAGTACCACGTCTTTTTCGCGCTGACCGCGCGAACCGGACGCACCCGGGTCTTCGCCACCGTGACCGGCGTCGATGACCACAATGATGTCCCGCTTGCCAGCCGGGGCCGGTGGCAGCTTGATCGCAGGCTCGGCCGGCGTCACCGGCACCGCAGGAACGGTCGCAACCGTCGGGGTCGGGGCAGGTGTCGGCGCTGGTGCGGCGTCAGCCGGGTTGTCGAACAGGTCGACCACCAGTCGGTTGCCGTACTGCGCATTCGGCGCCAGCGAGAAGCTTTTCGGGGTGACGGCTTTTTTCAGGTCGATGACCACCCGCAGGTCGGTCGGCGTACGTTGGGCCGAGCGCATGGCGGTGATCGGCGTGTTGGCGGTCTGCACATTCAGCGGCGCGCCGAGGGTGGCGCCGTTGATGTCGATCACCAGACGATCCGGCGCGGTCAGCGTGAAGACGCTGTGTTGCACCGGGCCTGTCAGGTCGAACACCAGTCGCGTGTTGTCCGGCGCCCGCCACAGGCGCACGCTGTTGACCTTCGTCTCGGCCACAGCGTTGACGGTTACTGCCATCAACATCAGTCCAGCGGCAGCCACCAACGCGCGAAAGCGCATACCTAACCCCATCATTCAATTGGTTTCCAATGCCAAAGCAGCACACCAGGCCTCGCCGCGCGAGCCCTGGGATAAAATGGTCAGCGAACGTCCGCTGTCTTGCGGGCTAATGGTAATGGTCAGGTCAGGCTTTGGCAAAAAGCCTGCACCTTTATCGGGCCATTCGATCAGGCACAGAGCGTCGTCTTCGAAATAGTCGCGGATCCCGAGAAACTCCAGCTCCTCCGGATCGACCAGACGATACAGGTCGAAGTGAAACGCCCGGACGTCACCGATCTCGTAGGGCTCGACCAGGGTGAAGGTCGGACTTTTCACCGCCCCCACGTGCCCCAGACCGCGAATGATGCCCCGCGACAGCGTGGTTTTGCCCATCCCGAGATTGCCTTCGAGAAAGATCAGGCCATGGCCCTGGGTGATACGGGCGATGCGTGCGCCAAAGTCGCTCATGGCCTGTTCATCGGCCAGGTACAGGGTTACTTCAGACACGGTGCATGCTCCTCCAACAACTGACGAATGGCTGGAATCAGATCACTGGCCGCCAGCCCACGGCCGAATTTACCTTGTTGCAGACCGGCGTTGGCGTGCAGCCAGACCGCCAGACACGCGGCATCGAAACCGTCCATGCCCTGGGCCAGCAGCGCGCCGATCAGACCGGCCAATACATCGCCGAGCCCGGCGGTGGCCATGGCCGAATGGCCTTGATGACACAGCGCCAGACGACCATCGGGATGAGCAATCAGACTGCCCGCCCCCTTGAGCACCACCACAGCTGTATATTTTTTGCTCAATGCCAGCGCCGCCGCCGGACGATCGGCCTGCACCTCGGCGGTGCTGATCCCCAGCAGCCGCGCCGCCTCACCCGGATGCGGCGTGATCACGCAATCCTTGGGCAGACTGACGAAACCGGAGGCCAACAGGTTCAGCGCATCGGCATCCCACACCTGCGGCAGCGAGGCATTGGCAGCAGCCGACAGCAGCGCCCTTCCCCAACCGGCCTGACCCAGCCCCGGCCCGACCACCAGCACGGACACCTTTTCCAGCAGCCCCATCAATTGATTGGCCGAAGAAGTGCCCAGCGCCATGGCTTCCGGTACTCGGCTCAGCGCCGCCGGCACATGTTCCGGACGGGTCGCAAGCGACACCATACCGGCGCCACTGCGCAAAGCACTTTCGGTGCTCAACAGAATTGCCCCGCCAAAGCCGTGATCGCCGCCGATCAGCAGCACATGGCCGAAACGCCCCTTGTGCGCGGCCGGCGCGCGGGCCGCCAGACGCGGCAGGTTAACCGCGTTGAGCCGTTGAGCGGCGGCAGGAATGTCACTGAAGTTTTCGGCCGAGGCCTGCAGATCGTTAAACAGCAGTTCGCCGACGTGATCCGCCGCCGCGCCCGTGAACAGCCCGAGTTTCAGGCCGATGAAAGTTACGGTGAGGTCGGCGTGCACCGCCTCACCCAGCGCACGACCAGTGTCGGCGCACAATCCGGAAGGGATATCGACCGCCACCACCGGCAGTCCGCTGGCATTGATCGCCGCAATCGCAGCGGCGTAAGGCTCACGCACCTCGCCGCTCAGGCCGGTGCCGAGCAACGCGTCAACGACGATGCCGCGCAACTCGCAGGACAGATCCCACGGGGCAATCGAGACGCCGTCAGCCACGGCTTCGGCGTGCGCCACGGCGGCATCGCCCTTCAAACGCTGCGGCTCGCCGACAGCCAGCACCTGAACCTGCCAACCCGCACGGTGGGCCAGCGCCGCCACCAGATAACCATCGCCGGCGTTATTGCCGTGCCCCGCCAGCACCGTCATTTCATTCGCGGCCGGCCATTGGCGTACCAGTGCGCGCCACGTGGCATGGGCGGCACGCTGCATCAATTCGAAGCCCGGTGTGCCCGCGGCGATCAGCCGTGCATCGAGTTCACGCACCTGCGCGGCACGGTACAGCGCGTCGGGTAATTGATCTTTAGTGTGCGGCATGCGTCTTCGGGCTCCGATGTCTGGCAGAATTATACGCACCTCAGCTCCGGTTTCTCTCGCCTCATGTCCGCCATCACCACAGATCTGCCTGCCCTCGCCCAATCCATCAAGGACTGGGGCCGCGAGCTGGGCTTCCAGCAAGTCGGCATCAGCGGTCTGGATCTGGCCGAGCATGAGCAGCACCTGCAACGCTGGCTCGAGGCCGGCTACCACGGCGAAATGGAGTATATGGGCGCTCACGGCAGCAAACGCTCGCACCCAGAAGAGCTGGTGCCGGGCACCTTGCGCGTGGTGTCGCTGCGCATGGACTACCTGCCGGGCGACACGCAAATGGCGCAATTGCTGGCGAAACCGGAAAAGGCCTATATCTCCCGTTATGCCTTGGGCCGCGATTATCACAAGTTGATCCGTAAACGCGTTCAACAACTGGCGGACAGGATTCAATCCGAGATCGGCCCGTTCGGCTTCCGCGCCTTCGTCGACAGCGCCCCGGTGCTGGAAAAGGCCATCGCCGAACAGGCCGGGCTGGGCTGGATCGGCAAAAACACCCTGGTGCTGAACCGCAAGGCCGGCAGTTACTTCTTTCTCAGCGAACTGTTCGTCGACCTGCCCCTGCCGGTGGATGAACCCCACAGCACCGAGCATTGCGGACGCTGCACCGCGTGCCTCGACATCTGCCCGACCAATGCCTTCGTCGGCCCGTATGTGCTGGACGCGCGACGTTGTATTTCCTACCTGACCATCGAACTGAAGAACGCCATCCCCGAAGACCTGCGACCGCTGATCGGTAACCGGGTGTTCGGCTGCGACGACTGCCAGATCTGCTGCCCGTGGAACCGCTTCGCTCGCCCGTCCGGCGAAAGCGATTTCAAGCCACGGCACAATCTGGACAACGCCGAACTGGCCGAGCTGTTCTTGTGGGATGAAGACAAATTCCTCAGCAGCACCGAGGGTTCGCCGCTGCGCCGTGCCGGTTATGAACGCTGGCTGCGCAATCTGGCGGTGGGGCTGGGAAATGCGCCCTCAACGATTCCGGTGCTGGAAGCATTGCAGGCGCGACGGGATCATCCGTCAGAGTTGGTTAGAGAACATGTCGAATGGGCACTGCGCCAGCATCTGGATAAAAAGCCGTAAAGCTTTCCTTCACGAGCTCTCCACACCACTGTCCTCACCCTCGAATGCTGCAATTTGTGGCTGCATCTGGACTTCTCCATCAACTTGAATCAGGACTTTCCTGTCCAGGCCAGCGGCCTCCATATAGACACTGACTCGCTGCAGCGTAGCCTCATCCAGCGGATTGTTTCGAAAGTTGAAATTGACTTGCCGAACATCCGGCACCTCGAAGAGTTCGTCTGGCAAGTGTGCAATTTCGTTATTGCGCAGATCGGCAAATGCCAGACTTTCGCTTTCAAATAGCCCGACAGGCACCTCGTTCAGCCCTGTATCCGAGAGATAAAGACTGTCCAGGCGCCTCATGAATCTGAGATCGGGCGACAGTCCGAGCGGGTTGTTGCTCAAGTCCAACAGTGTCAGTTGTTCAATGTGGGCAAGGCCTTCAACGCTGGCTTCGCTGAGCCGTATGTCACAGTTGTCCAAGGTCAGCGTCACCAGTTCCCTCATCTGGTACACCTCAGCGGGAAACGATTTCAACGCAAAGCCGGACAGGGTGAGATACCGCACACCCGGAAAACTCGCGAGAAAGGCGCTGGCTTCCAACGGGGCAGTGCTGGTCAGACTCAACTCGCGAACATGGCTGAAATCCGCCGACAAACGAGGCAGGCTGCCAAGTACATCGAGATCGTAATCCAGCGTCGATGGAGTGTACGGATTGGCGCTGGTTGCCTTCCGGGACCAATTGTCCTGAAGCTCCTGAGCAAAACGCTCTCGGCTTGCTGTCTGCGCAGCAATTTCGGTATTTGTCAGAGGCAAACCCGTGACCGGGTGCCGGGACGGCACCTGCCCGGTCCACGCGCCAAGATCCTTCACCAGAGTGAAGTGTTGCGCTTCCAGCCGGGCCACTGCCAGCAGCGGATCACCCGTCAATCGCTCGCGGTGCATGGAAGTCCGAGCATCCTGGGCCATGGTCGGAAACAACGTTGCCAGACGCTCATCTACACTGCGCGCCAGCCCCGACGGGGCATCGCCTCGATCCAACGGGCTCCCTGATGCTATAGGGTGCCAGTACCTGCCCTCGGCGTCCGGCTCCATCAGCGGACCGGAAGCCTTGAGTTCTCTGGCGACCGTGGCGCGAAAAAGACCGCTTTCGGCATCCCGAACCACTTGTACGAAATGATCGTCGGAAACAGCCACATACTGGCGGTGTTTGAACTCACGAACGCCCTGCGCATCGACCTCGCCGAGATTTTTTCGGGCGGGCACCCGGTAGTCCGCGAAAGAAGTGGGCGAGGCAACTCCCGCCACTTCATTAATCGCGAAAAGCTCCACGCTCGGCCTGGGATTGGTTATCTGCGCCGTCGTGACAGGATCCGGCAGGAAAAGAGACGGTAGCGGATCCGGGCGATGCGGCAGGGCTGAGGGGGGAGAATCCCCGCTGGGCACCCGATGAGAACCATCGGCAGCGGAGTCATTTATTTTGCTGGAGCCAGGTTTGATCCTGGGTGATTTGTCAGCCATGAAACTCTCATCCTTGAGATTGGGTTGCACTGATAACGGAGTTCTGCGCGAACCGTATCGAACGCGCAGGTCAGTCAGCCAAACCTGAATTGTCTGGCCCTCGAGAAAACCATCATACCGCTGCGCTTGCTGCGGGCTGTCGTATGTATGTCTACCGCATGAGCCTGCATGCCCAGACCGCCACCCCGCGGCGCGTTGACTGCCTGACCAGAAAATGAAAAGGCGCCTTCAGCGATTCCTGCTGGAACCGTTGAAGGCGCGACCGGATCATTCCTCAGAATATGTCCGGCAAAAGCACGAGTGAGCGTTGCTCTCCCGGCCATGGCATGCCACGCCCATCAAGCGCCTCTCACGGTATGACCAAACGCATGCATGGTCACCGTACGGGTGTCATGGTTCGCAAAGAAAAACAGGCGCGTGGCCTGGTTAAGTCTGATTTCTGTGTAACCCGTGTCATTGAAGTAACCTGGGTCGCGGAGTTGACGCGGATTGGGAGACTTGAAAGGGACCATCTCATTGTAATAAGTCTTGCCCCCAAGCCCATTGGCAGCTTCGCTTGGAGACTTTCCTGCGTCCTTGATTGCATCCTTGAAACGGAAGAATTTATCCCTTGAAATGTCATCAAGCTCTTCAAAACCGGGAATGGCGCCTCTTCCTGTTTTTTGCCCATCCACCGTCCCCCTGAAGCCCTGGGTCTTGTATGTCCATTTTCGTGCCCCCGTACTCGTTCCTGAAGTGCTTCGCCCCCCCATTCCACTCGCCATGGTTCTGGCGGCCTCGCGCGGATTGTTGCTCAATCCTGACTTGAAAGCCCCCGCCAACCTGCTGGCACCTCTGATAGCCTGACCCGCCAGCCCGGCGCCAAGAGATGCCAACCCAAGCCCCAGGCTGATGTAACCCAGAATGTCGCCAGCCGAAGAGTGCGGATCCAGTTCATGCGCCAACTCGCTGGCAATGGCCGTAACGCCCGAGGCGACTCCCAGTCCCACGGCCAGTAATGCCAATGGCGTGGCCGCCCCCAGTGTCGCGATACTTGCAATACTCCCGATAAACCCCAGCGCAATCCCGGCAATCGACTGCCAGGAAACATGCCCCGTGGGATCCACTCGGTTAACCGGATCGCCAAGGCAATACGCGTAAGCATTCAAGCCGCCTGCATCGAGCGGGCTCAGGCTGTCCGGGCTGATGAAGCGCATCAGTGTCGGGCTGTAGGCCCGGTAACCATTGCCCAGCAGATACAGACCGGTGACTTCATCCAGTTGCTCGCCGTTGAAACCCGCCTGACTGAACAGGCCTCCCTCGACTGGCCGATGCCCGTAGGGACTGTAGGCGCTGTCGAGCGATTGTTCGCCATGCGAACGACTCAGCACGCTCTGCTGCTGATCAGCCCCGAAAAGCCGAATGCCCGCACCCGCTCCCAGTTGCTGCTGTCCCAATATCAGACGGCCGTGTCGCAGGACACTGCGTGATTCAGGACCACTGATTTCGCTGCTCACTTTGCCGTGGTGATAAAAGCGCTGCACCGCCGACTTCCCGGGTTGCGACAACTCAACCAGCCGATCGAGGCCGTCGTATTGGTAGCCGCGCAGGAGCTCCCCACGTGCATCGATCACCTGAGTCAGGCGGCCAAAGGCGTCGTAGGCCAGAGTGCGGTCCTGATCGTCCTTGATCATTCGGCCATTGGCGTCGTATTCCAGAGTGACCGGTGCCGGATAGTCGGCATGAGAATGTTGGACCCCGACCAATCGAGCCGGGTTCTGTTCGCTGAAACTGAACGTCGTCACGTTGACGCCCAGAGGGAACGTGGTTTGCAGGGCGAGAATGTTATCCAGCGCATCGAACGTGAATGTTTGCTGGATAATTTCCTTGCCATAAGGGTCTCGCGGTCGCTGGAGCCCTTCACAGTCGTACTGGATGACTCGCCCGCGTGCGTCGTAAGAGAACCGCTCATCGCGCAACACCATGAAGCCGCGTCTGAGAACCTTCTGCGCCAGCTTGCCCGCCACGGTGTAACTGGAGCTCAGTGTTTGCGAGGGCAATCCGTTGACTTCGAAACGGCGGGTCAGCTCACGACCGATATCATCGTAGGTCAGGTGCGTGAAGATATGATGCCCGGACAGGGTATCCCGGGTTTCGATCCGCTCAAGCAAACCAGCCTTGCCATAGAAATATCGAGTTTCCACCGGACCTTGCCTGTGCAAGGTTTCGCGCCCCCAGATGTCGTACTCGGTTTTGTGCCGCGTGCCCACCACGTCCACGTATTCCAGAGGGCGCCCCGCCAGCGAGTAGGTTTGGGAGGTCGTCTGGCGCCGTTCGGCAAAGCGGGTTGTTTCCGACTTCAGGCGCCCGGAAGGAAAGTATTCGAACAGATTCTCACGTCCTTGCTCGACGCAACTTTCCATTCTGCCGTTTCGTTCGTCATAGGTGAAACGGGTGAGTACTCCGCTGCCTGTTAGCGCTTTGCGCTCAATCAAGGCCCCACCCGGTCCCGATGAATAGACAAACCCGGTCGTTTCCCCTGCGGCGCTCGTGTGCGATGCGGGCTGAGTCTTGCCGGCCGAATAAACCGCAACCGACTTGCGCCCGCCCACCGAATGCTCTGTCAGCCGGTTCAAACCATCGAAGACCTGCTGCCCCAACAGTTTCCCGGCGACTCTGATGGCGACCGGCAATGCCTCGGAGCTATGGACGGCAAACTCGGTCTGTACCGCATGCCCGTCAGGCAAAACACTGCGAAACAGACGATCGTACGCATCGTACTCATAACTGGTCTTGTTCCCCGCCGGATCGGTTTGACTGATGGTGCGCCCCAATCCGTCGTACTCAAAGACGGTTTTGCCCAGGCTTTGCGCCTTGAGGTCGAAGACTTCAAGGCTGTCCGGCTTGCCGAAGGCATTGAAGACAGTGACGGTTTTACCCAAGCCTTGCTGCCAATGCTTGCGCTGGCGCTTCACCGGATCGAACTCGTTGTACTCGACTCGTCCGTCGGCATGGCGAGTCTCCTTGACCTGACCCCAGTTGTCGTAAAACAGCTGCGACTTCACAGGGCGCGCAACACCGTCCCACCAATCGGTGCGGGTCTGCTCAGTCAATCGTCCGACCTGATCATGGAGCGCGGCATAGAACACTCGCATTGGAAATGCACCTGCCGGATCCGGGTTGTCACAATCCATTTCTTCAACGCCGATGACCCTCCCCAACGCGTCGTAGGTAACTTTTTGCATACCTCCCGACGGATCGGTCAGAACCACCGTGGCCGGCACGTCTACCTTGGCCGTTTCGTGACGCCATTGGTACGACGCGACATGCGCCGTGCCAGAGACAAGCGTCTTGCGGACACGACGCCCGAGCTTGTCGTATTCGAATGTAACCACACTGTCGTCGGCATCGCGCTCTGACAGCGCCAAACCGCTCAGGGTGGAAAGCGTTTGCTCGGTCGAACTCGCGGTACCGTCGAAACCCTGCAAGGTTGTCTTCAGCCTCAGGGAGAAATCGTCAGTCGCGTAGGCATAGTTGATACAAGTCGTCGTGCCGTTACGGGTGACCTTCTGCTGCTTCAAGAGGCCGTGTGTAAGCGGGTTGTCCGGCGTTTCCAGATAAGTCAGCGCAATGGTCGAACGATGGACTTCGCGATCTGCGACCCACTCGAAGAAGTTTTCCTCGACAGGCACCACACTGGCCAGCGTCCCTCCCTCGAGCATGGGGAGTAAGGCATAGCGGTAACGTGTGACGGTGGACGCACCGCCACCCGTCGCGGGGGCCACGGTTTTCTGCTTCAGGAAGCGGACAAACTCCAGCGGATCTGCCGGACAATCCGGAGTCTGGGTCGCCGGATAGTATTCAAACTGCGTTGTCACCCCGTCCACCCCAACCTGTTTGAGCAGGTTGCCGATGGCATCGTATTCAGTGACAGAGGTCTCGGAACGCTTCTCTTTTGTCGTCAGGTCCTCGTAAGTCAGGGTCTGGACTTGAGGCATCCGGAACTGCGCAGGTTGCTGAGTGAAAGGTAGCTTTACGTCACAGTAATATCGGGTTGAAACCGACGTTTGCGCATTACCGCAAGTGGTCACCTCGGAAATCAACAAATGGAACTTGTTGTAGGTTCGCTTGATGCGGGTGTGGACTGTGCTCCCGACAATCAGCCGCTCTTCGCTGGAATACTGATAGCCCCCCACGGCGCGGAAAAGAGGATCGCCATCGTCCTGGGGATCCGCTGCAACGCCGTGCCCAAGGTAATTATGGTCCGAGTAGGTGTAAATCTTGCTGACCTTCGGTTGCCCGTGTCTGGCGTAGATATCGTGGGCAATGACGCACGGCAGGCTTTGATCACCCTCGACGGTCGGGAATAGATGGCCGACTTCCTTGTAGCGAATGTTTTCCACGGCACCCAGGGGCGATTCAACTCGGGTCAGATAACCGTCTGCGTACTGCAGTTTCCAGCCCCCACCTTCCGGCAAATCGATGGCGTTGACCTGATTGTTTCTGAGCGTCAGAGCAAACTCAGCGCTGGAGGGCGTCTCCGGATGCCGGGTCAGAATCACCCTTGTGTCTTTGCGGGCGATCTTGAGCAACGTTCTTTGGAAGTCGCTGATCTCGATCAGCATCGGCTGCTCATTGAACGTCCTGTACTTCAGGGAAATACTCACGCCATTGGCTGCGAATATCGTCTCGGGAACCGCGATGTTAGTCGCCCCATGGACCTTGAGCACTTCACGTCGACCATCCTTGTATCGGATCTCGTATCGTCCATCAGCAGTTTTCAGAACCTTGGCACTTTCCAGCTTCATTTCCTTGAAATGCAAGGCTCCCCGCAACTCCACAGCTTTGTAGCTCTCGCCGCTGGAGAACGTCATGACTCTGCTGCGCAAGTCATAACGGGTGATCGACAAGGACCAGCCAGCGCCATAACCGGCATTGTGTGAATTCAAGGGATTGAAATTCAGCGCAAGATTGAATGAAGGGCCGTTGAGATCGACGGACTGAATAGACCCAAGGGATAACGAACAGGTATAAACGCCGGTTCTGGGATCGACCCCGCCGGCTACAAAATCACCAAAATTGAAAGCATTCGAATGCACGGATTCCGGAGAGTGGTTACTCATAAATAACATCCTGTCATTTGTTTCAAAATCGAATCAATTACGCACAATAAAGAACCGCTTTTCCGCAATCATTTAAAACTGCGAAAAAACGGCTGCATTAACCGTAAAACAAATCGGGCGACATCAGACGTGCGCGCTGCCACGCTCACCATCAACCAATACAGGAGTCGACACCGTTGTATTTTTAATCGGCAAGGTCTCGACGAAAAGAACTCAAGCAGTGACTGCACTCGCCGCGGACTTATCCCCGTTCCAGAAAGAACTCACGCTTTTCAGAGTCGGTCCGAATGGCCAACTTGTGCTCTGTGCCATATTGATCGATTACGGCAAACGGAAACACGCCATCGGCGCTGGAATCTGCCGCAGTGTACGCAAACTCGGAAAGCGCCTGCACGACGGTCAACTCGCCGTGACGATCATTGACTATCACGACATACTCTTTGGTCTTTGACGAAGAATCCAGAGCGTGATCTCGAAATGTATAATTTACAAAAGTATTGTCATTAACAGGTAGCGCCACAGTGATATCAGTCTTGTTCGGCCTTACCATGACTCCCTTCAGATAGTTGGTTTTCCACGCATGTACCCAGTTACCATAGGCAAACATGACATCATCCGTACCTTTTGAAGCAACCCAGTCCACCAGATTGATCTGCTGTCCCTGATAAACAAGTCCGAGATAGTAGTTCCAGATCCGGTTTCCCGGCTCCTCATTGCCGCGCCTGGTCGAAGTCCAGCGAAACTGGTCGACCGAATAGGTAACCGGCACCTGAGCGTCCAGAGTGACACTGCTGTCCTGAAAACCGGAAAGACCGGTTGCATTGCTTCGGATAGTCACTCCGTTCAAAAAAACGCTTGCCGCGATTTGCGTCGAGCCGCTACCCGAGGACGATACCCAGAATGTGCGCACTTGCGGATGGATACCGTTATCCGGCTCATCCTTAATCACTGGCGCTTCCAGCGTATATCGACCTTGATCGATACTGGCACTCCAGCCGTCGCGCAAGGCTCTCCCGGTGTTGTAGTGAATAAGTTCAACCGTATTCATGACGTCTCCTGGAACCAGAATGCGATCCCCGTTTTCATCATAACCTGACACCAGCACCTGAACCTTTACTTGCATGCGGCCGTTGCCGTACAGCACTTTATTTCGCGTGGACGAGGAAGAATTCAACTTCACTTTCAAGTCAATACTGTCCAGTCTTCCAGGACCGGCCAACTGATTTCCTGATACTTCGTTAAGCTCACTCATACTTTTACTCCTTGTGCTTGATGTCATTCCATACCTCGCAAAGCAAAAACGAAGTAAGCCATGAATAACATGCAACCCCAAACCGGCAAAAAGTTAAGTGTAAGAACCTGTAGCTAAAACCAATACAGAATCGGCAATTCTAAAAAATCGGCCATATTAACTTCGAGATACATTCATCATAAAATGTAAATCCAAAGAAAAAAGCTCTCGAAGAACGTAACGCGGCCGCCCCGGACAATCCAGATAGCAAAGAAGTCATTTGCTGGCAGACCAGCTATGGGTTCATTTGCGCAAGGTTTCAATGCTCGTCGTTATAGACAAACTTTGGCATTTCCCAGTGGAAACGAATCGCCAGAAGACGCAACAGGAAGCCACCAAACAGCGTGATCAGAATCGCCTGCTCGCTCGGCACGTTCAGGAACAGACAGAGCATGTAGCACCACGCCGCAGCGAACGAGACGCTGGCATACAGTTCGCGACGGAAGATCAACGGGATGTCGTTGCAGAAGATATCGCGCAGAATGCCGCCGAATACCCCGGTGATCACGCCGCTGACCGAGGCCACCAGCATGCCGTGGCCCATTTCAAGGGCAGTCATGCAGCCGATCAGGGTAAATGCCACCAGACCGACCGCGTCGAGCACCAGAAACAGCGAGCGCAGGTGCCGCATCCAGCGTGCGGTGAACACGGTGATCATCGCGGCGACCGTTGTCAGCACCAGGTATTCCGGGTGTTTGACCCAGGTCAGCGGGTAATGCCCGAGCAGCACATCGCGCACCGAACCGCCGCCTAAAGCCGTGACGCAGGCGATCAGCACCACGCCGAACCAGTCCATGCCGCGACGGCCCGCAGACAGGGCGCCGGTCATGGCTTCGGCAGTAATGGCGACGAGGTAGAGCATCAGCAACATGGTGGCGATCCTGGCAGGAAGGCGCGCAGTCTACTCACTTCGCCGAGGCACCAAAAGAGGGCGCCTCGGTGTGGGTGCCGATCTCAGAACTTGATGAAATGCTTGCGGTAGTGCTGCAGCTCGGCGATGGATTCGCGGATGTCGTCCAGCGCCAGGTGGGTGCTGCCCTTCTTGAAGCTGTCGCGCACGTCGGGCGCCCAGCGCGCGGCCAGTTCCTTGAGTGTGGAGACGTCGAGGTTGCGGTAGTGGAAGTAGCTTTCCAGCGACTTCATGTGGGTATAAAGGAAGCGACGATCCTGGCAGATGCTGTTGCCACAGATCGGCGACTTGCCCTTCGGCACCCACTTCTCCAGGAAGGCGATGGTTTCGGCTTCAGCCTCGGCCATGCTCACGCGGCTTTCACGCACGCGCTGGGTCAGGCCCGAGTTGCCGTGAGTGCGGGTGTTCCACTCGTCCATGCGGGCGAGGACTTCGTCGCTGTGGTGAATGGCGATCACCGGGCCTTCGGCCAGGGTGTTCAGATCACTGTCGGTGACGATGGTGGCCATTTCGATGATCACGTCGTTTTCCGGATCCAGACCGGTCATTTCGAGGTCGATCCAGATCAGATTCTGCGGGTTTTGCATATTTCGGCTCCTGAGCAATGCTGCGCAGTTTAGCCTAGGCAGCCTGCCGGGCGTGCTAAACTCGCGGCCGTTTTACCTAATCGCTGCATTCTTCAGACGGAACACCCATGGCCAAACGCCAACTCAATCGTCGTCAAAACTGGCGCATCGAAAAGATTCAGGGCGAGCGCGCC
>Ga0207696_1001031_pt1 | contig 16601 bp, 15 predicted proteins | sample KBSS54metaG_FD_184403 | JGI IMG/M metagenome (GOLD analysis project Ga0207696, IMG submission 184403) | Switchgrass rhizosphere microbial communities from Kellogg Biological Station, Michigan, USA - KBS S5-4 metaG (SPAdes) (version 2) | ecosystem: Host-associated > Plants > Roots > Rhizosphere >...
ATCTGAGATATCAATCCTGCGAGTGCCCACACAGATTGTCTGATAAATTGTTAAAGAGCAGTGAGTTAGGCGCTTTCGCTTGCTAACTCGAGGTGGCGTATATTACGCTTTCCTCTTTCAGAGTCAAGCGTTTATTTTCGCTTTTCATCTGGCTGACGGGCCGGTTTGTAAGCCGTTGTGCCGTGTCAGTGGAGGCGCAGTATAGGGATTTTCTGGGAGCTGACAAGTATAAAATTCAAAAAACTTATCGTTAGCTCAACTTTTAATCATAACGCAATCGAGAGATACAATATCGCCTGGTTTTTAAACAAAAACGAGCCCCGGAGGGCTCGTTTTATCTTTTTTGTGACTTACTGCACTGCCACAATATGATTGTCTTTTACTTCCAGATGAACTGCTTTCCCTGGAATCAGCTCACCTGAGAGGATTTGCTGAGCCAGCGGGTTCTCTATTTGCTGCTGGATAGCACGTTTCAATGGTCTTGCACCATATACCGGGTCGTAACCATTCTCGCTAAGCAGCTTCAACGCATCTTCAGAGATAGTGACTTCATAGCCACGCTCTTCAAGGCGTTTATACAAACGCTGCAACTGAATCTGCGCAATAGAAGCAATATGTTTCTCACCCAGCGGATGGAATACCACGACTTCATCTATACGGTTAACAAACTCTGGGCGGAAGTTCTGGCTGACAACACCAAGAATCAGATCCTTCATATGACCGTAGTCCAACGCACCGAAGCGCTCCTGAATTAAGTCAGAGCCCAGGTTAGACGTCATAATTACAACCGTATTACGGAAGTCGACAGTTCTCCCCTGCCCGTCAGTCAAACGCCCGTCGTCCAGCACCTGCAATAAAATGTTGAACACATCCGGGTGTGCCTTCTCTACTTCATCCAAAAGAATGACAGAGTAAGGGCGACGACGAACCGCTTCAGTCAGGTAGCCACCTTCTTCATAACCGACGTAGCCTGGAGGTGCACCGACTAAACGAGATACGGAGTGTTTTTCCATAAACTCGGACATATCGATACGCACCATTGCGTCATCGCTATCAAACATAAAGTTTGCCAGCGTTTTGCACAGCTCAGTTTTACCCACGCCCGTTGGCCCAAGGAATAAGAACGAACCAATTGGGCGATTCGGGTCAGACAAACCGGCACGGCTACGGCGAATTGCGTTTGAAACGGCTTCAACAGCTTCATTCTGCCCGATAACACGGGTATGAAGTTGTTGTTCCATACGCAGCAGTTTCTCGCGTTCACCTTCAAGCATGCGAGCCACAGGAATCCCCGTCCAACGCGCCAGCACTTCCGCAATTTCTGCATCAGTAACTTTGTTACGCAGCAGACGCATGGTTTTCCCTTCACTCTGACTTGCCGCTGCAAGCTGTTTCTCAAGCTCCGGTATTTTCCCGTATTGCAGCTCAGACATTCGCGCCAGGTCGCCTGCACGGCGCGCCTGCTCAATGGCGATTTTTGCCTGCTCTAACTCAGCCTTAATCGTCTGCGTACCAGAAAGTGACGCTTTTTCAGCTTTCCACTCTTCTTCCAGCACTGAATATTCACGCTCTTTCTGCCCTAATTCGTCTTCAAGCATACTCAAACGTTTCTGGCTGGCTTCGTCAGACTCTTTCTTCAATGCCTGCTGTTCCAGTTTGAGCTGGATGATACGGCGGTCAAGACGGTCGAGCTCTTCTGGTTTCGAGTCAATCTGCATACGGATGCTGGAAGCCGCTTCGTCAATCAAGTCGATGGCTTTATCCGGCAACTGACGATCGGCAATGTAGCGATGCGACAGCATTGCCGCCGCCACAATAGCCGGGTCAGTAATCTGTACATGGTGATGCAGTTCGTAACGCTCTTTCAACCCACGCAAAATAGCGATAGTGTCTTCGACAGAAGGCTCGGCAACGAACACTTTCTGGAAGCGACGCTCAAGCGCGGCATCCTTTTCTATATACTGGCGATATTCATCCAGCGTTGTCGCCCCGACGCAGTGCAGTTCACCTCGAGCCAAGGCTGGCTTGAGCATGTTACCCGCATCCATAGCGCCATCCGCTTTACCCGCGCCAACCATGGTGTGCAATTCATCGATAAACAGAATGACATTACCTTCCTGCTTAGAAAGGTCATTCAGTACACCTTTAAGACGCTCTTCAAATTCACCACGATATTTCGCACCGGCTACCAGCGACCCCATATCCAGCGCTAATACCCGACGGCCTTTTAGCCCCTCTGGCACTTCACCATTAATGATGCGCTGCGCCAAACCTTCAACAATGGCCGTTTTACCAACGCCTGGTTCACCAATAAGTACGGGATTGTTTTTGGTACGGCGCTGCAATACCTGAATAGTGCGACGAATTTCTTCATCACGACCGATAACGGGATCAAGCTTGCCCTGTTCCGCACGCTCGGTCAGATCGACAGTATATTTTTTCAATGCCTGACGTTGATCTTCGGCACCCTGGTCGTTCACGTTTTCGCCTCCACGCATTTGCTCAATTGCTGCTGTCACATTTGCCGTGGTAGCACCCGCTGATTTCAGTAAATCTGTTAATGTTCCGCGAGATTCAAGTGCTGCCAGAACAAATAACTCTGACGAAATGAAGTTGTCATTTCGTTTTTGCGCCAGTTTGTCACATAGATTCAATACACGAACTAAATCCTGCGAAGGCTGAACATCACCGCCCGTGCCTTCAACTTGTGGTAAACGGCTTAAAGCTTGCTCAATATCGGTACGCAACTTGCCAGCGTTGACGCCAGCTGAAGTCAGTAAAGGACGTACGGATCCACCTTCCTGATTGAGCAGTGCGCTCATCAAGTGAAGAGGTTCGATAAATTGGTTGTCGTGCCCGAGAGCTAAGGATTGGGCATCGGCGAGAGCAAGCTGGAATTTATTAGTAAGACGATCCAGACGCATAACTCCTCCCATATACAGGTCAAATTTGCTACTGGAGATTAAATGAGGTCATCCCTCAATTATTCAAGGTTAATGACCTGAAATATTTGAAGCGTTAATTACCCGCACTGGATCGTCTTGATTCAATAGGTTATATCAGCCAAATGAAACTTGCCATACGGCCTGTGGTTCTGTCGCGTCGATATGAGAAAAAATCACCCGCTTCGCTGTAGGTACAACGATCGCCGCCATAAACATGGTTAATGCCTACTGCAGACAAACGCTGACGAGCCAGGGTGTAGATGTCAGCAATGTATTTTTCCCCTGACGGGCGAAAAGCACTATCAGCATGAATGTCTTTAGCCATAAACGCTTCACGCACTTCAGGGCCAACTTCAAATGCATCAGGACCAATAGCCGGGCCAAGCCACGCCATAATGTTTTCTGGCGCATCTTTAAAACAAGCCACAGTTTCTTCAATAACGCCTTCGCACAAGCCACGCCATCCAGCATGAGCAGCCGCAACTTCGGTTCCAGCCTTATTACAGAATAGCACTGGCAGACAATCTGCTGTCATTACCGCACAAACCGTACCCGCTGTTGCGCTATAAGAAGCGTCTGCACGTTTTGACAAATAAGGTTCGCCAGTAAGTTTTAACACGTCTGTACCGTGCACTTGCTCTAGCCAAACCGGTTTTGAAGGCAAGCCGGCAGTGCTATAAAACATGCGACGGTTTTCTTCGACATCATCCAGGTTATCACCGCAGTGAGCCCCCAGATTAAGCGAGTCGTAAGGCGGTTGACTTACACCGCCAATACGTGTCGAACTGCACGCGGCAACCCCTTCAGGAAGCGGCCAATGCGGGACGATCAGTTTGCTCATAGCCAGTCCAGTTGATCCTTATGGATTTCCGTATCAGCACGCAGCGCTTCAATCAGCTCAACCATATCCTGAGGGATTGGCGCATGCCATTCCATCAACATACCGCTGATTGGATGATGAAGACGCAACATGGTTGCATGCAGAGCCTGGCGGTCAAACTTACGCAGCACGCTGACAAACTCTTCTGACGCACCTTTTGGTGGACGCGGGCGGCCACCGTACAGCTGATCGCCAACCAATGGATGAGTGATATGCGCCATGTGAACACGAATCTGGTGAGTACGGCCCGTTTCCAGGCGCAGACGCAGACGCGTATGCACACGGAAATGTTCCATGATTCGATAATGCGTCACCGCAGGTTTCCCCATCGGATGCACAGCCATATGAGTACGCTTAGTCGAATGTCGGCTGATAGGTTCTTCAACCGTGCCACCTGCCGTCATATGACCAATGGCAACAGCTTCATATTCACGCGTGATTTCACGTAATTGCAAAGCCTCAACCAGGTGAGTTTGCGCAGGAACGGTTTTCGCCACGACCATCAAACCCGTCGTGTCTTTATCCAGACGATGCACAATGCCCGCACGTGGAACATCAACAATCGGCGGATAGTAATGCAGAAGCGCATTCAGTACGGTCCCGTCAGGATTACCCGCACCAGGATGCACAACGAAATCACGCGGCTTGTTAATCACCAAAATATCGTCATCTTCATAAACGATATTGAGCGGGATATCTTGTGGTTCCCAGCGCACATCCTCTTCGATTTCAGCATTGATAGTGACAGCTTCACCACCCAATACTTTTTCTTTCGGTTTGTCGCTAATATTGCCATTGACCAGCACGCGCCGGTCAAGAATCCATTCTTTTATACGCGAACGTGAATAATCAGGGAACAATTCGGCCAAAGCTTGATCTAAGCGTTGACCGAGTTGCGATTCGGATACTGTTGCGTTGAGTTGTACTAGTTGTGCCATAGACAGCTTCTTCGTTAACGTTGGGTTTTACGGCAATGCCGTTTAATATAGTGTGCTATTGTAGCTGGTCTTTATCGGGAGCTGGTATTGAGAGCCTCCCGGATAACATTCTGAGGAAAGTCAAAACGTCATGACGCGTATGAAATATCTGGTGGCAGCAGCCACGTTGAGCCTGGCTTTGGCTGGTTGCTCCAGTTCCAAGGATGAGGTTCCTGATAGTCCACCTTCCGAGATTTATGCGACTGCCCAACAAAAGTTGCAGGACGGTAACTTTAAAGCGGCGATAACGCAACTGGAAGCGCTGGATAACCGTTATCCGTTCGGGCCATACTCGCAGCAAGTGCAGTTAGATCTTATTTACGCTTACTACAAGAATGCTGACTTGCCACTGGCTCAGGCAGCTATTGACCGCTTTATGCGCCTAAATCCTACCCATCCAAACATCGACTACGTACTTTACATGCGCGGTCTGACGGACATGGCACTGGATGATAGCGCATTACAAGGGTTCTTTGGCGTAGATCGTTCAGACCGAGATCCTGCACACGCGCGTGATGCTTTCAAAGATTTCTCTAAGCTGGTTCGAGGTTACCCGAACAGCCAGTATGTCACCGATGCCAGCAAGCGCCTGGTGTTCCTGAAAGATCGTTTAGCGAAATATGAGCTTTCCGTCGCGCAATACTACACTAAACGCGGCGCGTGGGTTGCAGTAGTTAACCGTGTTGAAGGAATGCTGCGTGATTTCCCTGATACCCAGGCTACACGTGATGGTCTGAAGTTGATGGAAAATGCCTACCGTGAAATGCAAATGCCGGCTCAAGCCGAAAAAGTTGCAAAAATTATCGCGGCCAACGGCAATACCAACTGATTACCCGAGATGAAAAACAAAATGGCAGCCAACTGGCTGCCATTTTTATTGCCTGAAAACACAAAACTGAAACGGTTTAGCGTCAGGTCATCCAATCAAATATGGGCGCTATTCTTAAGTTCCACAAGCTTTAAAAACAGAGATCCTGTCCTGCCTCACAAAAAGGGTTTACTGACAAAAAGTGACAAAATAGTGTGATTCACATCACACATTTTGACATTCAGAAAGGTATGCTGGAGTTACCAAGACGGGAAAGACAAGAGGTAACTTTATGACAATGAACATTACCAGCAAGCAAATGGAAATCACCCCAGCTATTCGTCAGCACGTCGCAGACCGTCTCACTAAACTGGACAAGTGGCAAACTCATCTAATTAACCCACACATTGTTTTGTCCAAAGAACCGAAAGGTTTCGTGGCTGATGCCACCATTAATACGCCAAACGGCCAGCTCGTAGCGAGCGCCAAACACGATGATATGTATACGGCTATCAACGATTTGATTAACAAACTGGAGCGGCAGTTGAATAAAGTGCAACACAAAGGTGAAGCGCGTCGCACAGCAGGCTCAGTGAAAGACGTTGCTATCGCGGAAATTGAAGAAGAGTAAATTTTAGCTTTATCAATCACACCAACGCGCCTCCGGGCGCGTTTTTTATTGACAGAGCGAAAACAGAGCGAGTACCTTACTTGTCTGACTTATCAGGAACCAACCATGAAATTAATTCCGTTTTTCTTCGCATTCTTTTTTACCTTCCCCTGAATGGGAGGCAATTCGTCGTGTGATAAAGAATGCGAAGACGAACAAACAGGCCTCCCCAAGCGGGAGGCCTTTTTTATGGACTTCGAAAAGGTAGCGTTATGAGTGAGACAAACCCGTTGCTGGCACTGCGCGATAAAATCAGCGCCCTGGATGTAAAATTGCTGGCATTGCTGGCAGAGCGTCGCTTGCTGGCTGTTGAAGTCGGAAAAGCCAAGCTCGCGACTCACCGCCCGGTTCGAGATATCGACCGCGAGCGTGATTTGCTGGAGCGTCTGATTACTTTGGGTAAAACACATAATCTGGACGCCCATTACATTACGCGCTTGTTCCAACTCATCATTGAAGATTCAGTTCTGACGCAGCAAACACTTTTACAGCAGCATCTTAATAAAACCAATCCGCAGTCAGCGAGAATCGCGTTTTTAGGCCCGAAGGGTTCGTACTCACACCTGGCTGCACGTCAGTATGCTGCTCGCCACTTTGAGCAATTCATTGAAAGTGGCTGTGCCAAATTCCAGGATATCTTTAACCAGGTTGAAACGGGCCAGGCTGACTACGCCGTAGTTCCGCTTGAAAACACCAGTTCCGGTGCGATAAACGATGTCTACGATTTGTTGCAGCATACGAGCTTGTCCATCGTTGCCGAAATGACCGTACCAATCGATCACTGTGTGTTGGTCAAGGGTACAACAACTTTAGACGCTATCCATACCGTATACAGCCATCCACAGCCTTTCCAGCAATGCAGCCAATTCATTAACCGGTATCCAAACTGGAAAATCGAATATTGCGAAAGTACCTCGGCGGCAATGGAAAAAGTGGCGCAGGCAAACTCACCGCATGTCGCGGCGCTGGGTAGCGAGGCTGGTGGGGCGTTATATGGTTTGCAAGTTCTGGAACGTAATCTGGCAAACCAGACGCAAAACATCACCCGTTTCATCGTTCTCGCTCGCAAATCGGTCGAAGTCACCGACCAGGTCCCAGCCAAAACAACACTACTCATGGCGACAGGTCAGCAAGCCGGTGCGTTGGTTGAAGCCCTTCTGGTGTTGCGTAATCACAATTTGATCATGACAAAACTGGAGTCTCGACCAATTAACGGCAACCCGTGGGAAGAGATGTTTTATCTGGATGTTCAGGCAAACCTGAACGATGAAGCAATGCGCAAAGCACTTCGCGAACTCGGTGAAATTACCCGTTCTATGAAAGTGCTTGGCTGTTATCCAAGTGAGAATGTAGTGCCTGTTGATCCGGCTTAAAATTGGCAGTAAGCCAGCTCGAAGCTGGCTTACTCATTCACTTTAAATTTCAGTTTCGGCATTCCTGCAACGGCGACTTTAAGCGTAAAAATCGCGCCTGACAGCGGCCTTTCTGCAACTTCGACGTTATCCATATTTTCTCGCGTCGTCGTGATGAACAACGTTTTCATATCATCGCCACCGAAGCACACCATCGTTGGACAGCGCACCGGCAATTGATATTCTTCCAGCACATCGCCATCAGGCGATAATCGCGCGATACGGTAGCCATCAAACAATGCCGTCCAGTAGCAACCTTCTTCGTCAATCGCCGCACCATCAGGTATTCCCTGCCCCGGTTCAAAGCGTTTAAACACTTCACGCTTGCCAGGCTCACCTTGCTTGTCTAACGGAGTTCGGTAAATCACACGGTTCGGCGTGTCTGATGTAAACATCCATTTTTTATCTGCACTAAACGCCAGACCATTGGCACCATGGATATCATGCTGAATGACATGCGGTGTCAGGTCGTTATCCACGCGGCACAGCAAGGCTCCGTTGTAATCACCAGGCCCCCAAAATGTTCCAGCATAAAAACGCCCATCCCTGTCAGTTCCACCATCATTAAAACGAGCTAATGTCGGGTTATTGGGGTTATCACAGACTTTGCGAGTAATAAGCCCGGTGCGATTGGTCAGATAAATTCCACTTCGCAGCGCGACAATAAAACCACCCGTTTCGCACAATGCAAAACAGCCAACCTCTTCGGAAAACTGAATCACATCATGCTTTTTGCTGGCGATGTTATAGCGATGAATTTCGTTTTCGAGAATATCCGTCCAGTAAAGGCAATTTTCTTGAGCATTCCAGGTTGGGCATTCAGGTAAGTGACCGGTGTAATTGAACAGAACTTGCGGCTGAGCCATTTTTCTATCCTTAATTGCCAATAAAAAAAGCCATTAGGTTTCCCTGATGGCTTTAGATTATAAGACTATTTCACGACTACGGTCGGCTATCATTCGCCTGGCGTAACAAAGTTCGGCTTTCACTCTGGAAGCGCTGCGCGTAGTCGCCGAACCAGTGTTCAACTTTACGGAAGCTATCGATGAACGCTTGCTTATCACCATGTTCAAGCAGGCCAATAGCCTCCCCAAACCTTTTGTAATAACGCTTAATCAGCTCCAGATTGCTTTCTGACGACATAATAATATCAGCGTAAAGTTGCGGATCTTGTGCAAACAAGCGACCTACCATCGCCAACTCCAGGCGATAAATCGGTGATGAAAGCGCGAGTAGCTGCTCTAACTGAACATTTTCTTCTGCCAGATGCAGACCATATGCAAAGGTTGCAAAGTGGCGCAGCGCCTGAATAAACGCCATGTTCTGATCGTGTTCAACGGCTGTAGAGCGGTGCAAACGCGCGCCCCAAACCTGAATTTGCTCAAGGAACCACTGATACGCTTCTGGCTGGCGACCGTCGCAATACACCACAACCTGCTTCGCAAGGCTTCCACTATCTGGCCCAAACATTGGATGCAAGCCAAGAACCGGCCCCTGGTGAGCCGCCAACATAGCTTGTAGAGGGCCATTCTTCACCGACGCCAGATCAACCAGAATACAGTCATCAGGTAAGCGCGGTAACTGAGCGATTACTTGTTCAGTGATGTGAATCGGCACGCTAACAATGACCATGCCAGCATCAGCCATCAATTCTGCTGCGTTAGCCCAGTCTTCTTTCTCAAAAATGCGCACCTGATAACCAGACAGTGTGAGCATCTTTTCAAACAAGCGCCCCATTTGGCCACCGCCACCGACGATAACTACCGGGCGAAGTGCAGGAAACAGGGTTTTAAAGCCTTTGTCATTCTCGCTTGAGTATGACTCACGCATAACCCGACGCAGTACGTCTTCAATCAGATCCGGTGGAACGCCCAGCGTTTCGGCTTCTTTGCGACGTGAAGCCAACATTGCTGCTTCACGTTCCGGGACATAAATCGGTAAACCATACTGGCTTTTGACTTCGCCAACTTCCGCTACCAGTTCAAGGCGGCGTGCCAGTAGCCCCAGCAACGCCTTATCCACTTCGTCAATTTGATCGCGCAACGCGGTCAATTCAGCCACCATAGTAAAACCTCTTATGCCTTACGCGCCGCAAGCGTACCGTTCAGATCTTGATGAATCTCACGCAGTAAAGTCTCGGTAGTTTCCCAGTCGATGCAAGCATCGGTGACAGAAACGCCGTACTTCATTTCACTGCGTGGCTGCTCTGAAGATTGATTACCTTCGTGGATATTACTTTCAATCATCAGGCCAATAATCGAACGATTACCATCTTTAATTTGGGCGACGGCTGATTCAGCCACGCCCGGCTGACGGCGGTAGTCTTTATTTGAGTTGCCATGGCTGCAATCTATCATCAAGGCTGGGCGGAGTCCTGCCTGTTCCATCTCTTTTTCACACTGCGCGACGTCTGCCGGGCTGTAGTTTGGTGCTTTTCCGCCACGTAAAATCACATGACCATCTGGGTTACCCTGAGTTTGCAGCAAGCAGACCTGGCCTGCCTGGTTGATACCAACGAAACGATGCGGCATAGATGCGGCACGCATCGCATTAATCGCCGTACCCAGGCTGCCATCAGTACCATTTTTAAAACCAACTGGCATAGACAAACCAGATGCCATTTCACGGTGGGTCTGGGATTCAGTAGTACGGGCACCAATTGCGGACCAGCTAAACAGATCACCCAGGTATTGTGGGCTATTCGGATCAAGCGCTTCCGTCGCCAGCGGCAGACCCATGCTGACCAATTCAACCAGCAAATGACGAGCAATTTTCAAACCAGCTTCAACATCAAACGAGCCATCCATGTGTGGATCGTTGATTAGCCCTTTCCAGCCAACGGTGGTACGTGGCTTTTCAAAATAGACGCGCATCACGAGGTACAGACTATCGCTAACTTGTTCAGACAAAATTTTAAAACGACGAGCATATTCAATCGCGGTATCAGGGTCGTGGATCGAGCAAGGTCCACAGACTACCAACAGACGAGGATCGCGCCCTGCGATAATGTCGGAAATCGTCTGACGGGAGTGTTCGATCTGCGCTTCTTGAGAGGCAGTAAGCGGGAATTCCGCTTTCAGTTGATCCGGAGTGATTAATACCTGTTCGTCAGAAATATGAACGTTGTTCAGCGCGTCTTTTTGCATGATGGCTTTCCTGTTAGCTCGTTTGCGATAGTCGTTTCCTCAGTGAGGATGGCACTACCTTACCAGCTTTAGTAAAGATTGCAATCCAAAATACGTAAACAATACATTACACCAATCAAATAATTGCCGCTTAAAGCACACTTAACATCACTTATTGTAAACTAAATTATACACGACTGCATAAGCACGCTATTTATCTGCTCAAGCATGCAGTCTGTGAAAATAGCGTAATGCAAAGCCATAAGCGCTCTATGCTCAGTTAATACAGTTTGAAATGGATATCCTCACTATGCGCTGTTTAGCCTTGATTCCAATCTTATTGCTGTCTGCTTGTTATGTTGACCCATACACCCATGCCCCAACTCCGGCCCCCACCGACTGGTATCAGGCTGGCTGGGATGATGCGATGTCTGGACAACCCATAAGAAGTAATCCCGTCATTGCGCATTTGCATAACGATGAAAATGTCGATCGAGAAGAATGGTTAAAAGGATATGCAGATGGCCAGCAGCGGATTTGTGATCCCAATTTCTTAACCGTTCAGGGGCAAAATGGGAAATCATTTCCTGCCAGTTGTGAAACCTTACCTGATGTTACAGAGCGTCGCGCGGTATGGGAAAAGGCCAGCCGAGAAGGATTGCAGCAATCGCTCATGCGTTAAATAAAAAAGGGCTGCCAGATGGCAGCCCTTGATATGGATGTCGCGTTAGCGAAATCTTACTTGGTAAGACGCTCTTTGATACGAGCAGATTTACCAGTACGCTCACGCAGGTAGTACAGTTTAGCTTTACGAACGGCACCACGACGTTTAACAGTAATGCTGTCGATTACTGGGGAGTGAGTCTGGAATACACGCTCAACACCTTCGCCGTTGGAAATTTTACGAACAGTGAATGCAGAGTGCAGACCGCGGTTACGGATAGCGATAACCACGCCCTCAAATGCCTGCAGACGTTTTTTAGAACCTTCAACGACCCATACTTTCACTTCCACGGAATCACCCGGACGGAATGAAGGTACATCCTGTTTCATCTGTTCTTGTTCAATTTGCTTAATAATGTTGCTCATAATTTTGTCTCTTATCCTGGGTAAACTGATAATCGGGGGCTTACGCCATCCCATCATGTTTATGTTGCTGTATTTGCGTGTTCACGTTGGAACTCCGCCAGCAACCTTGCTTGCTCTTCAGTCAGAGCCAGGTTTTCCAGAAGTTCAGGTCTTCTAAGCCAGGTACGGCCCAGCGACTGCTTCAGGCGCCAACGTCGAATATCTGCATGGTTTCCCGACAGCAAAACTGGCGGAACCTCCATGCCTTCTAACACTTCAGGACGAGTATAGTGTGGGCAGTCCAGCAATCCATCGGCAAACGAATCTTCGATTGCTGATGCCTGATGTCCCAGAACTCCCGGAATAAACCGTGAAACTGAGTCAATCAATACCATCGCTGGTAACTCACCACCGCTGAGAACGTAATCGCCGATTGACCATTCTTCATCAATTTCGGTTTGGATTACGCGCTCATCTATCCCTTCGTAACGGCCACAAACCAGAATTAACTTCTCATTTGTTGCCAGTTCACAGACGCCTTCTTGATCAAGCTTGCGTCCCTGAGGTGACAGATAGATAACCTTAGCACCTTCCCCCGCCGCTGCTTTCGCTGCGTGGATGGCTTCCCGCAAAGGATTTACCATCATGAGCATACCCGGTCCGCCGCCGTAAGGACGATCGTCCACGGTACGGTGTCGGTCATAAGTGAAGTCACGCGGACTCCAGCTTTGGATGCTCAGCAGGCCATTTTTTACTGCCCGGCCAGTTACCCCGAAGTCGGTAATTGCACGGAACATCTCTGGAAACAGGCTAACTACACCAATAAACACAAGCCAATCCCCATTACGCCGTCTTTTACCGTTAATCCGGAGGTTTTAAAAACCAGGATCCCAATCTACTTCAATGGTTTGAGTAGCGAGATCGACTTTCTTGATAACCTGCCCATCGAGGAACGGAACCAGCCGCTCCTTGATGCCGAACGCATCTTTCAGGTTTGCCTTAATGACCAGAACGTCATTTGAGCCGGTTTCCATCATGTCGATGACTTTACCGAGCTGATATCCTTCAGTAGTGACAACCTGGCAACCCATAAGGTCTTTCCAGTAGTAGTCACCCTCTTCGAGATGAGGCAATTGCGTTGAATCGACGACAATTTCGCAATTGGTCAGAAGATTCGCTGCATCCCGATCGTCAATACCTTTCAGCTTGATGACCAGATCCTGATTGTGGTGCTTCCAGCTTTCCAGCTGTACTTGCTGCCACTGACCCGCCTTCTGGATAAACCAGGGCTGATAGTCAAAAATGCTATCGGCGTCTTCGGTGGAGGAAAACACTCTGAGCCAACCACGGATCCCATAGCAGGAGCCCATTTTGCCCAATACTATTGGGTTAACAGGAGCCTTTGCAGCGATTTGATTGCTCATCATGACCACCGTGACAGATTAAGCTGCTTTTTTTGCTGCTTTGATCAGCGCAGATACGCGATCAGAAACGGTTGCGCCTTGGCCAACCCAATGCTCGATGCGATCCAGATCCAGGCGAGTTGCCTCGTCTTTTTCACCAGCGATAGGGTTGAAGAAACCAACGCGCTCAATGAAGCGACCGTTACGTGCATTACGGCTGTCAGTAACAACAACCTGGTAGAACGGACGCTTTTTAGCGCCGTGACGTGCTAAACGAATAGTTACCATAACATCCTCTTTAGTGAATAAAACACCAGGCCCCATCGAGGGATGGAGCCTGGTGTCATATTAAAAGCCCGAAAATTGTACTCATTCCTGAGCGGAAATCAATTTTTGTTTTACAAGCAAAACAAAAATTACAGAAATTAACGGCCTGGGAAACCTGGCGGCATCATACCTTTCATGCCGCGCATCATTTTCGCCATTCCGCCTTTCTTCATCTTTTTCATCATGCGCTGCATGTCGTCGAACTGCTTAAGCAGACGGTTGACGTCCTGCACCTGCATACCCGCACCCATCGCGATACGACGTTTACGTGAACCTTTGATAATCTCTGGCTGCGCACGCTCTTTGAGCGTCATGGAATTAATAATGGCTTCCATACGCACCAGGACTTTGTCATCCATTTGCGACTTAACGTTATCCGGCAATTGCCCCATACCCGGCAATTTGCTCATCATGCTCGCCATGCCGCCCATGTTTTTCATTTGCTTAAGCTGGTCAAGGAAATCGTTGAGATCAAACCCATCGCCTTTCTTCAGCTTGTTAGCCAGCTTCTCTGCCTGAGCACGGTCAACTTTGCTCTCAATATCTTCGATAAGTGAGAGAACATCGCCCATCCCCAGAATACGCGAAGCAATACGATCCGGGTGGAACGGCTCCAGCGCTTCAGTCTTTTCACCGACACCGAGGAATTTAATCGGCTTGCCAGTGATATGACGAATAGAAAGCGCTGCACCACCACGCGCATCACCGTCGACTTTCGTCAGCACGACGCCCGTCAGTGGTAATGCTTCGTTGAAAGCTTTTGCGGTATTCGCCGCATCCTGGCCCGTCATGGCGTCAACAACAAACAGCGTTTCAACTGGATTAATCGCAGCATGAACCTGCTTGATTTCGTCCATCATTGCTTCGTCAACGTGCAAACGACCAGCGGTATCCACCAGCAGCACGTCAAAGAATTTCAGCTTCGCTTCTTTCAGCGCCGCAGTAACGATATCGACAGGCTTTTGACCCACATCAGACGGGAAGAAATCGACACCGACTTGTTCAGCCAGCGTTTCCAACTGTTTGATCGCCGCCGGGCGATAAACGTCGGCAGACACCACCAGCACTTTCTTCTTGTGCTTCTCACGCAGGAACTTACCTAATTTACCTACGCTTGTGGTTTTACCCGCACCTTGCAAACCTGCCATCAGCACAACGGCTGGCGGCTGTGCAGCAAGATTCAGGCTGGCATTCTCTTCGCCCATCGCGGCAACCAATTCGGCGCGAACGATTTTGACAAACTCCTGGCCTGGGGTCAGACTTTTGTTAACTTCATGACCAACCGCTTTTTCTTTTACGCGGCTGATAAAGTCACGCACCACCGGCAGCGCAACGTCCGCTTCCAGCAATGCCATGCGCACTTCGCGCAATGTTTCTTTCACATTCTCTTCAGTCAGCCGCCCGCGGCCGCTGATATTGCGCAGTGTGCGCGACAGACGGTCAGTTAAATTATCAAACATTGTCTTTTGCCTAACGTGGTAACTTAGGGCCGCAGCTTGCGACACAAAACAGAATTTGGCGGATTATATCATGAAGTCGCCTTCGGTGTGATGCAACGGTTGGAGCAGGCGGCAGGTAACGTTATACTGTTTTTTTTCATCTCTGGCTAATTGACCGACACTTTATATGCCTGTTTTCGCAATCCTTGCGCTTGTAGCCTATTCCAGCAGCCTCGCGCTGATCATTCCAAGCCTGCTGACAAAAAACAGCGGATGGCGCCGTTTCGCTATTATATCGGCCATTATCGCGCTTGTATGCCACGGTCTGGCGCTTGAAGCTCGTATTTTTGCCGCCGACGGCGGTCAAAACCTGAGCCTGCTCAACGTCGGCTCATTAGTCAGTTTGATGATCTGCACCGTGATGACGATTGTGGCATCGCGAAATCGCGGCTGGCTGCTGTTACCGATTGTTTACGCTTTCGCCTTAATCAATCTGGCGCTGGCAACCTTTATGCCCAACGAGTTCATCACGCATCTGGAAACAACTCCGGGGATGATGGTGCATATCGGTTTGTCACTCTTTGCCTATGCCACGCTGATTATTGCCGCACTTTACGCGCTGCAACTGGCCTGGATTGACTATCAGCTCAAAAATAAAAAACTCGCCTTCCGTGCTGAAATGCCGCCGTTGATGAGCATTGAGCGCAAAATGTTTCACATCACTCAAGTCGGCGTAGTACTGCTGACGTTAACCCTTTGCACCGGCCTGTTTTATCTGAAAAATCTTTTCAGCCTGGAAAATGTCGACAAAGCGGTGTTGTCGATTCTCGCATGGTTTGTCTACATCGTTTTACTGTGGGGACACTATCATGAGGGGTGGCGCGGCCGCCGTGTGGTGTGGTTTAACGTCGCGGGTGCAGCGATTCTGACCCTCGCCTATTTTGGTAGCCGCGTCCTGCAACAATTCGTCGGCTAATGTTGTCTTTATAAAGGAAATCCTTTTGGAACAGATCTCAACGACTACGTTGATTGTCACATTGATCATCATGGTAGTCGTTTCAGCGTACTTCTCCGGCTCTGAAACCGGCATGATGACGCTTAACCGTTACAAGCTGCGACACCTCGCCAAACAGGGCAACCGCGCCGCTAAACGGGTCGAAAAACTGCTTCGCAAACCAGACCGCCTGATAAGTCTGGTCCTCATCGGTAATAACCTGGTCAATATTCTGGCCTCAGCCATCGGCACCATCGTCGGCATGCGTTTGTACGGTGATGCGGGTGTTGCCATCGCCACCGGTATTCTCACTTTCGTGGTTCTGGTGTTCGCTGAAGTGCTGCCAAAAACCATTGCCGCGCTGTATCCGGAAAAGGTTGCCTTCCCGAGCAGCTTCCTGCTCGGCCCGTTGCAAATACTGATGATGCCTCTGGTGTGGTTACTGAACATCATCACGCGTATGTTGATGCGTCTGATGGGTATCAAAAACGTCAGCACCGTGAGTAGCGCGTTAAACAAAGACGAATTGCGTACCCTTGTGCATGAGTCACAC
>Ga0207696_1001034_pt1 | contig 16585 bp, 10 predicted proteins | sample KBSS54metaG_FD_184403 | JGI IMG/M metagenome (GOLD analysis project Ga0207696, IMG submission 184403) | Switchgrass rhizosphere microbial communities from Kellogg Biological Station, Michigan, USA - KBS S5-4 metaG (SPAdes) (version 2) | ecosystem: Host-associated > Plants > Roots > Rhizosphere >...
CGGCGGACAGGCTCAGGTTTTTCACATTCAGGCCCACCAGTTCAACGTCGGTGAAGGCGATGCGCAGCCGTTCGCAACAGGCGGTCAGGCGCTCGGCGTTGCAATCGGGCAGCAGCACCACGAATTCTTCACCACCATAACGCGCCAATACGTCGCCGTCGCGCAGGCACGCACCGGCGACCCCGGCGAACGCTTGCAGTACCTGATCGCCGGCGGCGTGGCCGTGAATATCGTTGATGCGTTTGAAGTGGTCGAGATCGATCAGCGCCAGACCGTGCACCACGTCGGCCTCCATCGCATTCAGCTCGCGGGTGGCCAGGCGCAGGAAATGCCGGCGGTTGAACAGCCCGGTCAGTTCATCGGTGGCCACCAGGTCTTCGAGCTGGCGCATCATCCCGCGCAGGGTGTCCTGATGCGCCTGCAAGGCAAACCGGCGCTGACGCATACGCTGGCGCGAGGTCTGGACGAAGCGGGCGTAAATCACCAGCCACGCCAGCACGATCAGCAGGATGCAGGCCTGCAACGCGGACAGCGCCGGATCGTGCAGCCGCAAGTGGTAACCGTCCCACAGTGTGATAGCGCAGAAGCTGAAGAACACCAGCATGGCGCAGCGCACAAACGCCCGCTGTGACAGATGGAACAGGCCGAACAGCAGCACCAGCACATAGAAAACCAGAAACTCGCCCCGCGCCTCTTCCAGATGCGCGATCAGCCACGTCTGCCAGCCGAGGCCCAGCAGCACTTGAACTTCGGTCAGGCTCGGGTCGGAGAAGCGCAGGTTGCAGCCGGAAAAGAACACCGCGAACAGGGCCGCCTGACTGATCACCACCAGCGCGCTGCCGATGGCAACGCCCGCCAGCGAGTCGTTGTAGTGACCGGTGAAATACGCCAGCCACAGCAGCAGCAAAGCCAATCCATAGGTGGCTGCAGCGAGGGCGAAGCGTTTGAGCAAAAGACGTTGAATGGCGTTATGGGTCAATCGTTGACTCACCGTGCGATAAGAGGCTGACCGAGTGTCCTACTCTACAGACCGGCTGCCACTTTAGTGGCGCAGGCGATAAATGACCATTGATTTTCGGGCCGGGTATTTGGCGTCAAAAACCTGCAGCCATGCGACCAACGAATGACTCCCGGCAGATGTGCCCGCCACCGAGGCGCGGTATACTGCCGCGCCTTTTTAGCGTCGCGCCAGCAGCCCCGGCGTGCCTTGAAAGGTGTCTGCGACCGACCGATGCACCCAAGCCGCAGGCACCTTATTGAATGTTCCCGTCTTTTAGAGGAGCGCGACTCATGACCGTGATCAAGCAAGACGACCTGATTCAGAGCGTTGCCGACGCCCTGCAGTTCATTTCCTACTACCACCCCGTGGACTTCATCCAGGCGATGCACGAAGCCTACCTGCGCGAAGAATCGCCAGCGGCCCGTGACTCGATGGCGCAGATCCTGATCAACTCGCGCATGTGCGCCACCGGCCACCGGCCGATCTGCCAGGACACCGGCATCGTGACCGTGTTCGTGCGTGTGGGCATGGACGTGCGTTGGGATGGCGCGACCATGAGCCTGGACGACATGATCAACGAAGGCGTGCGCCGCGCCTACAACCTGCCGGAAAACGTCCTGCGTGCTTCCATCCTGGCCGACCCGGCCGGTGCGCGTAAGAACACCAAGGACAACACCCCGGCGGTCATCCACTACTCCATCGTCCCGGGTAACACCGTGGAAGTGGACGTGGCGGCCAAGGGCGGCGGCTCCGAGAACAAGTCGAAAATGGCCATGCTCAACCCGTCCGACTCGATCGTCGACTGGGTGCTGAAGACCGTTCCGACCATGGGCGCCGGCTGGTGCCCACCGGGCATGCTGGGCATCGGCATCGGCGGTACCGCCGAGAAAGCCGCTGTGATGGCAAAAGAAGTGTTGATGGAGTCCATCGACATTCACGAGCTCAAGGCCCGTGGCCCGCAGAACCGCATCGAAGAAATGCGTCTGGAGCTGTTCGAGAAGGTCAACCAGCTGGGCATCGGCGCCCAAGGCCTCGGTGGCCTGACCACCGTGCTCGACGTGAAGATCATGGACTACCCGACTCACGCCGCCTCCTTGCCGGTGTGCATGATCCCGAACTGCGCCGCCACCCGTCACGCGCACTTCGTGCTCGACGGTTCCGGCCCGGCTTCGCTGGAGGCGCCACCGCTGGACGCTTACCCGGAAATCGTCTGGGAAGCCGGCCCGTCGGCCCGTCGCGTCAACCTCGACACCCTGACCCCGGAAGACGTGCAGAGCTGGAAGCCGGGCGAAACCGTCCTGCTCAACGGCAAGATGCTCACCGGTCGCGACGCTGCGCACAAGCGCATGGTCGAGATGCTGAACAAGGGCGAAACCCTGCCGGTGGATCTGAAAGGTCGCTTCATCTACTACGTCGGCCCGGTTGATCCGGTCGGTGACGAAGTGGTTGGCCCGGCTGGCCCGACCACCGCCACGCGGATGGACAAGTTCACCCGTCAGATCCTTGAGCAGACTGGCCTGTTGGGCATGATCGGCAAGTCCGAGCGCGGCCCGACCGCCATCGACGCGATCAAGGACAACAAGGCTGTGTACCTGATGGCCGTCGGCGGGGCCGCCTACCTGGTGGCGCAAGCGATCAAGAAGTCCAAGGTTCTGGCGTTTGCCGAGCTGGGCATGGAAGCGATCTACGAGTTCGAGGTCAAGGACATGCCGGTCACCGTAGCGGTGGACAGCAAAGGTGAATCGGTACACATCACTGGTCCTGCGATCTGGCAACAGAAGATCAGCGAAAGCCTGGCGGTTGAAGTGCAGTAAGCGCTTCGTCTGTTAGTAAAAAGGCCGGGCGGTCAGCAATGACCGCCCGGCCTTTTTTTCGCCTGCCATAAATTGCAGGCGCGGGCACCTGTCAGATCTGACAGGTGTCGAAAAAATAATGCTCTGTTAGCGTGCAATCTCGGCATTCACTGGTTGCGTTGCCATGGTTCCAGATGCAGATGCGCTCGTCACCCCGCCCTCTATTGCCAAGACCGCCTCCATTGCCACCAATGGACGCAGTTGGGGGGAAATCGGTGCGACCGGGCAACGGTCTTACTCGCTGACGTTGCCGATCATCCCTGCGCGCTCGCTCAATCCTGACCTGCAACTGGTCTATGACGGCAACGCGGGCAACGGCAAGTGCGGCCTCGGCTGGGATTTACCGCTGCCGGTCATCTTCCGCAAGACCAGCAAGGGCGTTCCGAAATACGCACCCGACGACGTCATGCAGGCTGACGGCACCGACCTGCGACCCGAGCTGACGACCCGCGGCAAGATCAAGGTAACCCGACGCACTCGGGGTAAAGGCAAGAGCGCCCGAAAGTTTTCGGTGGTGCGTTACATCCCTCGCCTGGAAATTACGTTTGACCGCTACGAACTCTGGACACCGGATGACAGTACTAACCCCTTCTGGATCGTTTCCCGCGCCGACGGCTCGCAACATTGCTATGGCAATAACCAGGGATCGTGCATCTACGACCCGGCAGAGCCGAGCCATATCGCCGCGTGGCTGCTGGTGGAAACCAGGAGCGCGGTGGGGGAAAACATTTTTTACGAGTACAAGGCCGATGACAAGGTCGCCGACGATCGCTTTGCCTATCAGGCCCAGCGCTATCTGCGGCAGGTCTGTTATTGCAACAAGACCGCCAGCACTGATCTGTATTGCCTTGATCATTCGCAGCCAGAAATGCTGGACTGGCTGTTCCGTCTGATAGTCGACTACGGGGAGCGCGTCACCCGGCGCGAGGCTGTTCCCCCCTATTCAGCCCCGAACGAGAACAAATGGCTGCTGCGCAGCGATCCGTTTCGCAATCATCGCTTCGGTTTCGAGATTGGCACCCGGCGCCTGTGCCAGCAGTTTCTGTTGTTCAACCACATCGGCCCCGACCCGGTACTGGTCGAACGTCTGTTGCTGGAGCACGAACCCACGCCGCGTCAATACAACCACCTCAAAGCCGCGCATTACATGAGTTACGACGCAGAGGGGCACGTCAAACAATTACCGCCGCTTGAGTACTGCTATGAGCCGCTCAAGCTCAACCCCTTTCCCCAGGCGTTTCTGGCACTCGACCATATGCCGGGCCTCAACGACGGCAAGCCCTATCATTGCGTCGACCTTTACGGAGAAGGCCTGCCTGGTTTTCTCTGCCAGCACGACAACGCCTGGTATTACCGTGAGCCTCTGCGCGGCACACCCGGCACTGACGAAATCATCTACGGCCCGTGGACCTTGCTGCCGCTGATCCCCAATGCCGACAGCAACAAACCGGTGGTGCAAATCCTCATGGACCTCACCGGCGACGGACGCCTGGACTGGATCGTCGCGCAGCCCGACGGCAGCGGGTATTACACGCTCAATCCGGATGGCACCTGGTCGCTGTTCAAATCGTTCAAGCAGTTTCCCGTGGAGTTCTTCCATTATTTGGCCCAATTGGGTGACTTGAGCGGTGACGGTCTCAACTCCCTGGCGCTGATCGGACCGAAAAGCGTGCGGGTGTACGCGAATTTGAGGGAAACAGGCTTTGCTCCCGGCAAGGATGTACCCCATACCCCGGACCGATTGCCGCTGTTCAGTGGAGCCGGTAACGAATTGGTGTCTTTCAGCGATATGGGCGCCAGCGGTATGGAACTGTGCCGGATCCGCCATGATGAAATCCGCTGCTGGATCAGCCTCGGGCATGGCCGGTTTGGCGAGGGTTTCAAGATGAGCGACTTGCCGTTCAAATATGGCGAGTTCGATCCCGACCGAGTGCGCATCGCCGACGTAGACGGTTCCGGTGCTCCGGCTCTCATTTACCTGTATTCGGACTTCTTCGAAATCTGGTTGAACCACGGTGGCAACTCCCTGGCATCGGAACCCGTCCGAATTCCATGGCCCAGAGGCGTGCGCTACGACAACCTCTGCCAGGTGACCTTTGCTGATCTCAGGGGCATTGGCTGCGCCAGCCTGCTGCTGACCGTTCCGCACATGTCACCTCGACACTATGTGTATAACCTGGTCGACGCGCGGCCATACCTGCTCACTGGATGCAACAACAACATGGGTTACAACGCGTCGTTGCAATATCGCAGCAGTGCGCAATTCTGGCTGGATGAAAAACGCCAGGAATTGGTGGCACGCAGGAAGCCGGTGTGCCATTTGCCGTTTCCGCAGATGGTGCTCCATTGGCTGCGTCAGGAAGATGAAATCACCGGCAATTACCTGATGCAGTTCCATGAGTATTTCGAGGGTTATTACGACGGTCGCGAACGCGAATTTCGCGGCTTCGGCCGGGTCTGTCAGATCGACAGCGAACTGGAACCGGGCAAGGCCGAAAGTGGCCATACAGCCCCCATGCGCACCACTCAATGGATTCATACCGGCGAAAGTGCCGATCTGGTTTTGAAAGGTATCAGCGAACTCGACGATGAAATCACGCCCTTTGGGCCCACCGTCACTTCAACGCTAGATGCCAGACGCGGTAGAGAACGAATTCGCAAACGGCGCAAGAGCGACGATCCCGAAGTCGCCTACGCCCTGGCCGGTCGTCTGCTTCGCATTGAAGTCTGTCAGGCGGACGACCCCGCTCCCGCTCGCCCGATTTCCCTGAGCGAATTCCGTTATCTGGTTCGGGTCGTCGATGAAACCCCGTCCAGCCTGCTGGTGCTGGAACTGGAAAACCGCAGCCAGCAATACGAACGTTTCATGGATGATCCCCGCTGTCAGCACGCGGTCGGTCTGGCATGGGACATGTTCGGTCATCCGACTCACCGCTTCGCGGTCGCCTGCGCACGCCGCCGCACTAAAACCGAAGAACCGCCTTTCGCTCAAAAGGATCAACAGCTCGCCTGGCTGGACAGTCACGATGAGCAACAGCGGTACTTCTATCTGACGGAAACTCTTGCCGAGCCGATTCATCTGATCACTGAAGACCACTGGCTGCTCGGTTTGCCCTGGCGCCAGCGCAGCAATGCGCTGAGGCTGCCCAAGGGAGCGCTGCCGGACGGGCTGCAATCGGCGGACATCAGTTTCGAAAACTTCGAAAAGTATGAGGGCTGCGCAGAGTGGACATCGGAACGCGAACTGATTTCGCTCTCGCAGCAGAATTATCTGGAGATGGACGGCAAGATCAAGTACCCACCGCGCCAGGGACCGACCGAGCGGGCTGTGTTCGACAAAAAGGCATTGGCAGCTTACGTCGACGTCCCGATTGTCATTCGGGACGAGCTGACAAAAATCGGCTACAAGCCCATGAACCTGTTTTTGCCGCCAGACACGGATGAAGATCTTCTGAAAAACCTCTGGTCGGCACAGAGCGGCTTCTTCACCTACTCCGACCCCAGCGGTTTCTACCACGTCACCGATGTTCAGCAGACCGCCAGCCATGGCGCAACCCACATCACCAGGGACGCAAACCATCTGCTGACCACTGCCATCACCCTGCCGGACGGCTGCGTCACGGCAATGACCTACGACATGCACACTTTGCAGGTGCAGCGTGTCACGGATCACAACGACAACATTCACGAAGTGCGGTACGAAGCGGGCGGTCGACCGATTGCCTTCAGCTTTCATGGTAACGAGGAAGGCGTGCGTGCCGGTTTCGAAGATCTGTCCGTTTATCCACCTCAGTCTGATCTGAGCGTCGAGTTTGCCCTCGCCAACCCGAAAACCGTGCTGGCATCCGCTGCCGGCGTGGTGCGCACCAATCTGTTCAGCTGGATGCCATTGCTACCGGTCAAAACGGCGCGGCTCAAAAGAAAGCAATGGATCGCCAACGGCCTGATCCTGCCCGACGGCCACATACGCGCATCGGCCCTGCGCTGGCTGAACCAGCAAAAGAAACGCACTGCCAGCGAACAAACCCTGCTCAAGATCATCCAGACCGCCCTCAGGCAGCCGGTAAACAGCGTCGACCTGATTGCCGACCGCTACCACACCGACCCGCAGCAACAGATTCAGATAACCGTCCGTTACGTCGACGGTTTTGGCCGCGAGCTGCAAAGCAAACAGCTCGTGCCGCCGGGCGATGCCCTTGTCGCGACGCCCGAGGACGGCCTCGAGACCGGCGCCGACTGCAAGCCGATCGAAATGCCCGCCGCGCGTCGCTGGCGGGTCATGGGACGTGTCGAATACAACCATAAGGGCGAGACTATCCGGGTCTATCGCTCGTATTTTCTCAATACCCATCGCTGCATCAATGACCGCGCCATGCGTGAACACGGCCATCACGATCAAATGTTCTACGACGCCCAGGGCCGACTGATCAAAACGATCAATGCGCTGGGCCATACGGCCTTGGAGCACTTGCATCCATGGTTCACGCTCAGCTACGACTACAACGACACACAAGAGCCATCACCCGCCAGGCCCGCGAAAAAACCGACACCTGCAAAACCTGCAAAACGGGTCAAGTCATGAACGCCAGCGTGCACCATCTCACACCGAAGATGTCGTCAATCATCGGGGGCGAATCACTGACATGCTGCGCGGTCTGGCAAACACGCTTCGAGACCACCGGGCCAGCCAGAAGGCAGCCGCGTGAACACACGGATTTTATAGTGTGATAGCACTGCCAGCACCCGGCGACATGCTATGGTGCCCGCCCGTCCTGCCATCCGTTTGCCCCAGCATGCTGCCGACTTCCCGTACCCTGCGTCTGTCGTTGTATACCCTGCTGATCATCGCCGGTGCCGCCCTTGCTGCAACGCTTGCGATCCGCCACGCCGAGCGCCAGGCGCTGGAAGAAGACGCAGCCCGGGCCAATCAACAGCTGGCGCTGTACGCCAACTCGCTGCATACCCTGATCGACCGCTATCGCGCCCTGCCCGCCGTGCTGGCGCTGGACCCGCAATTGCGTGCGGCGCTGGCCGGCCCGGTCGACGCCGAACAGCAAGCGGCGCTCAACCTGAAACTGGAAAAGATCAACGGCGCGGCGCAATCATCGACGCTGGAACTGCTCGACCACACCGGCCTCGCGGTGGCAGCCAGCAACTGGCGTCTGCCCAGCAGTTACGTCGGCCACAACTATGGCTTTCGCCCCTATTTCAGTCAGACCCGCACTCAAGGCACCGGGCGTTTCTACGCGGTCGGCGTGACCAGCGGGATTCCCGGTTACTTCCTGTCCAGCGCGGTGCTCGGCGACAACGGCGAGTTTCTCGGGGCGATGGTGGTCAAGCTCGAATTCCCCGAGCTCGAACGCGAATGGAGCCAGGGCAATGACACCCTGCTGGTCAGCGATGCGCGCGGGATCATCTTCATCGCCAACCAGCCCGGCTGGCGCTATCGCCTGCTGCACCCGCTGAGCCCGGCCGATTACCGCGAGATCAAGGCCACCCGCCAATACGACAAACAGTCGCTGGTGCCGCTGACGCATCTGGCGCTGCGCAGCTTCGACGACAACAGTGATCTGCGCCGCGTCGAAGGCCCGCAAGGCACGGCGGATTACCTGTGGGAATCGCTGCCGCTGAGCGCCGAAGGCTGGACGCTGCATCTGCTGCGACATCCGCAGGTGTCCTTCGAGGATCAGCGCAATGCCGGCCTCGCTGCTGCCGGGGTATGGCTGGCGCTGGTGTTCCTGCTGCTGTTCCTCAATCAGCGCTGGCGCCTGGCAAAGATGCGCCAGCGCAGCCGCGAAGAGCTTGAGCAACTGGTCGAAGAGCGCACCCGTGATTTGCGCACCGCCCAGGACGGTCTGGTGCAGTCGGCAAAACTGGCGGCACTGGGGCAGATGTCCGCCGCGCTGGCCCACGAAATCAATCAGCCGTTGACCGCCCAGCGCATGCAACTGGCGACCCTGCGTCTGCTGCTCGATCATGGCCGGGTCGATGACGCCTATAAGGCGCTCAAACCGGTGGATGACATGCTCACGCGCATGGCCGCCCTCACCGGCCACCTGAAAACCTTCGCCCGCAAGAGCCCCAGCGGCTTGCGCGAGCGGCTGGATCTGGCGACGGTGGTCGATCAGGCCCTGCAATTGCTTGATGCGCGTCTGCGCGATGAACAGGTCAGTCTGGTGCTGCACCTGACCCGTCCGGCGTGGGTGCGCGGCGATGCGATCCGCCTCGAACAAGTGCTGATCAACCTGCTGCGCAATGCCCTCGATGCGATGCAGGGCAAACCGTGCAAACGTCTGGAAATCCGCCTGGAAGCCGACGAGCAACTGTGGCGCCTGAGTGTCATCGACAACGGCGGCGGCATCGCCGAGGAACATCTGGGTCAGGTGTTCGATCCGTTCTTCACCACCAAACCGGTGGGTGACGGGCTGGGTCTGGGGCTGGCAGTATCGTTCGCCATCGTCCATGAATCCGGCGGGCGCCTGTGCGCCGAGAATGGTGACAACGGCGCGGTGTTCAGCCTGACCTTGCCGATCGATCTGGAGGCGCACATCTGATGCTCAACGCGGTGATGGTGGTCGATGACGAAAGCAGCATTCGCAGTGCCGTCGAGCAATGGCTGAGCCTGTCCGGGTTCGAAGTGCAGCTGTTCAGCCGCGCGGAGGAATGCCTGGCGGCGTTGCCCGCGCATTTTGCCGGGGTGATTGTCAGCGATGTGCGCATGCCCGGGCTCAGCGGTCTTGAACTGCTGGCCGAAGTGCAGCGCCGGGATGCCGACCTGCCGGTGATTCTGCTCACTGGCCACGGCGATGTGCCGATGGCCGTCGAAGCGATGCGCGACGGCGCCTACGATTTTCTGGAAAAACCCTTCAGCCCCGAGACCCTGCTCGGCAGCCTGCGCCGGGCGCTGGACAAGCGTCGGCTGGTGCTGGAAAACCGCGCCCTGCACGAGCAGGCCGACAACCGCGCCAGACTGGATGCGACGCTGCTCGGTGTGTCCCGTGGTTTGCAGACCTTGCGCCGGCAGGTGCTGGACCTCGCAACATTGCCGGTCAACGTGCTGATCCGAGGCGAGACCGGCAGCGGCAAGGAACTGGTCGCCCGTTGCCTGCACGATTTCGGCCCGCGCGCCGACAAGCCCTTTGTCGCGCTGAACTGCGCGGCGATCCCCGAGCAGTTGTTCGAAGCCGAGTTGTTCGGGCATGAGAGCGGCGCGTTCACCGGCGCTTCGGGCAAGCGCATCGGCAAGCTGGAATACGCCGATGGCGGCACACTGTTTCTCGATGAAATCGAGAGCATGCCGCTGGCCCAGCAGGTGAAACTGCTGCGGGTGTTGCAGGAGCAGAAGCTTGAGCGGCTGGGCTCGAACCAGAGCATTCGGGTGGACTTGCGGATTGTCGCGGCGACCAAACCCGACTTGCTGGATGAAGCGCGGGCCGGGCGTTTTCGTGAAGACCTGGCGTATCGCCTGAACGTCGCCGAATTGCGCCTGCCGCCGCTGCGTGATCGTCGCGAAGACATTCCGCTGTTGTTCGAATCCTTCGCCCAGAGCGCCGCCCAGCGTTTGGGCCGGACGTTCCCGCCGCTCAGTGGCGCGCAATTGAGCCATCTGCTGAGTCATGACTGGCCGGGCAATGTGCGGGAGTTGGCGAACGTTGCCGAGCGGCAGGTGCTGGGGCTGGATGAACCGGTGCAGGGCATCGACCCGGGGCAGTCGCTGGCGGCGCAGCAGGAAGCGTTTGAAGCGCAGTGTTTGCGGGCTGCTTTGACCCGGCACAAGGGGGATGTGAAAGCCGTGCTTGAGGAGCTGCAACTGCCGCGTCGCACGTTTAATGAAAAGATGCAGCGGCATGGATTGACCCGAGAGATGTTCGTACCCGATTGATCGTTTGATGATTGATCGTTCCCACGCTCCGCGTGGGAATGCCTCAGTGGACGCTCTGCGTCCGCTTTGGGACGCAGAGCGTCCCGGGCTGCATTCCCACGCAGAGCGTGGGAACGATCAGATCAACGATCAAATAGGCGGAAATCCGCTCATTCATTCCGGATCATCGGCAAAATCCCGCTCAACCCATCTCCCCAGCCCCTCTAAACCGGCCCTCCCCCCGTTGGCACAGCTCCTGCTATAGCCCTCGCAGGCTGCGTTTCAACGCGCTCCACAAAAACAATTAAACGAAGGATCCTTCAATGGATAACTCCAACGCCCTGCCCCTTGGGTCGGCTGCCGTGCCGGCCAAAGAACGAACCACCGCCAGTCGCATCAAGTCGATCTTCAGCGGTTCCGTCGGCAACATGGTCGAGTGGTACGACTGGTACGTCTATGCCGCCTTCTCGCTGTACTTCGCCAAAGCCTTCTTCCCCAAAGGCGACACCACCGCCCAACTGCTCAACACCGCCGCGATCTTCGCCGTGGGCTTCCTGATGCGCCCGATCGGTGGCTGGCTGATGGGCCTGTACGCCGACAAGGTCGGACGCAAAAAAGCCCTGATGGCCTCGGTTTACCTGATGTGCTTCGGCTCGCTGATCATCGCCCTGAGCCCGGGTTATGAAACCATCGGTGTCGGCGCGCCGATCCTGCTGGTGTTCGCCCGCCTGCTGCAAGGCCTGTCGGTCGGTGGCGAATACGGCACTTCGGCGACCTACCTGTCGGAGATGGCGACCAAGGAGCGTCGCGGCTTCTTCTCCAGCTTCCAGTACGTGACTTTGATTTCCGGCCAGCTCATCGCGCTGGGCGTACTGATCGTGCTGCAACAGTTCCTGACCACCGAAGAGCTGTACGCGTGGGGCTGGCGTATTCCGTTCGCCATCGGCGCGCTGTGCGCAATCGTGGCGCTGTACCTGCGTCGTGGCATGGAAGAAACCGAGTCGTTCACCAAGAAAGAGAAGTCCAAGGAAAGCGCGATGCGCACCTTGCTTCGTCATCCAAAGGAACTGCTCACCGTGGTCGGCCTGACCATGGGCGGTACGCTGGCGTTCTACACCTACACCACCTACATGCAGAAATACCTGGTTAACACCGTCGGCATGAGCATCTCCGACTCCACCACCATTTCTGCCGCCACGCTGTTCCTGTTCATGTGCCTGCAACCGATCATCGGCGGCCTGTCCGATAAAATCGGTCGTCGTCCGATCCTGATCGCCTTCGGCGTGCTCGGTACGATCTTCACCGTGCCGATCCTGATGACCCTGCACACCATCCAGACCTGGTGGGGCGCGTTCTTCCTGATCATGGCGGCGCTGATCATCGTCAGCGGCTACACCTCGATCAACGCCGTGGTGAAGGCCGAGCTGTTCCCGACCGAAATCCGTGCGCTGGGTGTCGGCCTGCCGTACGCACTGACCGTATCGATCTTCGGCGGCACCGCCGAATACATCGCGCTGTGGTTCAAGAGCATCGGCATGGAAACCGGTTACTACTGGTACGTGACCGCGTGCATCGCGGTGTCCCTGCTGGTGTACATCACCATGAAAGACACCCAGAAACACTCGCGCATCGTCACTGACTGATCGGGTTTATTCAGCCACTGCAATGGTGGCTGTTCTGGCCCCATCGCGAGCAAGCTCGCTCCCACATTGGATCGGCGTAAAACTGACCCTGTGGGAGCGAGCTTGCTCGCGATTGAAGTCACCTCGGTATCAGGACAATTCGGCAACCCCCTGTTTGCTGCCATAACGCTTCTGCGCATACGACGCCCCGACGATCATCACCAGCAGAATCCCCGCCAGTACCGCCGACGAACCGACGGTGCCGAAATCCAGTCCGCCTTTCTCATGGGACTTGGTCATCAAGTCGCCCAAGGTCGCGCCAAACGGTCGGGTCAGCACGAACGCCACCCAGAACAGCGCCACCGACGAAATCTTCGTGAAGTACTTGAGCAGCACGACCACACCAATCGCCGAGCCGATCAACAGCGCGCCACCGGCAAAGCCCAGGCCGGAGTCGTCCGCCAGGTAATCGCCGAGTGCGGTGCCCAGGGTGTTGGAGAACAGAATCGCCATCCAGTAGAACATCTCGCCGCGAAAGCTCTGCACCTTGGTGACGTTGAGCGAGTCGCCGCTCAGGCGCCAAGCCGCGAAGATCGCCAGCAGGATCGCGATCAGGATCATGGAACCGGTGGCGTAACCCAGTTCCAGCGTGCGGTCCATGAAGTCGGACATGGTGGTGCCGGCGGTGCTGGTCGACAGGATCACGATCCAGTACAGCAACGGCTTGTAAGTCTTGGACATCAGTTGTGCGATCAGCGTCAGGACAAACACGCTGATCAGGATCAGCGAGCTGATGGCGTAGCCGACGTTAAGGGTCATCGACAACAAATCCCCCGCGGTTTCCCCCAGGGTCGTCGCGCAGATTTTCATGACCCAGAAGGCCAGGGTGATTTGAGGCAGTTTGTTCATCGCGGGCAACGCTCCAGTGTGTGACGGCCGGTTTTTGGCTTTATGGCCGTGGGCAGACTGGCGTTGCTCGGGTGAAAAACCGGTCGGGAATCCATGAAAAATCTGTCACACACGCAAAAAACGGCGATTAATCACCGGTTAATGCCCCTGCCGCATCCTGCACCTACCTGATCGATTAACTGCGCGACGCTCGCTCCGACGACGAAAGCGAATTGAATGCGTCGCCCTTAATATCAATTTAATCGATTGTTTTTAGCATTATTTTGCGCTTTTTAATCAACTTAGTTGGCGTAGCATGAACCCCATGCGAAACACATCGCCAACGAATTTCGAATCTGGAGAACGACCATGAAAACCAAACTGATCCTCGCCCTGACCCTGTCCGTACTGGCCGCCAACACTTTCGCCGCCGACGGTTCGGACAAAACCAAATCCGCCGACTTCATTTCCGGCGCCAGCGCTGCCATCGAAACCAGCCACACCGGCGCCTACGCTGCCGACGGCTTCGACAAGACCAACGTCGGCAGAGCCGTTGCTGCGGATGGTTTCGATAAAACCGGCACTGCTGCGGCTATCGCAGCTGACGGTTTCGACAAGACCGGCACCGCCGCTGCCATCGCTGCTGACGGTTTCGATAAAACCGGTACTGCTGCAGCCATCAGCTGATCGCCAGAATGCAGACACCAAAGCCCGGCCATTGCCGGGCTTGTTCATTTCTGAAAACAAAAATCTCACGACCTCCCACAGGGTTCCGCATTTGGCTGGAAATAATGGGAATGCCCCAGCAATATGAGCCCTTTCCGAAAGCCTTCAGGAACACCCTCCATGCCCGATGACATCCATTTCTACGAACCGGCCAACGGCCACGGTCTGCCCCACGATCCGTTCAACGCCATCGTCGGCCCGCGTCCCATCGGCTGGATTTCTTCGCAGGATGCCGAAGGCCGGCTGAACCTGGCGCCCTACAGCTTTTTCAACGCGTTCAACTACATTCCGCCGATCATCGGGTTCTCCAGCGTCGGTCGCAAAGACAGCCTGAACAACATCGAGCAGACCGGCGAATTCGTCTGGAACCTCGCCACCCGCCCGCTGGCCGAGCAGATGAACCAGAGCTGCGCGATGGTCGGGCCGCAGGTCAATGAGTTCGAACTGGCGGGGCTGACGCCGGTGGCGTCGAAGGTGATTGCCGTGCCACGCGTGGCCGAAAGCCCGGTGTCCTTCGAGTGCAAGGTCACGCAGATCATTCAGTTGCAGCGCGCTGACGGCGAGACGGTGCCGAGCTGGCTGGTGCTCGGCGAAGTGGTCGCCGTGCACATTGCCAAATGGCTGTTGAAGGACGGGATCTACGACACCGCCGCCGCCGAACCGATTCTGCGGGGCGGCGGGCCGGCGGACTATTTCCAGCTGGGGCCGGAGGCGTTGTTCAAGATGTGGCGCCCGGGGGCGACGAAGTAAGCGCTTACCAGATCAGCTCGGCGTCGTCGGTGACGCCCTTGAGCTTGTCCAGTTCGTTGATCGCGGCTTCATCGGCCGCGATGGCGCCGGGGAAAACCTGATCGTTCAGCAGCTTGTGAAAGCGCGGTGCGCCGCCGTCGACCAGGGCCTTGACGGCGATTGCCGCGTGATAACCCTTGTTGCCGCCCAACTCGACGGGGACTACAGCGGAAACCGCTTCGAAGTGTTCGAACTCTTTACGTGCCATATCGCAGGTCCTGGCTCAGTCGGATAAGCCCGACATTAAACATTCAACCGGCGAGTTTGTGTATCGGCGCAGTGCATTGCCCTACGGCCTGGGCGGCCGAGACTTCCTTGAAGGTGTGGAAATCCAGGCTGTTGACCACCAGCTCCTGCACCAGCTCGGCAAAGATTTCCATCGACGGGCTGCTGAAATACGCGGTCATCGATTGCTGGTTGTTCCAGAAACCGGAGACCAGCCACAACTCCGGATCACACTGCGAATGCTGCAAGGCGAAGCTCAGGCAACCGGGGGCGGCACGGGACGGTTCGATCAGGGCGCTCAGGCGCATGCCGAGTTCCGCCGAACGCCCGGCGCGCGCTCGAACGAAGGCCATATGACTGACGGGAATCTGCTTGGACATGTTCAACCCTCCCAGGGAGTCGCGTGGCAGCCGGGAACGGGCTGCGACAGGATCCAAGGTTAAGGGCCGGGCGCTGCTCGCCGTTAGTCGATTCCTGCCGTCGCGTTGCACAATCCTGCGAGACTGTCGTGCAGACCTGTAACAAGTCGTGAATTGCTGTCACCGTCCTGTCACACCGGTTTCGAGCAAGTTTTACAGGGCTCGCCCTGTCATGTCTGGGCAGGCACGCAACGCCATGCAGGATCAGGCAAGCATTTCGCAGGATGTGTCTACCGCTTGCGCTTGCACAAACTTATGCTCTGCTCCCATTCCATCCCTTGCCGAGGAGGCTGTGCATGACGTCATTCGATCGTTTTCAGGCGCCGCCCGATGCCGACATGGAAAAGCAGCGCGCGGAACTGGCGGCCATCATTCGCCGCAACACGTCCGAAGATGGCAGTTATGCCACTGCCGTCGGCTCGCTGGTCATGTCGCGCCACACCCAGTCCCATGACTTCGCCCCGGTGCTTGCACAACCGGCGCTGTGCATCATGGCCCAGGGTCGCAAAGAGGTGCGGCTGGCGGATGAGTTCTTCAATTACGACCCGCTGAATTACCTGGTGGTATCGGTCTCGATGCCGTTGAGCGGTCGGGTGGTGAATGTCTCGCCTGAAGAGCCGATCCTCGCCGTGCGCCTTGATATCGATCCGGCGGAAATCACCGCGCTGATCGCCGATGCCGGCCCGATGGGCGTGCCCACCCGTCCGACCGGGCGTGGTCTGTATGTGGAGAAAATCGACAGCGCGATGCTTGATGCGGTGCTGCGTCTGGCCCGCCTGCTCGACGCGCCGAAAGACATCGCCATGCTCGCGCCGCTAATCCGCCGGGAAATTCTCTATCGCCTGCTGCGCAGTCCGCAGGGCCATCGGCTGTACGAGATTGCCATCGCCAACAGCCAGAGCCACCGCATCAGCCAGGCGATCAAATGGCTCAACGGCAACTTCGAACAGCCGCTGCGCATCGATGATCTGGCGAAGGAAGTGAACCTCAGCGTCTCGACCTTGCATCACCGTTTCAAGGCGATGACGGCGATGAGTCCGTTGCAGTATCAGAAGCAACTGCGCCTGCAGGAGGCGCGGCGTTTGATGCTGGCTGAGGGGCTGGAAGCTTCGGCGGCGGGGTATCGGGTGGGGTATGAAAGTCCGTCGCAGTTCAGCCGCGAGTACAGCCGGTTGTTTGGCGCGCCGCCGTTGCGGGATCTG
>Ga0207696_1001035_pt1 | contig 16584 bp, 17 predicted proteins | sample KBSS54metaG_FD_184403 | JGI IMG/M metagenome (GOLD analysis project Ga0207696, IMG submission 184403) | Switchgrass rhizosphere microbial communities from Kellogg Biological Station, Michigan, USA - KBS S5-4 metaG (SPAdes) (version 2) | ecosystem: Host-associated > Plants > Roots > Rhizosphere >...
CTAAAGGTGGCGTTTTCCAGCCCCTGTTGCCAGTTGTCAACTTTCACGCCCACGCGCCCGCTCAGGGGTAGCCCCTCCAGATCCCAGTGCCAGCGTCCGTCGCTGACTATCAGCTGTTCGGCGGTGAGCTGCCATGGCAAATCCAGCAGCGGATCGGGGTTATCGCGGGCGGTCAGCACCAGCTGACCACGGTTTTCTTCCCAGTCGAGATCAGCGTCTACCGGTGATGACAGCGGTGGCACCGTCAGAGTGGCCTCCGCATGGCCTTTCACCGGCACGCCGTCCGGCACCAGCGGCAGGGTAAATTCCCCCGCCAGCCTGATCGGCTGCGGGTAATCCGGCAGATGGACTTCAAACTCGCTGATGGTCAGGTTTTGCCCGCGAAGTTTGCCGCGCACCTTGACCTGTTCGCCCTGGTAGGTCACGTCCTGAACGGAGGGGGTTAAAGAGATGTCGAGTTTGCCCTGCCACTGCTGCCACGGAGAGAGCGTTAAGCGATCGATCGTCAGCCAGGTGTTCGGCAACATCGACTGCCATTCGGCAAAGGTTTTGGGCGCGGTGTTAGCCTGTTCCGCCTGCGGCAGTTTGCTCAGGCAGGCGGTATTGAGATCGAGTGCGCCGATATCCAGTTTCCAGCGGCTGGGGTGCGATAGCGTGGCGTTTTCCACGCGAGCGATTTCGCAGTCCTCCACCAGATAGCGAAGATCGGGGATAATAATTTGATTGCGGGTCAGACGCGGGCTTTTCTCGAAAGCAATGCGCGTCCCGACGGGGAGCCAGATCCCGGCAAGGGTTGGCACCCACTGGGCGAGCGTCATCAGCAGCGTCAGCGGCAGAAGAATGAACAACAGCAATAGCGCAATTGCGGCTTTGTATTTACCCCTCATGGGCAGTTAATATCCTGATTTAGCGAAAAAATAAGCCGACAGTGCCCGTCATTGTGGCATGTTTAGCCAGTCAGTTGAAGTCAACGCCATTTTTAAGGATAGTTGCTCTAGAATTATTCATAGAACTTATTGAATTCAATAATATTTTATAAATTGTAAGATTATTTTAATCATGCTAACGTGATGGTAAAATCACTGGAGAAAGTCTTATGAAACTCGCGGTATATAGCACAAAACAGTACGATAAAAAGTATCTGCAACATGTTAACGAGACTTACGGATTCGAACTCGAATTTTTTGACTTTCTGCTGACTGAAAAAACCGCCAAAACGGCGAACGGATGCGAAGCGGTGTGTATTTTCGTCAACGACGATGGCAGCCGCCCGGTGCTGGAAGAGCTGAAAAAGCACGGCGTGAAGTTCATCGCGCTGCGCTGCGCGGGCTTTAACAACGTCGATCTGGATGCGGCGAAAGAGCTGGGGTTAAAAGTGGTGCGCGTGCCGGCCTACTCCCCGGAAGCCGTGGCTGAACATGCCATCGGTATGATGATGTCTCTGAACCGACGTATTCACCGTGCTTATCAGCGCACCCGTGATGCCAACTTCTCTCTCGAAGGTCTGACGGGCTTTACCATGTACGGTAAAACCGCAGGCGTCATCGGCACTGGTAAAATCGGCGTAGCGACGCTGCGTATTCTTAAAGGTTTCGGGATGCGTCTGCTGGCGTTCGATCCGTATCCAAGTGCTGCCGCGCTGGAGCTGGGCGTGGAGTATGTCGATCTGCCGACGCTGCTCTCTCAGTCGGACGTGATCTCCCTGCACTGTCCGCTGACCCCCGAGAACTATCACCTGCTCAATCAGAGCGCGTTCGATCAGATGAAAGACGGGGTGATGATTATCAACACCAGCCGTGGCGGTCTGATTGACTCTCAGGCGGCGATCGAAGCCCTCAAAACGCAGAAAATTGGCGCGCTGGGGATGGACGTGTATGAGAACGAACGCGATCTGTTCTTCGAAGACAAGTCTAACGATGTCATCCAGGACGACGTGTTCCGTCGCCTCTCCGCCTGCCACAACGTGCTGTTTACCGGCCACCAGGCGTTCCTGACCGCCGAAGCGCTGATCAGCATTTCAGAAACCACGCTGGGTAATCTGAAACAGCTGGAAAACGGCGAAGACTGTCCGAACGAAGTGGCCTGATGTTCCAGGCCGGGTGGCGTTGACGCGTACCCGGCCTCTATAAATCCCGCAGCAAAACACCGCCAAAAAGATGTGCGAATCAGGTTCTTCTTAGTCCCTCAGTTCGTAATAGATTTACTCATGTTGATACCCGTCACCCCGAATCCGCTGGCTTCATAAATATGCTGAGCGCGAGCATTGTCCCCTGCGACACGCAATTTGATCTCTTTAATACCCTCAATCCGTAAATACGCTTCGAAAGCAGCCAGAGATTGTTTACCCAATCCCATCCCCTGGCAGGGAGTGAGAATATGGAAATCATAGATAAAAGCCGTACGCATGACCGGATCAGTTTTGTACCAGAGATAACCGACATGGGCCGACTGCGCGATAATACACAACAGCACCTGGCCTGCGGTATTTACACCCTCGGGAAGCAATGCCGATAATTCCTGTTTCGCTCTTGCCAGAGAATCCGGTTGCGATACGCGATAGTTTGATTCGATTTCATTGGCATAATCCTGAACAAAATATTCAAGATAAGCGGGATATTCATCTTCCGTCATTGCGCGGAACGTAATCACGTTTAACCTCTCAGGCCTAACCTTTTGATAGATATCATAATAGTGATAACCCCGTCGCCTTCACTCGTCAATGGAATTCACTGTTAACTACTGATTTGGGTGAGTTGGTTACGTAAAATGCGTTTTGATGATCTGCACCGGATACGGTGGGGATAATGTGTAAGGTTCTGGAGATGCTTTGAGCAAAAAACGGACGATGCTATCTTTGTTATTCCCTGAGCGTTGATAAGGTATCGACTGATATGAATTTGAAACTGTCAGGCGGATGTTTGTGCGGGTTTATCAGATTCACAGCGACTAACCCGGTTTCCACTCATTCCTGCTCCTGTGATATTTGCCAGAAGCATTCAGGTTGTCAGACCGCAGTATGGCTTGAATTCCACTCGGCGGATGTTGAATGGACGGGTGAAGGAGGCACACCTTCTTTATATCGCTCATCTAAAACCTCATCCAGAGCATTCTGCGCCAGGTGTGGCAGTTCATTAGGTGCGATTGATGACGCGCCGGTGACGGCTTTACTCAGCGGTGTTTTTGACCACAATAAAGCCGTCATTTTTTCGCCCCACTCCCACTCTTTTCAGGATATGAAACCTGACTGGTGGAGAAAAATCATGCCCGATACCGCTGAATAAAAAAGGACGTTTTGGGCAGTTTCTCAATATTTATCTTTGTTATTCTAAGCATTCGTTCTGCCTGAAGATGCGGACCGCTGAAGCAGCGCGAGGTCTGCTGTGAGCGAAGAGCGGTCATCAGAACCTGATACCATGGGAATGTGCGTCATTATTCATTGGTTCCTAAGGGTGTAAACAGCCTGCTACTTATGCCAAAATGATTCAAATTTAGTGATTAGCAGAGACCTACTGAAATGGCTGTTGTATTCATCCCGTCACTTGTTGCGTTGCTTGAAGCAAAAGAGAAAGAGGCCGGCCGTGAACTGCTCAGGCATGAGGTCGAGGCGATACGAGATAATGCTACCGTTATTGAATTACCGATAGAAATTGTCAGAGACATGACTAAAAGCCGGGGCTATCAAGATATTGATGCAGAGGATGTCTGGAACTAATGGTTAACTATCAAAAACAATAAATCATGAAGAATATCGAAGAGTTACGCGCAGAACTTCTCAAAATCGGTGAAAGAATTGGAGGGGGAATAAGACCCAATTATTACTTCATCATCCCTGACAGACCTGATGGTATGGCGACTCCATATCTGGAAATTCATGGCAAAGAATATCATTTCGTTGTCAATGAAAGAGGTACCGAAATAGCGCGTAAAGTTACCCTGAGTGATGATGATATTCTTTATTGGTTTGTTGAGTGTGGTGTGGTTGGTCTGGCTGCAGAATATGCAGCCATGAATAGCTTAGCTGGAACGGAATTCAGGTATGTTTATTTTCGAAAACAATATAGTTTAATGCTCTCCATCAAACCTGAATGGGCAACAAGGAAGCGCAGAGAATTTACAGAAATCCTTAGCGGACAGGTTTAAAAAGGTCACAGAATTTTTCAGAAATGTCGTTATCATCAGTTTGATTCGAGCATCACTGTTCCCACCACTCAGCATCCAACTTCCGCTCCTTGGCACCAGACGGTCTGCAAAACGCTCAAACTTCCAGTGCACGCTTATAGTCGATCCTGATCAAAGCCCCTGAATACGGCATCTTCTCTAAAAGCGTTTCCGAAAGCCCAAGTCGCGCTGTAGTGACATAGAGATAACGATCATCTTCTGCAAAGGCACAGCTTGTCGGTCGCTGCACGGGAAGATTAAGCCATCGCTCGATTTCTCCGTCCGGGGATATCCGCGCAATGGCAGCACCATCAAAGAGAACACTCAGGAGAAACCCGTCCTGATCAACGATCAGTCCGTCAGGCTTACCTTTTTTGGGATTAATGCTGACAACCACCCTTCGATGACTGACTTCGCCTGAGCAAGGATCGTTATCATATCCGTAAATTACGCCACGCCGGGAATCAGTGACGTAAAGTGTTTTCCAGTCGGGACTCCAGCTGATTCCATTGATAAGCGTGAAACCAGAATCGACGGTGTGCCACTTACCGTCTGGATCGAGACGATACAAATAGCCTGAACCCTCTTTCAGTTCTTCATCTATCAGCCCAACCCAAAGGCGGCCTGAGGAGTCCAGGCTCGCATCGTTGAGACGAAAGCCCTCCTGTACGTGTGGCGCAGTGCCGATCCTTCGTCTCTTACCGGCTCTGTCAATTAGCTCAACATGGCATCCTGTGCCAATGATTAACTCACCCGTATTTTTCTCCACGACAAAGCCCAGCGGCCCGGGCATGGCATGTTCCACATTCCGGCCCGTTTTGGGATCAAAATAATTGAGAGAAGCACCAAGGGTATCAACCCACAAAAGCCTGGCTCTTGACCAGCTCCATATAGGTGACTCTCCCAGCACAGCCTTGCCTGGAAATACCACCGAAATGCCATTCACTGTCGCGGTTCCACATCAGGAATAGCGATCGATTGCCAGTTCTCCGCAACCTCCTGAGCAGTTGATGCCTTAACAGCGCGAAGATTTCGCGGATAGTCCACATTTGCGGCCTCCCTCATTTTGGTTGCATGGAACTGCCCGTTCGCGGCACGAAGTATCCATCCCCCATCAGTGCATTCTGCTGAGGCAAGATAGGCCACTCCCGGTGCCACTTCCGAAGGATGGAGTTCGGCAGGTTCCCCCTCTATCCCCCACATACGTGTCTGGGCCACGGGAGAAATTGCATTGACGATAATTCCATCTTTTTTGCCTTCACTGGCAAGGACATTCGTGAGTCCTATCACGGCCATTTTGGCTGCCGCGTAGGAGGCAAGACCGTTGTGAACATACTGCGGATAGATCGCCCGGCAAGAGGTCGTCATAATGATGCGGCCATAGCCAGCCGCTTTCATGGCAGGCCAGGCAGCCTGTGCCAACCAGAGAGGAGCCTTGGCAGCAATGGCCATCATATGGTCAAAAGAACTTTCTTCTATCGACTCGATATTATCGTAAGCCACCCAACCCGCATTATGGATTAAGGCATCCAGCCGCCCCGCGACTTGAAGGGCGTCTCTGCACAAATTGTGACAGCTCTCGCGTGAGGCCAGCTCCCCCGGTATCGCGTGTACATTCAGCCCTTCTAATCGAAGTGTCTCTGCCGCCAGTTCTGCAATATGAGGATCGACGCCCTTCCCGTCAGAATTGGCACCGATATCCTGAATCAAAACCATTGCGCCAAGCTGACCCATACACCGGGCATAGGCGAATCCCAATCCGCGCCCCGCACCGGTGATAAGTACTACCCGACCGTTAAAATCCACCATGTCACCCTCGCCGTTTTCACTAAGTGATTGAGAAAACAACATAGAGTGATAACTTTGATATATAAAATACTATTTATATGGCTTCTTAATACTTTAATTGTATCGTGGGAAGATTGACTCACTAACAAGAGGAACGGCGGGATATGACGACAGAGAGTCGGGCACGGATCACTCTACGAAGAATGGAGCAATTCATTGCCGTCGCTGAGGAGTTGCATTTTCACCGGGCCGCCGAACGCCTTAACATGTCGCAGCCTCCGCTGACCAGTGCCATACAGAAACTGGAGGAAGATCTCGGCGTCGCTCTTATTGAGCGTGGTAATCGCGTGGTTAGGCTGACGCCTGCGGGAGAAAAGTTTGTCAGTGAGGCACGCAAAACCCTCCGCCAGGCTGAAAAAACCCTTGTTTCTACGGTAGATGTGGCTGAAGGACGAACGGGTCTTTTACGCCTGGGTTATGTAGGAAGCGCACTTTATGGCCGGTTGCCCGATATTATTCGTGAATTCAGGGCAAGTCATCCGAAGGTACGACTTGAATTGCGAGAAGCAACAACCGCTGCACAGATTGCTGCTCTGCGCGACGGGATGTTAGACATCGGTGTACTGATCCCCCCTCTTGAAAAGGCTGATGACATCGAACAGGTCAAATTCGACAGTGATCGTCTGTGTATCGCTATCCCAAAAGATCATCCTTTCAGTAATCGGTCAGACCTTACGCTTGCCGATCTTGCCGGTGAATCTTTTATTTTGTGGCCAATGCCTGAGGGGAAGAGCTTTCATCTGCAGGTTATCCGCCTTTGTGCTAAAGCTGGCTTTGTGCCGATGATTACTCAGGAAGCACATGGAATGCATGCCGTCTTGTCATTGGTGTCTGTGGGAGGTGGTGTATCTGTCGTTCCTCAAAGTATGAGTGGCTTTCGAGGTGACCGGATTAGTTATCATCCCTTATCAGGTGCTGAAACTGAGTTCGATCTCGTCATCGGCTATCGCCACTTATCTCCATCAGCACATGCTTTCGTTCTTTCGGCCGCAGATAAGGAGCAGGGTTTATCACATTCACTGTGAAAATTTTCCAGCCGTCGGAGTGACCATCTTTTAAAGGTGGTAGTAGTAAAGGACGGTCTGTTTCTGGCACTCACCAGCTTACTAAGTTGGAAAATGCTGGCTATGAGCTAGGAGCGGACGTTGGTCTTAAGGGAAGCTAAAACGCTTGCTGGAAACTCCTAAAAGCGAACTGTCCGTTTTAACACGACAGTTACAATATCAAAGTATATGAGTGCAAGTGACCAAAAAATCATTCATTTCATTGAGCACGTAATTCCTTCGCAGTACACTTCCCCAAGGCTATCTAAGGGATTTAAATGAATGAAAAAGCGGAATGGGAAGCAAGTTAAAGCCAATGCCACTCGTAAACTTCGTGAGGCTAAGTTCCCTAAGAAACAGATACCAATTCAAAAACAAGAGGTTTTTTATTCAGTTTGTGAAAAGGTTATTCAGCATACTGAAGAAACCAACGAAACCTCTGCAGACTATTATTTCTGTAAAGCGGTGATAGCAAGGGAGGCAAAAGCGTTTCAGACGGAAAGGCAGGCGGTTCTGAACCTGATAGCATTTTCTGGCGCTCCAGCGACTCCACTAATTCAATCAGCGTTAGAGCTGGACGAACGGTATGAGTTTAGTGAGCAGATTTGTACGGTGTTTTCCCTGGCGAAAAGTGATGCCTCATTCAGTCCATACATGGCAATCATCAGAGCATTTATTCTTTCGGGTACAAAACAGCAGTATGTAACCTATTTTAACTGTCTGATGGGCAATTCGGCTTCTTTTAACAAGGAACCTCCCATTTTTGATATCAATAATCTGAATAACGCTCAGTTGATGGCCTTTTATGAAGCAACGCACCGTGTACTGCTAGATAGCTCACGCCAACTCTCTACCCTTGAAAAGCTAACTCAATTTATATCTCATCAAGTGGGCGAAGATACCTCCCAGAGTTTGCTCTTTTTTGAATCCTATTTTAGCCTCGATAGAAACCCTAAACACAGTATCGAGGTTGCCAAGCAGTTCCTCAGCGCCCCCAACCTTTCGGCAGGACGCACTAACTATCTAAGTTCACTGGCATTCAATACGGCTCATGCCGCTATAGATTTGGCTGATATTGAGGAAGCTTGTTACTGGATAGACTACGTTAATGATGACGACAAGGCGGCAACTCTCAGGCGTTCAATCGCTAAATTAGAAGAGAAAATAGGGGAAAGGATTGCTCACCCTTTAAATCCTGAACATATTACCCCCGTCTCACTTGAAAAAATTCCTACCAGAATGCTGATGATACTGTGCGCTTTTGTTGATGGCTGCGGTGATGATTGGGGATTCAAAACGCTAGAACGTTCAGGGAAGTACATATTCCCTTCAGAGACAATGACAAAGATGCTTTTCCAGTCTCTGGCAATCGGCGGATTAATTAAAATGTCCACAGCTTCTTTCAACGCGCTGGAGGATTCTGTGCTGGACCAGTTTAATGAAATACTCTGGGTTGCGAAATTCCATTTAAACATCATCGGTATTGCAGATAGCAGATTGATGGCGTTACCGGTATTACTAGAAGAGCTAGATCGACGCAGTGATAAAAAAGAGGTGGCCTGGCAGATTCGTAGGCTCATCACGACAGGATATTTCTACAACGCGTTTGAGTACTATCTCGGCAATGTTAATGAGCTCTGGGCAAGAGAGTTTGCCCTGAATGAGGCGACAACAGAACGAATAACTGAATCGACACTCAGTGGCAAAGATCTAGCCTATATTGCCAGATCGTCGATTCGCTTTACTGCGGGGCAGCACTCGATCGGTAGCACAAATGGTAATAGACACACCTGTAATACCCTCATTGGTAGCATCAATCGTTATTTCGACTGGGTAAATGAAGGACGTTATTCCTACAACGCATTTGAACGGAGTAAAAGACAACCCATCCTCTCCTCAGAAAGGTTGCTTGAGCAAATCGCAGAGTTCACACCGGAGGACATCTACAACCTTCCACCTTTGCCGCAAGAAATTGAGGAAGAAGCATCTGAAGACGAGTAATTTCAGAATGTGAGTAATCGGCTTTATCTAACGGATAAACTTACACATAAACAGGGGCTGACCCAAATTGTAATTTGATTAGCTTGCACCATATTGATTGGCTCAACATTAGATTAGTCGGGTTCGCTGCTTGTACGGGACGGCCCCTCTCAAAGACATCAAGGCCCGCTCAGAGCGAAAAGCGGACGATAAAGTGAGCCATTTATGTCCATCACATCTGAGGCGACGTAGAATATGGCGCGTCGCCGCAAAACCAAAGCACCTATCGAGCAGGTGCTTTTGTCTGAATAAAATGAATCAAACTCTACCGAGCAGAATATTCAACATGCGTCTCAAAGGTTCGGCCGCGCCCCACAGTAGCTGATCGCCTACCGTTAAAACCGAATAGATAGGGCCATTGTTTAGCGACATTTTCTTATAACGGCCAATTCCTACTTTAAGCGAACCGCTGATGTAGGCGGGAGTCAATTTGCTGACACTCTCCACCTTATTATTGGGCACATAATTAACCCAGGGATGGGAATGCGCCACAAACTCCGCAAATTCTGTTTCGCTGACTTCACGCTTGAGCTTCAGGGTGATTGCAGCACTGTGGCAGCGGATCACACCGACCCGTATGCACAAACCATTTACCGGGATCGTACCGGGAGAAAGGCCCAGGATTTTGTTCGTTTCTGCCTCACCTTTCCATTCTTCACGGCTGTTGCCATCGCCTAAATCACTATCAATCCATGGAATGATGCTACCCATTAAAGGCGCACCGAAGTTCTGGATCGGCATGTCAGCGCTTTTAATCAATTCACTGACTTTATTGACTAACGGAAGTACTGAACCTGAAGATGCCAGTTCATCGGCGGACAAATGGCTGCTGATATACGCGCTTTGCGTGATCAATTCCCGTACATACTGAGCACCGGCACCCGATGCGGACTGATAGGTCATCACGCTCATCCATTCGATCAAGTCAGCTTTTATCAGCCCGGCGAGCCCCATCAGACTCAGAGTGATCGAACAGTTGCCACCAACAAACAGCTTAATTCCCTCATTGACGGCACGATCGATATGGGTGCGATTCACGGGATCGAGAATAATGCAGGCTCTTTCATCCATCCGCAGCGCTGAGGCCGCATCAATCCAGTAGCCCTCCCAGCCATGGGCAATCAATGCAGGATAAACCGCTTTAGTATAGTCCCCACCCTGGCAGGTTATGATGATGTCCATTTCGGCCAGGGCACTAATGGAATTAGCATCTTTGAGTATATAGCTCACGTCACCAATGACCGGACCGGTGGCACCCGCACTGGACGTGCTGTAAAAATGCGCAGAAATATCGTCAAAGTCATTCTCTTCGACCATGCGCTGGAGCAAAACAGAGCCAACCATTCCTCGCCAACCTACAATGCCAACTTGCTTCATTTGCTTAACCTTAATAACGTTATAAAAATGTTAATTATTTTCGAAGCACGTTATATATCATCCCTAAATAAAGGTCATTACGAAGTGCATTAGATTCTGTCATTATTAAAATGTTTCATATGGCATCAGCGATTTTTATCCCTTACACAGATGAAAATTAACCATACCTATTTGATATATATAATAAATAATGCTAAGACTGATACTGAAAAGCCTAAGCAATCAAGAATGGTATACGCATAGTTAAAGTTTGATGGGTGGCCCTCAGATGTCTGCTCCTGGCACAGAGCAGACGAAGGCGGTGGCACTGAAGGTCCGCTACGAGCGAGGAGCGGAAGTTGGCAGTTGCTCTGACAGCCCGATTGTGGCATCACTCAACCTTGCGCGAATTAATCAACGGAGAGGAGGCAACAATCTCCGATGATTGCCGGACAATAAAATTTTAAAGTTGGGTACAAAATGGCCGATAATAATTTCAAATTGTCAAGAGGAGTCATGTATGAATATTGAGAGCTATGATGACGACATCCGTAAATTAATAGCAGACATCAATAAGACTAATTGGGATGATGAATGGTTTGATCCTGTAAAAGCACACATCTGCTGTCGCCTATCACAATTATCTTATCTTGCAATACCTAAATATGAATTTGAAAAAAGAGGCAGGTTTAAAATTATTCCAAGTGAAGAGTTTCAACGTATAATGCGTGGTGGGATTACAAGTGCTATTCTTACAGAAGAAAAAATTTCCAGATTGATATCGCAGACAATAGATAATGATGGAGCACCAAGCGCATTTGTTATATCTGGAACACAACTTGTTCATGTTGGTGTGAGAGTTAATAATATAGTTTTTGTCGCTGTGCGTGGGACCGCGCAACTATATGAAAGCTCCAAATTATATGATATTGGTTTAGATTTAAATGTCAGAAAGGTACGTATATTTGACAACATACTTCTTCATAAAGGGTTCTATTCTGCCGCAATGGAGAATCTTCAATGTTTATACAAAAGAATCCATGAACTTGCCAATGGCAGAAGCGACGTAAAGGTCATATTTACTGGTCATTCTCTTGGTGGTGCTATTGCGGCGATTTTAACTAATCATTTCCAGCAATTGTTACCAAATGCAGATCGGGCATATTATCCATTTATCGCCAGAAAATGGACCAAACATGATAGAATACCATTTAGATATAATTTATCGTTACATTCATCATATACATTTGGTACTCCACGCATTATGAATCTGGCAGGTGCTTCTTATTTAATGTCTCCATATACAATATGCCATACCAGTGATATTATTGCTAATATGCCACCAAAAATTTTAAACTATGCAGATTTTACATTTCGTCATGAAATGGATTTGGATACTTATTCAGCTCGTGAAGTCATAAAAAAATGGTCATGGAAAAACGCACCGTTAGTGAAACGTGTTTTATCAAAATTTAGATACCATGACATTAGTAATTATGTATTAACATGTGAGCATTTAATTAAATGAATTTTGTAAGTAACTGATATAATTCGCTAACTCAATTCAGTCGCGATTCGCCTGAGTGCGGCAGTTCCCAACGTTATCACGTCCGCTTAGAGCGAATTGCAGACAATCACCATAAAGTTATTGCTGAGGCCAGAAAGACCCAGCATTTAAGCTTGTGCAAAACGTAACTAGCCCTAAGGTGCCACACCTGTTTTTAAGTCAAATTATCGATGTAAAACCACTGATAGCTCATTGCTATGTAAATAAATATGGTTCACAAAAAATCGTGAGTAGATGGTTTTGTGCTAAGAATTATTTACCGCCATGTTAAATGAAAGTAAATTTGAGCATGAAAAGGTAAACTCCTTTTAAAACAGATTGTTAACTAAGAGTTTGCAGCATTCTTACAGAATTTATTTAAATTTTATGTGCTTACTTCCTTTGAATGCTTTCTTTAAATCCTTTTGAAATTTATCAATGAGCTTGTCTGCATAGTCTTCTGCGATATTTATCGCTTTAGCCTTAACAACTAAGATGAGAGAAGTCACATCATTTTCGTGCCCGCAGTTTGCGCACACAATCAGCGAGCCATTAAGAGGGGCGTAGTTTTCGTGTGGCAATGCAAACAGCACGGAGTGGCAGAAAGTACATCTCAGGCCGATGGATTTCTTCAGTTCTTCCATGTGGCTTACCTTTTATAAAAGTCCGGAAAGAGAACCAGCAACACCGCCTACAACAGAAGAAGTGAGTGGATGCTCCAGGAACTTTTTTAAAAGCGACTTAGCTTCTGCCTTTTCTTCTGAGGTCGCTTCAGCACGGTCAATTTTGTCTATCATTTCCTGAAAGACATTGTAGATATTTTGCGTATTACCATCGCCTACCTGAGCTGACCCGGCAACATGGATAGCGCCAATGGTATAACTGCTCCTTGCAAGTTCATAAGAGCGGTTCTTACCGTGCTTAACCGACAGCGCGCGGCTCTGTCCTTCTTCTGTTAATACCACACGATCGTATCTGGTGGACATGTTTTTCAACAAGCCGCGTGAATGGCACCTATTTATAATTCCAAATAAATTTTCTTCTGACCAACCATGTAACTTTTCTATTGCATTACGATCCCCTTGCTCCTGAGCAAAACCCCAATACGTATCCTTTATAGTTCCCCCGATTCGTTCCATATCGTCATTCATAAAAATCAATAAAGCATCAATATCGTTTTGAATTTTATCCGGATCCATTTTTATTCCTTTTTAACAGAGTGTTGAAGTTGAGACCTAGGGATGTATAGCCATTATAATTTACGCCTGAGTTTGACGTTCATACAATTTATCACATTTAGAGAATAATACATGGTCACAATCAGATGTGTAAGCATCCCTGCAAAAAGAACCATCAACTTTTAGAGTCTCTGGCACTCCAACTTCCTCTGTTGGCACACAGCAGCCGTTTTGACAGAACCTCGTCATAAGAAGGGAGTTATGCAAATTTTGCCGACGATAGTGATGTGATTTGCAAACGGTCGCTATGTTTTGCGAGATGACAAAACCCAGCAGGAATGGCTGGAACCGCATTGGGCGCTGTCACACTGTGGCGTTAAAACGGCGTGACACCAGCCGTCCATTGAAAAACCGTCGCCTCGTAGGATTTGACGGTGTGATATCAGTTTTAAATCTGCGCCATACCGCCGTCAACAAACAGCTCTATGGCATTGATAAAACTGGCGGCATCAGATGCCAGAAACGCAACGGCTTTGCCGACTTCCGCTGGCTCACCAATTCGGCCCAACGGAACCTGCGCTGCCAGCGCATCAAACAAGCCCTGACGCTGTTCCTCGGCAACCAGCCCCTCTAATCCAGGCGTTTTGACCGGACCCGGACTCACGACATTCACCCGAATACCCCGCCCCTGCAAGTCCAGCGCCCATGAGCGAGCAAAGTTTCTCACTGCGGCTTTACTGGCGCTATACACGCTAAAGTTAGCCGTCCCTTTTACCGAAACGGTGGAAGCGGTGAGGATAATGGATGAACCGGCACCAAGCAGTGGCAGTGCTTTCTGGACGGTGAATAATACTCCGCGAACATTGGTCCCGAAAATCCGGTCATAATGTTCTTCCGTTATTTCACCCAGCGCCAGCATATCTCCACCACCGGCGTTAGCAAACAGAATGTCCAGACGCCCCGACTCTTCTGCAATTTGTGCGTAAACATTATCCAGATCGCTAAGACGGGAGATATCGGCCCTAATCCCCTTAGCCGACGGGCCGATCAACGCGATGGCCGCATCCAGTTCCTGCTGACGTCGTCCGGTGATGTAGACTTTTGCCCCCTGCGCCGCCAGTTCCTGCGCACTGGCAAGACCGATTCCTGTGCTGCCGCCCGTGACCAGGGCAATTTTGTCTGAAAGTGGTTTACTCATTATCCATATCCTCGGTTGTGGGTTCGAATGGGCCGTCATTCAGCCTGTGAACTCACTCTAGCCGCAGAGAAATTATTGATAAATTAGCAAAAGTAGAAAACACTCTTTCTACAGGTGAATAATCAACTCCCTCACGGAGAGACAGAACGTGGATCAGTTAATGGCTATGCGTGCGTTTACGCGGGTGGTGGAAACTGGCAGTTTTACGCGGGCAGCGGATTCACTTAATCTGCCGAATGCCACATTAAGTAAACTGGTTAAATCACTGGAGGCCCATCTCGGCGTGCGTCTTTTACATCGTACGACCCGGCGCGTCGTCGCAACACCAGAGGGTCAGGACTATTATGAAAAAGCCTCGCGGGTACTCATTGAAATTGAGGAGATAGACACGTCGTTTAGCGCCTTGCAGAGCAGACCTAAAGGGTATCTGCGTATTGATGTCGGCGGCTCTACCGCACGTGAAGTCCTGATCCCGGCGTTACCGGATTTTTTGCAGCGCTATCCGGAAATCAAAATCGATTTAGGCGTTTCCGATAGGCCGGTGGATCTTATTAGCGGAAATGTGGATTGTGTAATTCGCGGTGGCGCTCTCAATGACTCCTCGTTGATCGCCCGCCACATTGGTGATGCCCCAATGGTGACCTGCGCTACGCCGGGATACCTGAAAGCCGCTGGTGTACCTGCGTATCCGGAAGAATTAAGAAATGGACATAAGCTGGTGAGCTATTTGTCTCCGCTCACGGGCAGAGCCTTTCCTTTTCGCTTTATCGTAGAAGGTGAAGAGCGGGAGATGAAGACGCAGCATCACATCGGAGTTAATGAAAGTAATGCGCATTTGGCTGCGGCCTTGGCGGGAATGGGAATCATCCAGACCTTTTGCTATGCGGCGAAAGATGAACTGAACAACGGCACACTGGTTGAGATCCTACAAGAATGGCGCCCCGCGAGTTATCCTTTTTATGTCGTCTATCCCCAGAACAGGCACATGACACACCGGTTACGCGTGTTTATTGACTGGCTAACCGAGGTATTCCCAGCGGCACTACGCAGTTACCGGTAATCACACCTCTAACGATCCTGAAGGGCGCAAAAGATTCACCAGTTCATCTTCTCTTGAGCCCTTCTCTAATGTCTGCCCTTGGGGTGATCCGCGCTGAGCGAGGAGCGGAAGCTAAATTTTTGTCGGAATATGCCAGCCGCGAACGTCATCAATCAGGAAACATATCCTTTGAAATCTTCAATTCCCAGTGCTAAAACATGAAGAGCCGTTTTTAAGATTTGTTGTGTTTACTGATTCTCAACTCATAAGAGAATGCCGGAAAATGATTAAGCCAGCTCAGCCAGCGACAACCGTTACCACCACCGAAACCTTCGGCGGCGTGTGCGCATCTGTGACTGGCTCCTGACAAAACAGATTCTGACTCCCCGCCAAACCGGACGGGGAAGAAAATCTCTCCGTTCATGATTTACTGAATGGAGATACACCATGATTTCATCTGAAAATGCACTTTTAGTTATCGATATGCAGCAGGGGCTTTTCCGTGGCCCCTCGTCACCCCATCTCGCAGACTCGGTTTTGTCAAACATTTGCCTGCTTTTACAAAAAGCCAGGCAAGCGCAAGTGCCAGTCTTTTTTGCCCGTCACACCGGTCCTGACGATTCCCCCTTCTCTGAGCAAAGTCCCTTCACACAGCTGATACCCGAAATGAGTGTGAATGCTGAGCAAGATGTCGTTTTTATTAAAAAGTACCCCAGCTGTTTCCGGGATACGAGCCTGCAGCTTCAGCTCGGCAAGCGGGGAATAAAACAACTTGTCATCGCTGGGATGAAAACAGAATTCTGTGTGGACACTACCTGCCGTGCAGCGCCGGAGTTGGGATTCAAGACTGTGCTGATTTCAGATGCGCACACGACAATGGATAACAGCTACCTGTCAGCTAATGAAATCATCAGCCATCACAACGCCACCCTTGCTGGCCCGTTTGTGACGCTCGCGACAGCAGCGGACTGGAACTTTTAATCTGAGAAATGAGATAAGACTGAGAGCCGCCCGCCAGGCGGCTGAAGTGCAAAAAGTCCGCTCCTGGCACAAAGCGGACTCCTATTTGGCTCAGACGAGAGTGCCAACGCAGAGTAGTTCTTGTGTCATTCCCCCTGCCGCGCCCGGTAAATTTACGGCTCACTATAAAATCCGTCATCTACATTGCTAACGGATTT
>Ga0207696_1001046_pt1 | contig 16401 bp, 16 predicted proteins | sample KBSS54metaG_FD_184403 | JGI IMG/M metagenome (GOLD analysis project Ga0207696, IMG submission 184403) | Switchgrass rhizosphere microbial communities from Kellogg Biological Station, Michigan, USA - KBS S5-4 metaG (SPAdes) (version 2) | ecosystem: Host-associated > Plants > Roots > Rhizosphere >...
CCTCAAGCGCCCTGCGGTGTCGACCCAATGGGCTCAGGCGGCTATCTGTGCATTCCTTGGCATCTTTGTGCTGTTCCATTTCGAAACGTCCGCCTATAGACACTACGCTGCGGCAGGTGTGGTAGTAGTGCTGATGGCCAGTGCCTCAATTTCGTCGATCATCCTAGGGCGCATTTTCCTCAAGGATGCCATCACTGCGAACGCTACCCTAGGCGCCGCATTGGCTATCGCTGGGATTTCGGTGATCTTCGGTGGCGACCTGCAGCAGGGCTTTAGCCTGCAAGGTGCTGCGCTGGCCTCTATTGCCGGCTCTGGCTATGGGGCGTTTTCGGTTGCCATGAAACGTATGGGGGTATCGGGAGGGCTGCACTTCACCCGTCAGTTGTTGTTCTTTGGCAGCCTGTATCTGCTGATGCCGGCTGCCGCCGATGGTTTCGTGATCGGCGAGTTGTCGCCGCTGGCGATCGCGGCGCTACTGGCGCTGGCCGCGCTGCCGACAATCCTCGGCTTCTTCTGCACCACCAAGGCGATCGAGTACCTGAAGCCATCCCAAGTGCAGGCACTGGAGCTGACGGAGCCACTGTTCGCCGCGCTGCTGGCATTTGTAGCGCTTAACGAAGTGCCGCCCCAAAGCCTATACGCGGGAGCGGCACTGATCATCGTCGGCCTGTGCTTCTCCAATGAACTGATTCGCTTGGGCGGCAAAGCATCCGCCCCTTCAGCCTCAGGTCGATAGCGCCCTTTCATGGTGGGTAGCGATGGGCCAGAAACAGTCGCTTTCTAGGCCCTGAACGAACAGTTTTTGTGAGAGCGGGCTTGCCCCGCGATGGAGTGCGAAGCGCTCCTGTACCCGATATCGACAAGCATCAAAATCGCCGCGAATTCAGGCTTTGCTGCCGCGTGCGGCAGATCGCGGGGCAAGCCCGATCCCACAAAGATGGATGACGATACTTTTCTTACAAAACCTAATGCTGCTTGACGCTTTGCCACCCCACTGGCTCATCAGCTAGGACAATACGGTTTTACACCGCTGCGCTGCGCTCGCGCAGATCAGTGTTCAAGATACGGTCGTTATCGCTGTAGTCGACCGGACGATCAATCACATGCACCCCTGGGTTGGAGACACAGTGGTCAAGTAGCGGAATCAACGAGTCGGCACTTTCTACGCGATACCCATTAGCGCCATAGGATTCAGCATACTTGACGAAGTCAGGGTTACCGTAGTCCAGGCCAAAATCAATGAAGCCCATGTTGGCCTGTTTCCAGCGGATCATGCCATAGCCGTCGTCACGCAGGATCACCACGGTGATGTGCATCCCTAAACGGACTGCGGTTTCGAGCTCCTGGCTATTCATCATGAATCCGCCGTCGCCGCACACCGAGATCACCGGGCGATCCGGGTACACAAGGTGCGCCGCCATCGCCGATGGCAGGCCGGCGCCCATGGTTGCCAGGGCGTTGTCGAGCAGCACGGTGTTGGGCTTGTGCGCCTTGTAGTTGCGGGCGAACCAGATTTTGTAGATGCCGTTGTCCAGGGCAACTATGCCTTCGGACGGCAGCACGCGACGGATGTCGGCTACCAGGCGCTGCGGATAGACGGGGAAGCGGGCGTCGTCAGCGCCTTCTGAGATCTGCGCTTCGTTGGCTTCACGGATGGCCATCAGGCGGGTGAAGTCCCAGTGCGAGGTGTCAGCCAGGGCTTCATTGATCTGCCACACAGCGTTCGCGATGTCGCCGATCACTTCGACCTGGGGGAAGTACACGGCGTCGACTTCAGCGGCACGGAAGCTGATGTGAATGACTTCGGTGCCACCGCGAACCATGAAGAATGGCGGCTTTTCGATCACGTCATGGCCAATGTTGATGATCAGGTCGGCGGCTTCGATTGCACGGTGTACAAAATCACCGGACGACAGCGCAGCATTACCAAGGAAGCAGGGATGACGCTCGTCGACCACACCTTTGCCCATTTGGGTGGTGATGAACGGGATTCGAGTCTCGTCGATTAGTTGCTTGAGGACTTTGGCGGTCATCTTGCGGTTCGCACCGGCGCCGATCACCAGGATAGGGTTGCGGGCACTTTGCAGCTTCTCAACCGCCGCTTCGATTGCCTTGTGCTCGGCTAACGGTCGACGGTGAAGGCTCTGAGGGATCGGTAACGCATCGGTCTGCTCCGCAGCGATGTCTTCCGGCAGCTCCAGATGTACAGCCCCGGGCTTCTCTTCTTCAGCCAGGCGGAAGGCTTCGCGCATGCGGGCTGGAATGTTGTCGGCCGAGGCGAACTGGTGCGTGTACTTGGTGATCGGGGCCATCATGCCGCACACATCGATGATCTGGAAGCGGCCCTGTTTGGACTTCTTGATCGGCTTTTGACCGGTGATCATCATCATCGGCATCCCCCCCAGGTAGGCGTAGGCACTGGCGGTAACCAGGTTGGTCGCGCCAGGCCCCAGGGTCGACAGGCTGACGCCAGTCTTGCCGGTCAGGCGCCCATAGGTAGCTGCCATGAAACCTGCAGACTGCTCGTGACGGGTCAGTACCAACTTGACCCTCGATTTACGCAGGGATTCGAGCAGATCGAGATTTTCCTCGCCGGGGATGCCGAACACGTACTCGACACCTTCACTTTCCAAACATTGCACTACGAGATCAGCTGCCTTGGCCATCTATTTGCCCTGCCACTAACGAGAGTGAGCCACGCGAGCAGATGACGAGATCTCTGCCCGGTGCTGAATGAGTTTTTGGTAAAGATAAAACGTGTGGATTATTTTGTTTTTCGAGGAAGCACCATGGTGGCGTCAATTGCAACCAACGCATTCAAGGCGAGCGCCGACACACCGACGGTAGCGCGTGCCGGGTATGGACTTTCAAAGTAACGCCCCATTATTTCGTTCACGACACCGAAGTGCGAGAGTTCCGTGAGGTAAATAGTGAGTTTTCCTACGTCAGCAAAACTACCGCCTGCGGCTTGTGCTACTGCCTGGAGGTTCTCGAGTACCTGAATGGTTTGGGCTTCAATCCCTTGAGCCAACTCCATCTTTTCAGGGTAAAGCGCGATTTGCCCTGTCAGGAATACCGATTCCCCCATGTGGACGGCTTGCGAATACGGGCCGATAGCTTTCGGCGCCTGGTCACTGTGAACAGCGATTCTGCTCATTAAAATTGATCCTGTCTTAGGGCGCGATCCAACCTGCCTGCCAATGCTCGCCTTGCAAAATGAAGCGTGCCCGTTGGTGGATGTCCTGGGTAAGATCGAGCCACTCTATTTGTCGTAGGTGGACAGCCAGTACAGCGAAATTTTTGAAACCCTCCCTGTGCGTTTCATAGGCTACAGAAGGTGAAGAAATCGACTCGCCGGGTATGCGCCCATGGCGAAAGAGCGCTTGAGTTCTTCCCCGTGCCTGCTCCCAGTGCTTGGCCAGGAGCGACGCATCAGACACAGGTTTACCTAGGCCTTCAAGCCGAAGCTGACGCTTGCCAGACGGGTCGACGGCGGTAATACCGACTCTAGGTTCGGCCAGTATCTCTGCGAGCTTCGCCGACCGCTTGTCCACATAAAAGATGATCGACTTCGTAGACTCATCCGCATGGCGCAAGACAACGGTGCTTACCTTAGGTTGCCCTTCAGCGTTGACCGTGGCCAGTTGCATCAAGCGAAAGGGATTTGGACTACCGCCAACCGGTATAGCTAAATTTGACCATACCTCAGCCAATATCAGATCAAGCATGGCAATCGCCCAAAATGAAAAAGGGCCGCGTACTGCGTGCGGCCCGGAGGCACTCAGACGCTGCGTGTAACGCCGCCATCGACCTTGATGTTCTGGCCGGTAATGTAGGCTGCCCCTTCGCTCGCCAGGAAGGCGACAGTGGCGGCAATCTCCTCACTGGTGCCATAGCGTTTAAGCGGCACACCTTCTCGACGCTGTTCGGTAGCAGGGAGACTGTCGATCCAACCCGGCAGCACGTTATTAATGCGAATGTTGTCAGCGGCGTACTTGTCCGCATAGATTTTGCTGAACGACGCCAAACCGGCACGGAACACTGCCGAGGTAGGGAAGAGTTCGCTTGGCTCGAACGCCCATGCAGTAGAAATGTTGATGATTGCACCGCCTTTCTGGCGCTGCATGTACGGGGTCACCAGCCGCGCCGGGCGAATGACGTTGAGCAGGTAGGTCTCCATACCCTGGTGCCAGTCTTCGTCGCTGATTTCAAGAATGGGTGCCCGCGGACCATGGCCGGCGCTGTTAACCAACACATCGATACGGCCCCATTTCTGAATGACTGCGTCGACCAGACGCTGCAGGTCTTCATTTGACTGGTTACTGCCGGTTACACCAATACCGCCTAGCTCTTGCGCCAGGGCCTCGCCTTTGCCAGACGAAGAGAGAATACCAACCTTGAAGCCGTCGGCAGCCAATCTACGTGCTGCCGCCGCTCCCATGCCGCTACCACCGGCAGTGACTATTGCTACTTTTTCTACTGACATACATCCCCCTAAGTGAGGCGTTGACGGGTTGTTGGTGAAATGAGACTAGCACCGCTCAGCACGTCTCAGAGAGACAACAATCCTTCTTCCTGCCAGTAGATAATCTATAGCCTCGCCTGTTCAAGTAGCCACGTTCGAACGGTTTCGAGGGCCGCCGGCTGGTGAGCGTTTCGCGGCCAGACCAGATAATAGGCTTTGTCCAAGCTCATTTGATGCGCCATCGCCAGCGCTAACCTTCCTGCCTCTAGGTCTGCTTTGACGAAGTGGTAGCTGGCCAATGCCAGCCCTTGTCCTGCTGCTGCAGCCTCGATCGCAAGTACTGTCTGGTTGAACCGCACATTTTTAGAGGGTTGGCGGATGGGGCTCTGGAAGGCCTGATCTATGAACTCAGGCCAGAAACTGTGAGCGTCATGCAGCAAGCTGTATTCCTGCAGTTTTTCCACGCTCTCTGGCCGACCCAGTTGTTCAAGCAATACCGGGCTAGCCACCGCAACTATACGTTCAGTCAGAAAAAGCTCGGCATTGAGCATATTCTCGAAAGGTGCACGTCCGTAGCGGACAGCGATGTCAGCTCCACCAGGCCGAAATTGCGAAATGCGGTCAGTGGCAAGTACTTGCAGATCGATCTGAGGGTGCGCAACTGAGAACGAGGACAGCCGAGGGATTAGCCACTTCGCCGCAAAAGTAGGCGTGACGCTGACCGTCAGCTCCAGACCCTCTGGTTTGAGGGCCTGCGTGGCCGTAGTGATCAAGGCGAATGCCTCACGAACTGCCAAGCTGTAGCCCTTCCCGGGTTCCGTTAAGCGCAGCCCTCTCGGCAACCGCTCAAACAACTTCAACTCCAGGCTCGTCTCAAGCCCTCGTATCTGCTGTGCCACAGCGGCCTGAGTGACACCTAGCTCGTCGGCGGCCAACCGAAAATTCAGATGACGGGCAACCACCTCGAATACCCTGAGCGCGTTAAGGGGAGGCAACAAGGTATGTCCGTTCATAGTATTTTTTCTAATGGCAAGCGAGGGATTTAATGCCGCTTTGCAAGGATGATAGGCAAGAGCCTTTTCTACGATTCGCGTGTAATCGCAGTTTTAGAGGCTACGTCGAAGCATCAGGAAAGGGAACCTGTGGCAGTGCAATTTACAGCCGCATTCTCCGCTGCCGGCACATTGGCGGGCATGCTGGCTGAATCGCTGTCGCAAACGAGCCCGGCGATCCAGTCAGCGAATGCGCTCACGGCTGGCGAAAGAAAGCGCTGATGCGGGTATAGCAGGTGCACAGGAACCGAGGCGGGCTGCCAGTCAGCAAGCACTTCGACCAACCGCCCTTCTCGCAGATGCTGCGAAACCACGTTCTCGGCGAGTTGCACCAGACCGAAGCCGTCAAGGCACATTTTGATGTAGAGCCCAGTCTCGTTTACAGCCGCAGTGCCGCTCACCTGGACTGAGATCGTTTCAGTGCCACGGGCGAAGCGCATCTCGCCTGCTTGCCTTGTGCGGCCCGAGAAGTAATGGATGGCCCGGTGTTGAGACAAATCTTGCGGAGATTGCGGAGTACCGTTCTCTTTGAGATAGGCGGCAGATGCACAGGTCACCCAGCGAAACCGGCCGAGTGGGCGCGCAACGAGCGTTGAGTCATCGAGTTCGCCTGTACGAATGACGCAATCGACACCCTCTTGAATCAAATCAACTTGCCGATCGTTGACGCCTATCATCAGGTAAATATCCGGGTAGCGCCGGTAAAAGTCTTGCAAGTGTGGCATGACGATGAAGTGTGCAATGCCGCCCGGCATATCGACACGCAAACGCCCCTGTGGCCGTTTTACGGAGTCCGTCAGGCTGATCTCGGCATGTTCGATCAGCTCCAATATTTCCCGGCATTGCGCGAGATATTGTGCGCCCTCAGGCGTCAGGCTAACCCGCCGCGTGGTTCTGTTCAGCAGGCGCACCTGCAGGTACTTCTCAAGATTCTTAACGCTGCTGGTAACCGTCGAGGCTGGCAAAGAGAGCGTCTGCGCCGCCTGGATGAAGCTTCCTGCCTCTGCCACACGCACGAAAACCTGCATCGCTTGAATACGGTCCATAACGGTTGGCAGCCTCAAAGCAGTGATCGGGGAAGACGTTATTATTCGTCAATATTGAATAATAAAAACAGTTTAACCCTCTTTTTCGCGCCATAACGCCTTGCGTACATTGCTTACAACGAAATTTGAGAAGGGTGTACTGAAAATGGCTGAATACAACCGCGGCATCGTGCAGCCCCCGGCCGCACCGGCCGCCCGCACACTTATCCGCGGCGCCACTGTGCTGAGCATGGACGGCGATATCGGTAATCTGGCGCGCGGCGATATCCTTATCGAAGGCAGCACCATCACGGCCATAGGTGAAAACCTCACGGCCGGCGACGCTGTTGTGATTGATGCATCCGGCATGATTGCCATGCCGGGCATGGTTGATACCCATCGTCACGCCTGGGAAGGACAACTGCGGCGAATCAATCCGAATGCCGAAACCCTGGAAGACTACTGCAACGCCACGCACTTCTCGTTCGCCAAGTATTATCGCCCGGCGGACATGTATATCGGCAACCTGCTGAGCGCATTGGGCTGCATCGATGCGGGCATCACGACCATGGTCGATAACTCGCACAACAGCCGCACTGGCGCGCACTCCGACGCCGCTGTCGAGGCGTTGCTCGATGCCGGTATCCGGTCTGTACACGCCTCCGGTGCGCCAGTTTCTGGTGAGTGGGACAAAGCCCACTGGCCCGGCAACCTGGAGCGACTGCAGAAAAAATACATCAAGCACGGCGACAATCCGCTGCTCTCGCTGGCGGTGATGGCGCAGTTGGAACCTGAGCTGTGGGCTGAAGCCCGGCGTCTGGGGCTGCCGATCATCACCGAATTTTTTGGCGGGGACATGGCCGCTGAGTTGGAAGGCTTGCATCGCGAGGGGCTGCTGCGTCCCGATAACATCTTCAACCACTGCACCGCGCTGCCGGACGCCGGCTGGAAAATCCTTCGTGAGGCTGGCGTGCGGGTCAACGTATGCCCGCGTTCAGATGCGCATTACGGCATTGAGGACGGAATGTTCGCCCTGAAGTCGGCCCAGCGTCACGGCATCAGCCCGGGGCTGAGTGTCGATAACGAAACTTCCTACAGCGGAGACATGTTCATGGAGATGCGGGTGGCGTTCTACCTGCAACGCGTCATGGGCATGCACCAGCAGCGCTGCTGCGACGCAGACCATCATCCGGTGACTCTGCCCGCTCAAGGCCTGCTCAAAGCCGCGACTGTCGATGGCGCCACCTGTGCCGGATTGCAGGACAACGTCGGCAGCCTGGTCCCCGGCAAGCAGGCCGATCTGATCCTTATCAACGCGCAGGACATCAACCTTTACCCGTCAGGCAACGTGTTCGGCACCGTGGTACACGCGGCCGAACGCAGCAATGTCGACACCGTCATGATTGGCGGGCGCATCGTCAAGCGCGGCGGCAAGGTGCTGGGCGTGGACAGCGAGAGGCTGCGTGCGGCGATCGACGAGTCCCGTGAGCATCTGTTTGCTGCTGCAGGCTACCAGCCAGATATTTTTGCCGAGACATTCATGCCGCTTGAGCCAGCCAAGTAAGGAGGCGTGAGATGAACGCAGCCTACTACCTGCTGGCCATCGCTGCAGGGCTTGGCATAACCCTGCAGACCACGCTGAATGGTCAACTGGCTAAAGGTGTGGGTGGAGATTCCGTAGCCGCAGCGCTGTTCTCTTTTACTGCAGGTGCGGCATGCCTGGGCATCTTTTCATTGATGCGCGGCGCGATAGCGGCCTCACTGGTGGCTATCCCTGCCCAGCCTTGGTGGAGCCTGCTGGGCGGTCTGCTGGGTGCCGGCGCGTTGCTTAGCTATGTGGTGCTTGCGCCCAAAATCGGTCTGTCAGCCCTGTTCGGCCTCGCTATCGCAGGGCAGATTATTTCGTCACTGGTTATCGATCATTTCGGCTTGATGGGGGTATTGGAGAGGCCTGTGTCACCCGTGAAGCTGGCCGGGGCGATGGTAATGCTCTCGGGCCTGGCTATCGCTTTGTTCGGTGACAAATGGTCCGCGCTATTATCCAACTGACTGCCTTATTTATTGGCCAGAAGCGGTCGCTCGATTACGTTCTATCAAACGCGAATGTTAGGCCGGTTTCTGAGTACTTCCTCAGGGCGTCTAGGCGCCCTATGAGGATACAGTCCACACCCTGCCTTCTGTGATTGATGAACAAACCTCATTAACCCTTGCCAATTTAACCGTCTAGTCCCCGCTCGGTAGCTCGCTTACTGTTCTCCCAACACCAAATGTCGGGAGATCCAGATGCACAAGCGCACACTCGGAAACAGTTCACTTGAAGTGTCAGCCCTGGGCTTGGGTTGCATGGGCTTGAGCCATGGCTACGGCCCGGCGACTGACACACAGCAGGCCATTGTGCTGATCCGATCGGCGGTTGACCGGGGCGTCACGTTCTTTGATACCGCCGAGGTTTACGGCCCCTACCTGAACGAACAGGTGGTGGGCGAAGCCCTGGCACCGGTGCGCGATCAAGTGGTCATCGCCACCAAGTTCGGCTTCACCTTCGGCGACGACAATAAACAGCAGATTCTCAACAGCCGCCCCGAGCACATCCGTATCGCGGTCGAGGGTTCGTTGCGTCGACTGCAGACCGACTACATCGATCTGCTTTACCAGCACCGCGTCGATCCGGACGTGCCGACCGAGGACGTCGCCGGCGTGGTGAAGGACTTGATTGGCGAAGGCAAGGTCAAGCACTTCGGCCTGTCGGAGGCCGGTGCGCAGACCATTCGCCGTGCACACGCGGTGCAACCGGTCACAGCGCTGCAAAGCGAATACTCACTGTGGTGGCGTGAGCCTGAGCAGGAAGTCCTGCCGACGCTTTGGGAACTGGGCATCGGCTTAGTGCCGTTCAGCCCACTGGGTAAAGGTTTTCTCACCGGCACGGTGTCGGCGCAGACCACTTACGGCAGCGACGATTTTCGCAGCATCGTCCCGCGTTTCAGCCAGCCGGCGCTGCAAGCCAATCAGCGCCTGGTGGTATTGATCCGTGAGTTCGCCGCGCAGAAACAAGCCACACCCGCACAGATCGCGCTGGCCTGGCTGCTCGCGCAGGCGCCGTGGATTGTGCCCATTCCGGGGACAACCAAGTTGCATCGCCTGGAAGAAAACCTCGGTGGCGCAGACATCACGCTCGACGCCGCCGAACTCAAAGCGATCGATGCCGCACTGGCGCACATCCGCATTGAAGGCGAGCGTTATCCCGAAGCCCTAAAGGCGCGAGTCGGCCGATGAACAATGATCACGATCCGCTGCGGCGCACTGTCATCGCCGCCCTGGCCAGCGCCCCGCTGCTGTCGCTCGCCGACACGCAAGGCCACAGTGAAACACCCCGCTCAGGCTCGCGGATTCTGGTCGCGTATTTCTCGCGCTCGGGTAATACCCGCGTGGTCGCCGGGCTGATCCAACGTGGACTGAATGCCGATCTCTTCGAGATTCGCCCGGCCCACGCCTACCCCGAGGACTATCTGCAAACCGTTGAGCAGGCACGTCAGGAGCGTGACAGCGGCTTCGAACCCGAGCTACAAAACAAGGTTCAGTTCTTGAGCGACTACGACACGATCTATCTCGGCTTTCCGATCTGGGGTGAAACCGCCCCGCCGATCGTGCGCGCCTTTCTCAGCGCCCACGACCTGACCAGCAAAACCCTTATCCCCTTTAACACCCACGGCGGTTATGGCTTGGGCGACAGCCGCAGCGTGCTGGTCAAGCACGCGCCGAAGGCAGAGATTCTGGAAGGTTTTGTGATGCAGAGTGAGCAGGAGCGCAAGATCATGGAACGCGTGAACGGCTGGCTGAGCGATCACCCTCTTACGCGGTAATCGAATTCTGTACGGAGTGAAATCATGGAAATCCGCACGTTGGGCAACGGCCTGCAAGTGTCCGCACTCGGCCTTGGCTGCATGAGCATGACCTCGGCCTACGGGCCGGCTGCCGACAAAGCCAGCATGATCAGGCTGATTCGTTCGGCCTACGAGCAAGGCATCACCTTGTTCGACACCGCCGAAGCATATGGCCCGTTTGCCAATGAAGAACTGCTGGGCGAGGCCTTGCAGCCGATCCGCGAGCAAGTCGTTATTGCCACCAAGTTCGGCTTCGATATCGACCTGATCACCGGCGCACGCGACGGGGGAACCAATAGCCGCCCGCAACATATCCGCGCCGTGGCCGAGGCGTCGTTGAGGCGCCTGCGTACCGATTGCATCGACCTGTTTTATCAGCACCGCGTTGATCCGCTGGTGCCCATCGAAGACGTCGCCGGCACCGTCAAGGATCTTATCGCCGAAGGCAAGGTCAAGCATTTCGGCCTGTCTGAGGCGGGTGTGCAAACCATTCGCCGGGCGCACGCGGTGCAAGCGGTCACGGCGGTGCAGAGTGAATATTCGCTGTTCTGGCGAGGCCCGGAATTGGAGCTGCTGGCAGTGCTGGAAGAACTGGGGATCGGTTTCGTACCGTTCAGCCCGCTCGGCGCCGGTTTCCTCACCGGGCAGATCGACGAGCACACGCAGTTCGATGCCAGCGATTTCCGCAACTTCGTCCCGCGTTTTTCCCCTGAAGCGCGCAAGGCCAACCTGGCATTGGTCAATGTGGTGAAAGCCGTCGCGCAACGCAAAAACGCCACGCCGGCGCAAGTGGCGCTGGCCTGGTTGCTCGCACAGAAACCGTGGATTGTGCCAATCCCGGGCACGACAAAGCAGCATCGACTGGAAGAGAACCTGGGCGCTGGCAAACTGCAATTGACCTGCGACGATCTGCGCGTGATCAACGAGCAGATGGCGCAGATTCAAGTGCAGGGGGAACGCCTTCCGGAGTCGGCATTGAAGATGACCGGACTCTGAGTCTGCCCAATCCGGCGCCACGTGCAGCGCCCTTTCACGCCTTACCGGAGTCGATCCGATGAACCGATTGATCGCACCACTCGTTGCTTTTTCATTCATGGCGGCAGAATCCCAAGCTGCTAGCGAAATCCGCGTTACGCCGAACGGCTCGCAGCCCTCGATCAAGGGCGCCGCGCAAAACTTCACCGGAAAGGTGCACGTTGATGGCCTCTTCAAGGGCGAGCCACCGGCGCGCGTCGGAGGCGGCACGGTAACCTTTGAACCTAACGCGCGCACGGCGTGGCACACCCATCCGCTGGGGCAAACGCTGATCGTCACCGCAGGCGTCGGCTACGTCCAACAAGAAGGTGGCCCGCGACAGGAGATCCGACCGGGCGACACTGTCTGGATCCCACCGCATACCCGTCACTGGCATGGCGCCACGGCCAGCAACGGCATGACCCACATCGCCATCGCTGAAGCCGAGGACGGCAACACCGTTACCTGGGCGGAGCAGGTCTCGGAGGCGCAATACGCCGGAGAATGAAGTTACGGAATGTGTCGATGCTGGTCACCTGGCATCTTCGCCGCAAACCGTCATCCGACCTCCAGGCCGCGCACCAGCGCGTTCGCGCCCCTATTGCAGCGGTCATGGCACTGTCGACTCATGAGCTCTGCTCAGAAGTCCATGCGCAATTTCGGGGTTAATCGAGACAACCATCCTCCGTACGATCCAGCGGCACCGCAGTGACCCACAAGCGATGGAGCCTCTCACGATGACCACTGACGCACGCAACAGCACTGCCATCCCCGCCCTCATGGCACTCTGTCTGGGTGTTGGGGCGATGTTCAGCGTTACCACTCAAGCAACCGAGGCATCGCAGAGCATGGCCAGCACGCCCGCCAGCACAGCTACCTTGTCGCGCCAACAACAAGCGATTCCCCTGATCGCCGCGTTCATGGCCACCAGCGACATACCCAACCTCAACACCGCGCTCAATCAAGGGCTCGATGCCGGCTTGACCATCAGCGAAACCCGGGAAATCCTGATGCAGCTGTACGCCTATGTGGGCTTCCCGCGCAGCCTGAACGCCTTGAACGAGCTGATGACGGTGGTGCATGCGCGCAAACAGCGCGGTATCGAAGACGCGCCGGGGCGTGAGCCGAGCCGGGCGATTCCGATCGGGGATGAGCTGCTGGCTGCCGGCACCGCGAATCAAACCAGAATCTCCGGCGCCCCGGTCAAAGGCCCGGTGTTCGAGTTCGCTCCGGTGATCAACCATTTCCTGCAAACCCACCTGTTCGGCGACATCTTCGAGCGCGACAACCTCGACTGGCAAAGCCGCGAACTGGCGACCGTCGGGGCGCTGGCGGCAACACCAGGTGTCGAGCCGCAGTTGCGCTCGCACATGGCGGCGAGCTTGCGCGTCGGTCTGAGCACGGCACAGTTGCACGAAGTCACCGAACTGCTGAAAAAACACGGCGATGCGCTGACGGCTGAACGTGCCGTTACTGCGTTGACCCAGGCCCTCGCGGCTTCGGGGAAATGACATGAAATCTGCAAAGTACCTGCTGGGCGTCACGCTGTTGAGCCTGTTGGCGGCCTGCGCGAACCACCCCGATGGCTCGTTGCTGATTCAACAACAAGGCAGCTTCGCCGCCGGCGGAACGGTGACCACTGCACCGGGCACCTTCAACCCGCACCAACCGATGACACCCAACGGCCAGACCTACCACGGTGACCACGCCTACGCCTTCTATCAAATCCCGGTGGATGCGCGAAAACTGCCCATCGTCATGTGGCACGGCGCGGGTCAGTTTTCCAAGACCTGGGAAACCACCGCCGATGGTCGCGAAGGCTTTCAGAACATCTTTCTGCGCCGCCACTACGGCGTCTACCTGATCGATCAGCCACGGCGTGGCGATGCCGGGCGCAGCATGGTCGAGACCACAATCAAGCCTGTGCCTGACGAGCAACTGTGGTTCAACCAGTTCCGCATCGGCCTGTGGCCCAACTACTTCAACGGCGTGCAATTTGCTCAGGATGCCCAGACCCGCGAGCAGTTTTTCCGGGCGATGACGCCGAACACCGGGCCGTTCGACATGGGCGTGGTCTCTGATGGCGTGTCAGCTCTGTTCGACAAAATCGGCCCGGGGATTTTATTCACCCATTCGCAAGGTGGCGGGCCGGGCTGGTTGACGGCGATCAAGAACGACAAGGTCAAAGCCATTGTGGCGTTCGAACCGGGCAGCAGCTTCGTATTTGCGGATGGTGAAGTGCCTGCGCCGATTCCCAGCGCGTTCGACACGGTGCAAGGCGCGGCGGTGCCGATCGAGCAATTCATGGCCCTCACGCGCATTCCGATTCTGATCCTCTATGGCGACAACATCCCTGAGCAGGCGGTCGAGCTGCCCGCTCAGGACAGTTGGCACGCACGCCTGAAGAGGGCCCGGCTCTGGCGTGACGCGGTCAATCGCCACGGCGGTGATGTGCGACTGACCCACCTGCCGGAGATCGGAATTAACGGCAATACCCACTTCCCCATGTCGGATCTGAACAACGTGCAGATCGCTGACATGGTCGCGCAATTCCTCAAAGAAAAACAGCTGGACTGAGCCAGACACTTCTGCAACTGCCGCCCATTTTGATTGCCCAGGAGTTACACGTGAAAAACACTCTCAAAGCCACGTTCATGTCGGCCTTGGTCGGCCTCTCGGCTGGCGAAGCCTTGGCCGCCGATTACAAAAAGAACCCGTTCACCCTCGCCTACGACGGCGCGATCAGTAAGAACGAACCGGGCAAGGTCAACATCCATCCGGTCAGCTACAAACTCAACGGTCTGGATATCGCCGCCAACGTATACACACCGGCTAACTATGACGCGAAGAAGACCTACCCGACCGTGGTCGTTGCACACCCCAATGGCGGCGTGAAAGAACAAGTCGCCGGTCTGTATGCCCAACGCTTGGCCGAACAGGGTTACATCACCATCACTGCCGATGCGGCGTACCAGGGCTCCAGCGGTGGTCAGCCGCGCAGCATCGATAAACCGGCGTATCGCATCGAAGACATTCACGGCATGGCCGACTTCATCAGCCAGTTTGCCGGCGTCGATGACAAGCGCCTGGGCCTGCTCGGCATCTGTGGCGGCGGTGGTTATTCGTTGGCAGCAGCGCAAACCGACAAACGCTTCAAATCGCTGGCAACAGTGAGCATGTTCAACTCGGGCCGGGTACGTCGCAACGGCTACAACGACTCGCAAATGGACAGCATTGCGCAACGCCTGCAACAGGCGTCAGCAGCTCGCGCGCAAGAAGCCGCCGGCGGCGCGGTGCTGTATTCGGGCGATGCCAACCTCACCGACGAGCAGATTGCCAAACTGCCCTTCGAGCTGTATCGCCAAGGTTATGAGTACTACTGGAAGACCCATGCGCACCCGAACTCGACCTTCAAATACACCACCAGCAGCCTGATCGACTTGATGCGTTTCGACGCCACTGATCATATAGAGCTGATCAACCAACCGCTGCTGATGATCGCCGGCAGCAAAGCCGACAGCCTGTACATGACGCAGGACGCCTTCCCCAAAGCCACCGGCACCACCGACAAGGAAGTGTTTATCCTCGACGGCGCGACGCACATCGAAACCTATTGGGTACCGCGTTATGTCGATGCCGCGATTGGCAAACTGACCGCATTTTACGGCCGCACCTTGTAATCAACGCGCTTGGGGGTCGCGCATCCGTGTGCAACCTGCTTTCATGGATCAATCCCGCGCCCCTTCATGAGAGGCCCTCATCAATGTCACGCGCTAATCTTAACGACCTGCAAGCCTTCGTGGTCATCACCCGCGAAGGCAGTTTCACCCGCGCGGCCGCCCAGCTTGGCGTCTCGCAGTCGGCACTGAGCCATACCATGCGCGCGCTGGAAAGCCGTTTGGGCGTGCGCTTGCTGACGCGTACCACGCGCAGCGTTTCGCCGACCGAGGCGGGTCAGCGGCTGTATCAATCGATGGCGCCGCGGTTCGATGAGATCGAACTCGAACTGGCCGCGGTCAGCGAATTTCGTGACACCCCGGCAGGCAATGTGCGGATTCAGGCATCCGAACACGCCGCCAACAACATTCTGTGGCCCAAGCTTTCAAAGGTGCTTCCCGACTACCCGGACATCAATGTCGAAATCACCGTCGACTACGCACTCTCCGACATCGTCGCGCAACGCTATGACGCCGGTGTACGCCTGGGAGACCAGGTGGCCAAGGACATGATCGCCGTACCCATCGGGCCGCCCCTGCGCATCGCGGTCGTGGGCTCACCTGATTATTTCAAACAGCGGCCGGTGCCGAAGGAGCCCGGTGATCTGGCCGCGCAAAATTGCATCAATCTGCGCCTCCCCACCCATGGCAGCCTGATGCAATGGGACTTTGAAAAGGATGGCCATGAACTGAAGGCCCGTGTCGAAGGGCAATGGACGTTCAACAGCAGCGTGCCGATCCTGCGTGCGGCCGTGGCGGGATGTGGCTTGGGCTTCCTGCCGGAAGACATGGTGGCGAAGGAGCTAGCCGATGGCAGCCTTGTGCGGGTATTGGAAGATTGGTGCCAACCCTTTGCCGGTTACCATCTCTACTACCCAAATCGCCGTGAACATTCATCAGCATTTGGCGTTGTAGTTGAAGCATTGCTCTACAAGCGCTGAGTCACCGAACTAAACATCTGAATTTTACCCGCCCCGCAACCCCGCGAATGAGCAGACGCTTTTTGATCGATTGCAGTCGTACGTGACCGGCCGCATTGGGTCGAATGCAGTTGTTCGCTAGTGACCGCTATCGACCCATAGCGGACATCTGTAACCGGGACCGCTTCGCGGCCCATCGCCGGCAAGCGCGGCTCCCACAAGTACAGCGCATGCCTGAAGACAGGTGATATTTCTGTGGGAGCCGGCTTGCCGGCGATGAGGCCGTTACTGTGCACAGCGCTTTGGATCGCTGTCCGCAATGGGTCGA
>Ga0207696_1001049_pt1 | contig 16387 bp, 8 predicted proteins | sample KBSS54metaG_FD_184403 | JGI IMG/M metagenome (GOLD analysis project Ga0207696, IMG submission 184403) | Switchgrass rhizosphere microbial communities from Kellogg Biological Station, Michigan, USA - KBS S5-4 metaG (SPAdes) (version 2) | ecosystem: Host-associated > Plants > Roots > Rhizosphere >...
TTTGCCGTACCGTTCTTCTTTATTCCACTGTCGAACATTGCACTCGGTTCGGTGTTGCAGCAAGAAATTGCATCTGCGGCGGGCTTAATGAACTTTTTAAGAACCATGGCAGGGGCAATTGGTGCTTCAATTGCAGTCACGGTGTGGGACGACCACGCCAAAGTTGCGCGTAGTGAAATGGTGTCAAACCTAAATACTGCTGAAGTTCAAAATAACCTTTTGCAAAATGGTTTTACGGCTGACTCGACGTTGGGAATCATTTCAAACCTTGTCGATAAAGAAGCGATTACCATGTCAGCAAACCATGTGTTTTTACTATTTGCGATGGTATTTGTCTTTGCGGGGCTGGTCATTTGGCTGTGTCCAAAACCCAAAGGAGATGTCAGCGGAATGCCTTCTCACTAAACACAAAAAAGCATCTCTCCGGAGGTGCTTTTTTTAGCTCTATTAAAAAATAGAGCGAGTCTATAAATGGCAGATTTTGCCTGTATTTAGCGAAATAAAGCATGCCAGAATCGGGCAAATCAGTTATAAAAGAGTGTGATATCAGGCAAGGAGGCATAAGACAGGGCACAGGATAAAACGCCCTTAAACATTCAATATTATAAAACCTTATTTTTATCAAAGATTAAAAAAACTTAATACCTGAAAACAAAGAAGCTTGCATGGCAATTGCATGGATAGGCAGGCGTATATATTGGAGTTATCACGTGAATAAAAGATATTCATTTTTGTTCAGTAGTTTATTAGCAGTCGGTTTATTACAAGGATGTGGAGATGACTCCTCGTCAGATCAGCCCAAGGATGATTCAAATACAACCCCGCCCAATTTAATTGTTGATAATGATCCCACCAGTTGTAGCAAGCTGGTACAAGACGGTTCAAGCGTGGTGGTCGGTTCAAACCAAAATGGTGACCCAGCCGCGCCTGAAGGTGTATCGGGTTATAGACTTGGTAACACGGTTAAATACGCAGATAAATATATGGTGGTGGCAAATACACCACTTGCGGTAAAAGCTGGTTGTGATGTTTTAAGAGCAGGTGGCAGTGCAGTCGATGCAGCCGTTGCTGTACAAGCGGTGCTGGGTCTGGTTGAGCCACAATCGAGCACGATTGCGGGTAGTGGTTTTATGATGTATTACGACGCCAAAACCAAAAAAGTCACGGCTTATGATGGACGTGAAACCGCACCAGCCGCAGCCAATGAATATTATTTAATTCGCCAAGATATATATGACCCAAATTCACCTGCACCTGTACCAAGTGCGCGCCGTAGTGGTCGCTCGATTGGTGTGCCGGGGGTGATGCGTTTGCTTGAACAAGCACAACAGGAACATGGCAAGCTTAAGTGGAACCAGCTTTTTGGTGAAGCGATTGGTTTGGCTGACAATGGTTTCCGTATTCCGGGGCGTTTGGCAGACGCAATTGCAAGCAATGCAAACAGCTTAGCGCTCGATGCAAATGCAATGGCGACCTATTTCTACACAGATGGCTCACCACGCAAAGTCGGCGAGACCATGACTAATAAAGCCTATGCAAAAACCCTAGAAGCACTTGCTTCACAAGGGGCAAATGCATTGCATACTGGCCCGATCGCCCAAGCGATTGTGGCAAAAGCAGGCCAGACGATGGGGGATGACCCAGCACGAACTCCAATTACCCCAAGTTTAATGACCTTGCAGGATTTATCGAACTATCAGGTTAAAAAACGCGACCCGATTTGCACCACTTACCGTGACCGTTATTATGTTTGCACCATGCCGCCTCCATCTTCGGGAGGGATTGCAGTTGCTCAAACACTGGGTATTTTAGAAAACTTTGATATGTCGCTTTATCCACCTAAAAACCCTGAAAATGAAGGTGGTGTGCCAGATGTGATGGGCGTGCATTTAGTGGCTGAGGCAGAACGTTTGGCCTACGCCGACCGCGATAAATATGTAGCAGACACTGACTTTGTTGCTTTACCAGCACAGGGTATTGCAAGCTTTATTGATAAAAATTACTTAAAACAACGTGCAGCATTGATTAACCCGAACCAAAGTATGGGCGTTGCGCCAGCAGGTAATTTCAATCCAGCTTCGGGTGTCGACACCACTGTTGAACATGGTACAACTCAGTTCACCATTGTAGATGCCTATGGCAATGTGGTTTCAATGACATCGACGGTTGAATCGAGTATGGGCTCATTCCACATGGTGGATGGTTTCTTGCTTTCAAACCAGTTAACTGACTTTAGCGCCAACCCGCTTGATAGCACTGGGGCACTGGTTGCTAACCGTGTGGAAGGTGGCAAACGCCCACGTAGTACCATGGCGCCAACTTTAGTGTTTAAAGGCACTACGCCAGATGAGTTTTATATGGCAACAGGTTCACCAGGTGGCGGTACCATCATTCAATATGTGGTTAAAACTTTGGTGGGTGCGCTGGACTGGAACTTAAATGCGCAGCAAGCCACCTCGCTTGTAAACTTTGGTGCGACCAATAGCAAAAACACCAATGTAGATAGCTCGAATGTACAGCTTTCTTTAGTTGACCTGATTGAAGGCTTAAAAGCAAAAGGGCATGGCGTTGCCAACACTGCGCAAACCAGCGGTATTTCAACGATTATGAAAGTAAACATTAATAATCAAAGTAAATACGCAGGTGGGGTAGACCCACGCCGTGAAGGTATTGTGTTAGGCAATGGTGCTTTATAGACCACACTTTAAAAAAAGCTGTCATGTTTGGCAGCTTTTTTATGTGACCCTTGAAAAAAACAAAAGGCTCTCCATTATGTAAATATGTTCATCAGTAGCGGACTGTTGATAAAATGCACAGTATTTTATTTTAGTTATGCTATGATGCTCATACATTCATGGGGATGTTATTGGCTTCGACGCTGGTGATGAAACTCATAGATGCATGCCGAGAGCGCATTTTCTCTCGTAAATCAAATTTGCATATTTTAGTCGCAAACGACGAAACTTACGCTCTAGCTGCCTAAGGGCAGTTTGTCCGCTTCCTAGAATACTTGTGGTTTAGGAACCCGACCGTAGCGCACGCACACAAGTCCGTATAGAGTCAAGCCTCGGGGCTTTATACCAAACTTAGAGGATCGCAACTTGTACCCTGTTCGTCGGGTCACAAGGTGTTAAAACAATAGACGATATCTAAGCATGTAGTATTCTCGAGCGTAATGCTGGCGGACGCGGGTTCAACTCCCGCCATCTCCACCAAAATTCGTGAAAAGCCCTGAAACGTAAGTTTCGGGGTTTTTTATTGTTAATGTGTAAGCTATTCGGCCCTTATACTTAGCACCATTTGGTTCTTATCTGGAAATTAACTTAGAAAAAGCAGAAATTTCGCTTAAGATTACAGATCCAAATGCTCAAAATAAGTGATTTATAAAAATATAGAACCTTGTTTTTAAAATTGGTTAAATGGTCATATTTTATAGAAAGAATAGATATTTGGGCTAAAGTGCTAAATATAAATTTCGCTGAGCTTATTCTTTATTCAAAATGTAGAGGTGTTTCGTTAAGTAATTTTTTTCTTATTTGCCAATCTGGTAAATATTGATCTAATAGTGCCACAAATCGATCATTATGATTGGGTTCAATTAAATGAATTAATTCATGCACAATAATATATTCCACACTTGATCTATGCTTTTTAGCCAATTCTGTGTTCAATCGGATATTTTTATCAATAGGATTACAGCTTCCCCATTTTGTTTTCATTTTACTGATCAGTAGTTTATTAGGATATACCCGTAATTTATTTGCCCAAAAATAGATCAATGGTTCAGCAAACTCTCTTAATTTTTTTCTATACCAGTGGTTAAAATAATGCGTGCGTTGCTCTAATGTGTAATATTTTGGTATATACAGTCGAATATTAAACTCATCAAACTCTATTTTTGGTTGAGATTTTGTGGATTTGGTTTCAAGTAGATAGCGCTTGCCCCAGAAATAAATACTTTCTCTTTCAATAAAAATACGGTTTGATTCTCTAGCTTGATCTTTAAACTTTTTTTGCTCTTTTTTTATCCATGATAATTTTGAAATTGCATACAGTTGTAATGATTCCTGACTTATGTAAAGAGGCGCCGTCATTTTTACAATACCATTAGGGGGATAGACACTCAGATGTATGTTCTGAATATCTTTTTGGATTAAGTCTATTGAGATCTCACCTAATCTTAAAATCATTTGTATTCTTCATGTGTTAAAAGAATATCCATAAGTTTATCTAATAAACTTCCTTCTTGTATTTGCTTTTTAATCATATTACATAATTTTGAGGTCTTGAGACGATTACCTTGCCAACCCGCTTCTTTATTGCTGAGAACAAAGTCATGAAGTTCCAGTGCTTGCTCTTCATGTTTCAATAGATTGAAGAGGGCTTTTTTACCACGACTATCAATTTTAGAACTTGTTTGGATGACAGTTCCAGAATTTACTTGTTTTACAAGCTTCTCAATTTCTTTTAAATACTCAGCATACCGATCTGCACTCTGTTTACGGATTTTAATGACTTCTTCAAGCAAACCCGACATCTTTTCATGAAAGGCCGGGTCTGCAAGATGATCTTTGATTAAAGTACTACGAATATTGTTTTCAATGGTTTCAGCAACAGAGTTTGGGTCTTTCATGTTGCTTAGTTTTTTTGTGATGGTATCAGCAATACCTGTTTCAACAATTAGTTGAATTAAAGTTTTATCTTCAAAAGAGCTGACTTTAATAGAGTTTTTTGCATCAATGTAGTTGTCGATCAGATATCGCATATCTGCTTCGAATGGTTTGAGGTCTAGATATTCACCAGAACGTAAACGAACCTTTTCTCTTAAATCATAGTAAAAAGCTTCTTGAACTTTAATATTTTTCGCTTCTTCTAATGTATATCCTAATTCTGCAAACTCATCTTTGGCATTTGCATAAGCACGAAAGAACGTTGCCACAGATTTATAAAGGGTAATACGTCTCTGATATGTTGTTCTAAGGTCATTAGGGTTTTCGGAGTTGCCACAGAAATAATGTAAACGGTCTTCTTCATTATTGTTGGGTTGAACTATTTGCATAAGTAGATTCAGTTGCTCAAGTGCATTATCTAAATGTTCTTTGGCAACAATTTTACGATTCTTAATCTCAATTTGAGCATTTTCAGTCAAAGTTGTATCTAATTCAGAATTATAGACTGTGATGGCTTTTGCCATTTTTTGGAATAGGTTTTTATAATCAATAATTAAACCGTATTCTTTATCAGGACTATCTAAACGGTTAGTACGGCAAATTGCTTGGAAGAGTCCATGATCCTGCATGGATTTATCTAAGTACAATACAGAGCAAGAAGGGGCATCAAAACCAGTGAGTAATTTATCTACTACAATTAGCAGTTTCATTTCTGTTGGATGATCGACAAATTTTTTCTTTGCATTATCGATATATGTTTCTGCTTTAGTTTTCTTAGGTTCAGCTTTTACATGCGCTAAAATTTTTTCATAAGTACTATAAATATATTGTTCTTCAGTCTCTGTATGACTGTCTACAATAGATTTACTCACATTACTAAGACTTAGTTCATATGAGGTAATTAGCGCCCCTCGATTTCGTAAAATAGGGGAATTACTGTCTTGTATGAGATTGTAGTATTTACAGGCTTCATAAATATTTGTAGCAACTAAAATTGCAGTACCACGATGTTTTAGTCGTGGAATACGTTGCGCAAAGTCTTTATTAATATCCAGCATGATTTTACGCATACGTTGTTCAGAGCTATTCAATTTCTGACGTGTACCCCATGCTTTTTTTAGTTCGAATTCTTGCCATTCATTGAGGTTGCGATTACGTACAGTTTCTTTAAACCAATCATCAATCGCTTCTTGGTCAGATATGTATTGGTCTACATCACGTGATTCATAAGCTAAATCGAGGATAACACCATCTTCAACAGCTTCTTTAAATAGATAAGTATGAATATAACCACCGAATACTTCTAAGCTGTTTTTTGCATCTTTTTTGAGTAAGGGGGTTCCTGTAAAACCAATCATCACCGCTTGGGGAATAATAGCTTTCATATAGCGATGTAAATCACCACTTTGAGTACGATGACATTCATCAATAAAGACAATGATTTCCCCAAAGACCTTAGACTTCTGCTTTGCTAGGTCGGAAATAAAGGCATCGATATCTTCTACATCACGTTGTCCAAATTTATGAATGAGTGTGCATAGCAAACGTTGAGTAGGGTCTTCTAATGCACTCATTAAGTTTGTGCCACTCTTTGCACGCGTGACTTTTTTGCCAGATTGGGTAAAGACTTTTTCAATTTGTTTATCAAGCTCATCACGGTCGGTAATTATTAATACACGTGCATGAGGCTTATTTTCTAAAATCCATTTTGCAAGCATCACCATTAAGATGCTTTTACCAGCACCTTGAGTGTGCCAAATGATCCCACCTTGTTTTTTATCAATGTGTTGTTGAGCAGCTTTAAGACCAAAATACTGATGTGGACGAGGTAACTTTTTGACCCCTCCATCAAAGATGATGCCATCGTAGATGATTTCTAATAAGCGATCTTTATTACATAAACGACGTAAATATTTGAATAGGATATTTTCTTCTTGGACGTCAATATCTTCTTTCCAGTTCAGATAAAATTTAGAAGGGGTTAATGTTGTAGCATATTGCAAGCCCTGCGAAGTATTGCCTGCAAAAAGAAGTTGAATGGTATTAAAGAACCAAGGATTAAATTCTTTTTGTTGATTTGAAACTAGTTGAGCAATACCTTCACCAAGCGATACACTGCCACGTTTTAGTTCAATCACACTAATGGCGATACCGTTAATATATAAAACAAGATCAGGGCGACGTGTGGCATCAACACCCTTGAGCGTTACTTCTTCAGCGAAATAAAAACGGTTATTTGTACGGTTTTTCCAATCAATCAGGAAAATTGTTTTTTCATTTTCATCAGCGCCGTTTTTGACACCAACACCCATACGTAACTTGCCATAAAATGCTTTATTGACTTCATATAAGCCATCTTGTTTATTAGATAAGATTTTATTGAGTTCATCATAAACTTTACTAATTTCAGAGACCGAATGGCCTTGTGAGATTAAAAAATCATTCAGGTACTCGGTTTCAATATTGCTATTGCTTTCACGATGTTGCCAATTGCCTAAATAGGTAAAACCTAGGGTTTGTAATACACCAATGACATGTTGTTGCGTATGTTGTTCGTTATTTACGGTATAGTCTATATTCATATTTTCTAAAGTCATTTTGTATTACTTCCCCTAAATTTTTTAGTGCTTTAAACCAAACGAATTTCGCCTGTAAGTAGTTTTTGCATCATGCCTTGTTTAAGCTTTCTAGCTTTATCAATTTTTGTATTAATTGAATCGATATCTGTATCTAGATTATTTAGTATCCCCGATATTTCCTTTTGTTTGTCGATGTTTGGACAGTAAATGACTTTTTTATTAAAGATTGGCATTCCAACTAAATTTTTCATAGCTCCGCCTTGGGTATCATCAATAATTGAACTTTGAAAGTCCCTTCTATTGAAATAGTGCTCAAAGTAATCTAAATCAATTATATTTTGATTTACGCGAATAATTAAAAGAGCTTGATTAATGACACCTTTTTCAAAATTAGTTGGAATTCTATAAATTTTCCCAATTGTTCCAGAGCAGCTTAGAATTAAGTCGTCAGCTTGTATGGTAAACCGAATTAATTTTCTATATTTATTTTTATTTATATAGTACTTTCCTAGTTCTATATTTTTATAAATAGCATTTTTTTGTTCGTAGACCTTAAATCCTTCATCTACAAAATCCTCTTTTTTAAGAGCACCGCCAAATGGACCACGGATTAAACCATTATTTGGTAAAACTAAATCTTCAATTGTGTAGGCTTTCCAGTCTTTCTCATTTTTAAATAACTCTGAAAGTATACCTTCTTTAATAAGCTTTTTTTTCTCCATCAGCTTTCCTAATGCAGAAATGTAATTATCTGTATCTGTTAAAGCTTGTGCGATTTTTTGTTGTTCTTTGAGTGGAGGTAGGGGTACTTTAAAATCTAATAGATCACCGACATTAAGATGTTTCATAGTAGAGCCGATTTCAAGTAATTTTAAGCGAGATCTACCTTTATGACTATTTAAGTAATGTGAAATAAATTTATATTCAGACACATCATTCTTAAGGCGAGTAATAATTAAGGCATGGCAATTAGATCCTTCTAATGTTTTATTAACAAATGTGGTAAGACCTACATCACCCGTTTGAATAATTAGTAGATCACCTTCTTTAAGTTGAGATTTTAAATGCTTGGAATGGAACTCTTTAGATACATATTTGATACCTTTTAAATTAAAACTATTTTGTTCTACATTGTAGCCCTGAATATAAAGAATCCCGTTTTGTTCATCAACATAATGAGATGTTGCTGTACCAACAAATCCATTAGTCATCAAATGACTGATTTCTCCAAGAGTTTTTATTTCCCAGTCTTTAGCAAGGTGCCCTATATCAGTCAAAATTAATTCTTGACACTTATTCATAGTTCAAACCCCATCGCCACCAAATGGTTTTCAACCTGCTTCTCTAAATTTGCAACCCTTTGTGTTAATTTACCTACCGTAAATTCATAACGTTCTGCAAGCTCACGAACACGTAAAGTTAGGCGCTGAGCCACACGCTCCACATCAGCATTAATTTGCCTAGCTAAATCAGCAAGCCACTTATCATTTGTCACCAATTCCTTAATTTCGGATTTGGTTAAATTGAAGTAATAATTAAAGGTATCACTATCAAGCTGAGTATCTAACTCTTTCACAGTAGTTTTGGCTGTTTTAATTTTGTTGGTTAAATCTAACCAATGATACAGTACAGACAAGTTATCAAAGTTATCAAATAGGTCTTCACCTAGATGAGTATTTAAGGTGTTTAAAATACCAGATTCAAAAATCTCATATTTGGTTTTCATTAATCGCTGAGCATTTTTCATCTGCGTAAATGCAACTGTATAACGCTCAATAATCGATTTTTCATCATTTGTTTGTTTTTCTGCAAACGCTTTCATTTTATTTGCTGTTGTATTTTTATTCTTGAGCATTAAAGAAATAATAGAGTTTTCTTTCTCTAATAAATCCAGAATACCTTGAGCTGTTTCCAATTGTTTTTGTGCAGCTAAATAGATTGAAAAATCGGCAGCATAGGCCGTTTGTGCAGCATCTAAAACTTCAGCTTGCCAAAGATCTTTAATCTCTTTTTCCTTGATACCTTGTTCAAGAATATCTTCATCGCCTGAGTAAGTTTCTTCATGCTCAGTTAGTTCTTGGATGTATTCATCTAACTTAGCTTGTTCACGAGCAAGTTCATCACATCGATCTTTAAAATAACGATTTACAACAGTTTCCTTAGGGACTAAATCGGCTTTCCAACCTTTATCCTTTTTCTGACCCTTAATTGTTTCAATAATACGCTCAGCATTCACTTTCCAGTCATCTGCTGCAATGATATAGGCATCATCTTGCATAATGCCTTCCCAGTAATCCATCAAGATTTGGTAGGTACTATAATGGTTAACAAGGTCTTGACCTTTATAGTGAGCAAGCAGTGATTCTGAAAGTTCAGAGATTAGTTCTTTCGGCTCAAATTCATTGGCTTTGAGTTCCTTAAGTTTAACTTCTGCTTGATCAGCCCATATTTTGAAATGCGCTTGCATTTTTTCTTTAAATGCAATGAATTCTGCATCTTGGTTAATAAAGCTTTTTACTTCGTAGGTTGCACAGTTAAGTACAGAGTAGCCGTTACGCAATGGACTAAATAATTTAGTTTTTAATTGCGGACAAACTTTCCAGTAGTCTGCTAAATCTTCGATATCTGAGTTTGGAATACCGCCTTGTAAATGTGCTTCAATATCTTGAATATCTTCCGCTTCGCTATTATCGATGTAGCGAGGTAAATTTAGGTTGTAGTCATTTTTTATAATTTCATCTAAACCGACCATACGTGCATAACGTTCATCTTGCATTTTAGGATCTTTAAATGCATCAATAATTTTATGAATATCACGTTCACGTAAACGATTTTTTGCACCATCCTTAATAAAGCCTTGGCTAGCGTCAATCATTAAGATGCCTTTACGTGCAGATGCGTACTCACGGTCAATCACAATAATACAAGCGGGAATACCTGTACCATAGAACAAATTAGCAGGTAAGCCAATAATGGCTTTAATAAATCCGTAGTCAACTAATTTTTGACGAATTTCAGCTTCAGCATTGCCACGGAATAGAACTCCATGTGGCAAAATACATGCAGCTTTACCTGTCGATTTTAATGATTTTACAATGTGAAGCAGGTAAGCATAGTCACCTTGTTTGGCTGGTGGAATACCAAAATCTTCAAAGCGACCATAATTGTCGGCATCGGCTGTCGAAATATCTAAACCCATAGACCATTTTTTGTCGGAGAATGGCGGATTTGCAACTATGAAATCAAAACGTTGTAGTTCACCATTTTCAATGAATTTAGGACTAGCTAAAGTATTCCCTTGACGAATTTCTGCTGTTGGTGAGCCATGCAAAAACATGTTCATTTGTGCTAATACACTTGTAGAAGCATCTTTTTCTTGACCATACAGAGAAACATCTCGATTAGCTTTTGCACCTACACGAAGTAATAATGAGCCTGAACCACATGTTGGGTCGTAAACAGTAGTATCGCCACGTGCTTTAAATTCATCAATGCCTACAATGGATGCTACGATGCGACTTACTTCAGTTGGAGTATAAAACTGTCCCTTACTCTTACCGCTTTCTGATGCAAAGTGCCCCATCAGATATTCGAAGGCATCACCAAGTAAGTCATCACCGCTTGCGAGGTTATTGGAAAAGTCAAGTTCTGGGCGCTGAAAAATCGCAATTAAGTCAGTTAAACGATCTACTTTTTCTTGCCCATCACCTAATTTAGTGGAGTCATTGAAGTCTGGCATTGCTTTAACGTTAAGAGCGCAGGCTTCAGCAAGAGGTGCTACGATTTGTTTGTTAATCAAGTCACCAATCTCAGGATTACCTTTGAACTCAATCATTGAACTAAAAGTAGCTGATTCCGGGATGTCAATAAAATCTAATTGCTCTTTTTTATCACTGACATATTTAATAAATAATAGAACTAAAATGTAGTCTTTGTATTGGCTTGAATCCATGCCCCCACGTAAGTTGTCACAGCTTTCCCAAAGTGAAGAATAGAGTTCAGATTTTTTAATAGCCATAGTAACTGCAGTTTAAAAACTTAGATTAAAATTGAACTGAATATTAGCAAAATAAAGTTTTAAAAGATCAAAAGTGCTTAAAAAAAATAGGAATTAGCTAAACTAAGCGTCGAATGATGTCGTCCTATTCGTTTAAAAAGTTTGAAAGATTTTTTAATTAATTTAATAAAAATTTTGGTCTCTCTAAAAAACGCTTTCCCCCAAGGCCCCCGTGCCACAACAGAACTTTAATTTTTTGCGCTGATTTAAAGTAATCCACCATTGCGACACAGAGATAAGGGAGCTAAGCCAAACGCTTAGCCCATGTCTTCTTTATCGCACCGCCGCATCACACTAAAAAAAGTAGGGGCAAAGTCCTGTGGGAGAGCAGGACTTTGCAAACTGACATGTTCTAGACGTTGCATGAGCTTATGCGAATATACTTGTTCAAGCCGTTGGTAAATACAGTCACAACTGGCTTGGGTGTGTCCACCAGACAGGCAAATTTCTTCAAAATCCTGCTGAGTCTGAATGTCACAACCAGAAACACCGTAATCGCCTATTAAAAGGCTTAAAGCCAAAATAGGTTTATAAAGTTTCATATTATTCTCGTGATAATTTTCACTACATTATTTATAAAAAATAAGCCGCTTATATTTAAAGTCTTAAAATCATTTTTTAGGTAATAGTTTACCTACCCATAAAAACAGGAAAATAAAATGATTAAACTTTTTAAATTAAAAGTATTTATAAATTTAAAATATTTTAGGTGAGAGAAAGCCTAAATTTTAAATAAATAAAATCACGAGAGAGGATAGGGGATTAATATAAAAAATGGCATGGTCAACTCCTTAGAATTTATGGAGCTCTACCACCAAAGATCACCGTCAATTGATTATGGTGGTAGAACGAAAGGGGGTTGACAGACCGGACATACAGAACCAGCACACCCTAAGGTGTCCCCCTTCCGCCCTACCGCAACATGAGGGGGACGGTGGTTTTCACACAAATTTCTCCCTCAGAAGGATAAATCTGATGTGCTGTATGTAAAACGGTCTGTCAAAACCGACTGGCAATGTAGGCCAGCGAGACCATAATAATCATAAGTTTTTAACAGGTCAATTCAATTTAAATAAAATATTATAAAAATTTTAAATATAAATTTATATTTTAATTAAACTCAAAAGTTAATCTATTTATAGTCATAAATTAATAAATATAATAAAGCTAAACTAAACGTTTAGCCTGTTCTTAAAATGTATAACGGTAATTAATAAATACACGATGCTGGTCCCAATCTTTCCGAGACATCCCATTTATTTTTTCACCTAGGTTTGCATTTTCAAACTTTGACTCATAATGCAAAAATGAATAACGCACATCTAAGTTTTTCACCCACGGCAAGGCATAACTCACCGTAAAGTCAAAGTAACGCTCTTTACCTTCAATATCACTGCTGATGTTACTTTGGTGAGCGCCAAAGCCATAAATATACTTCGCTTCGGTTTTTAAACCTTTCACATAGTCTTTCCAGTTATATTTCAGCCGAAGGGCAACAGCAGTTTCATCGTTATTGGTAAAGTCGGGGCCAATAGTCGACGAGGTTGGAAATGGGTTGGTGCCGTGGTCTTGCGTTAAAACCGAGTTGCGGTTGGAGTGCACGGCAAAGTTATCTTCTATCCAAAAACCATCAAACTTTGAAACAGCAATACCACCTTCGAGATTATTCTTGGCCACATTTACATCGACAAAATAACCATTCCCACGGTTGTTAATGTCTTGGCCTTTGACACAGTCCAGCTCGGTTTCGGCACCGCATTTAAACAGCTTGCCATCATCACGCGTGAAAAAAGCACCTGTATTGAATGTCCACACCAAGCCATGAAAGGGCAATTTATATTGAGCAATCGCTCCATACTTTTTTAAATAATCTTTGCTATTTAAATACTCGGCATTCAAGCTCCAGTTTTTGTACTGATATTTGGCACCGAGCAAACCGACATAATCAATGCGTTCTTCATTTTCAGTGACCAGTTTTTCAAAAGAGCCCATGCTGCGCGGTTTCCAGCGGTCATAGTAAGCAATGTAAGTCTGTAGCTGATCATTCAGTTGAAACTGACCACTCGCACCCGAAAAAGTGTCGGGCACCGCGCGGTTATTGGTGCTTTTAAGCAAGAGTGAGTCGTGCAACTGACGGCCTAATTTAATTTCGCCTTTGTCGCCGAGTTTTGTTTTGATGTAGAGCTGCCCTAAAGTTGCAAAATTTTGATCGAGCTTGCCATTATTTTCGACTTCTAAAAGCTGAGCGCTAGGCTTACCAGAGTCAAATAACTTGGTGACTGCATAGAGTGAGCCATCCACTCCAAGCCAGTCCCACATGTAAGGTGACTGATAATTTAACTCAAGCCCTAATGCACTTTGTTCGTATTCACTCGACGAAGGCGAAGGGTTGGCAAGCGTGGGGTGGGCGGTGCCTTCATCGTTCCAATAACGGGTGTTGAGTTTTAACTCTAACTTGCCAAATTCTTGAGGAAGTTCGGCATACGCATTGCTCACACTTCCTAAACCAATACAGCCCCATAGCAAATATTTATTCATTTTAAATTCCTTTTTTAAGCATGAATAAGCCCTTTGCCTAACGCTGAGGTTAGGCAAGCTTTTTATGAAATGGATGAATTAAGGAGAGAGTTTTTCGAGCACTTGGCCTTTGGTTTCAATGGCAAACAAGAATGTCACAAGGCCACCAATGAGCGCCACAACCGCCAGCACACTAAACACATATTGAATGCCGTAGCCACCGACCACCAGACCGACCATAACAGGTCCAATCGCAGAGCCGGCACGCAGCCAAGCAGTACTAAAACCAATGCCCATCGCACGTAGGCGAGTAGGGTAAAGTTCGGCAGCGTAAAGGTATAAAGAGAATGAAATGGTCTGCAAAATGGCATAGCTCAGCGTTGCCAAAATCACAACTTCCATTGCCGATTTTGCACCTAAAATTGAGAGGCTCATGAGTGGAATGATGGCCAAGAAAAACGCTGCACTGTACCAAGGACGGCGGCCGACTTTATCAATCATCAACGCACAGATAATAGAGGCAATCACACCAACGCCCGAAGTAATCCAGCCATAACCTAAACTGGTTTGAAGCGACAGACCAAAGTGTTGTTTGTAAAGAGATGGCAGCCAAGTCACCATGGCATTGTTAATCATATAGACGCAGAACCACATGCCCCACAGGGTAAAGGTACGTTTGCGGTAAATGCCTTGGAATAACTCACGCCAGTCGGTTTTTGCCATGCCTTGCGGGTTAATGTCTTTAACCACAGGTTCAGGCAAAGTTTTACCGCTTTTGATGGCACCATCTTCAAAGCTTTTGACAACTTTATCGGCTTCTTTAAAACGACCTTTTGAGGCAAGCCAACGTGGTGACTCAGGTAAGAAAAACCGTAAAGGAATGACCAGTAAAGATGGAACGAGGCCCACAATAAACATGACTTTCCAGCCATAAATTGGCATCAGGAAAAATGCTGCCATGCCTGCAAACATAAGACCGAGTGGGAACAAAACTTCATAGAGCAAGAAAAACTTACCGCGCTTTTCCGCACCAATAAACTCGTTAATATAGGCACTGGCAACAGGCACTTCACCACCTGTTCCTATGCCTTGTAAGAAACGGAAAATTAACAGTGACATTCCGCTCCACGCAAACAGACAAGAAATGTCCATTGCCACAAACAGTAAAATGGTAAAAGACAGGACTTTTAAACGACCGACTTTTTCGGCAAGTGAACCAAAAAAGATGGCACCGACCAGTTGACCGACATAGCCCGCGGCAATAATCGCACCGACGTAGGCAGGGGTAAGATGCCATTCGGTAATGAGTTGGGGTAAAGCAAAGGCAATCGCAAGAACAGTATAAGCGTCAAAAAAGGTCGCTATACCAATGGTAATTCGCATAAATTGCAAACGTCCGGTTACAGGAAGCCGTTCGAGTCTTGCAATAATTTCCGCATTTTTTTGATGATGACTAATTGGTTCTACATCCGCTAGATTTGTCATCTCTATCTCCTTATCACTACATTCCTCGTAGTTTTGTTGTTCTATTTCGCACTACCTGTTCACTACAGTTTGCATGCTTTTTATTATTATTTTTAAGTGACATGCCCGATGTTTGGCCTCAGGCAGCGTACAGTAAAAAAAGGCTAGCGTACATGCTAGCCCGAATAGAATTTAAGCAACGGCTTGGGTTAAATCAACCTTGCCAATTCCAGCTTGACGCATCGCATCATGAATTTCTTGCTCAGCACCATCTGCCAGTGGAAGCAATGGCGAACGCACAGTGGCATGGTCCAAAATTCCACGAGCAACCAATGCATGTTTAAGCGCGACCGTACCTTCCATGTGTGAACCACGGTGGTAAACATTGCGAGTCACTGGTAAAAGTTGATCGTGGAGTGCACGCGCTTTGGCGTAATCTTTAGCTTTACCAGCTTTAATCATTTCAATTAAAAGTTCAGGGGCAATGTTGCCATAGCCAACCAAAGCGCCATCTACATCAAACATGGTGTGAAGCAAATATTCATCGTGGCAAGTCAAAATCTGTAAATCTGGACGTTCACGGCGAATAATCGGAATTTCAACATCCCAGCGGCGCATGTTACGCACACCGTTTTTCATGGCAAACACGCCTGGTTGTGCAGAAATATCGAGTAGAGTGTCTAGGTCGTAAGTGGCCTTAGTGGCATCTGGATATTGGAATAAAATAGATGGCAAACCACTTTCTTCATAAATTGCTTTATAGCGGTCTTGTGGTGCGCCTTTTTGATAGCCAAAACGCAACCAGCCATGTGAAGGGTAAATTAAGCCCGCCGAAGCACCTGCGCTGACTGCACGTTTTGCTTCTTCTGCTGCAACCGAAGTACCTTCGAGTGTAATCCCTGCAATTACCGGAATTTTGTCATCTACCGATTTAACAAAGCTTTCGATGACCTGCATTTGTTCTTTTTGCGACAAGAATGTTCCTTCACCTGCATGCCCAAGAACAACCAAGCCTTTCACACCATCAATACTGCCTAACCATGAACCTAAACGTTGAATTGCATCATGGTCTACTTGTCCGTCACGGGTAAAAGGAGTCA
>Ga0207696_1001055_pt1 | contig 16320 bp, 15 predicted proteins | sample KBSS54metaG_FD_184403 | JGI IMG/M metagenome (GOLD analysis project Ga0207696, IMG submission 184403) | Switchgrass rhizosphere microbial communities from Kellogg Biological Station, Michigan, USA - KBS S5-4 metaG (SPAdes) (version 2) | ecosystem: Host-associated > Plants > Roots > Rhizosphere >...
ATACACTTTGCTGCCAATCAGTAACACATTCCCCAGAGGACGTTGCTCCGCAATACAGCATGGCCCATAAATAAGAACAATTGGGACTCCTACTGCATCGGCTATGTAAACATTTCCCGAGTCTGACGCGATATAGAAATCCATTTTACTGATAGCGAAAGGGACATCTTCTAAAGGAAGTTCGCCAACCAGGCTAACAATATCCTCTCGCATCCCGACTTCACGATGTAGATCATCTAACCAGACTTGTTCGCTTTGAGGGCCAAAAACATAATAAATACAATTTAGCCCCTGTAATGCATCAAAAATTTTCTTCCAGACTTCTGAAGGGATAGTTTTTGATTTGTTTCCTGCAGAAATGCTCAGACCTATTTTGATCACGTTTTGTTTATCAAGTGATGCAGGGTAGGTCTGCGGTTTTCTTAATGGCAAAGTCGCATGCTTCGGAGAGTCTCGCCAGGTCAGGTTACGATCCGCAAGTTTAAGGTAATCATCTACGGTTAATTGGTCTTTGCGATGTTCTACAACGCCATTTGCCGTCAGATAAAACAACGCATGATACCAACGGCGGGTATAGGTAGATAAAAACTGCTTATTGGCGGCATTACAGACTGAAGCGAAGAAAAGATTAGTGCTGTTAGGTTGTAGCAAGTAGATATTTTCATATCGATTTAACAACTTAACAGCGAGGCGAAATTTGCGCCACAGACTCTTTTTATGCTCTTCGATCAGAAAAATAGTATTAATAGTTTCATCATATTTGGCCAACGGAAGAACAGTTTTGCTGATTAAAACATCGCTATGTTTCAGGTGGGCAAGTACAGGGGTGACATTGACGAAGTCACCTATTTTTGCCGTTTGAATCAGCAAGTTTCGGCCTGTTTTTTTATAAAACAGTTTCCCGAACAACTTGAACGGGAGAAAGAGTATGAAGAGGAATAGATAGCTCATTAATGGTTATTCTGCTGCTATGTGGCTAATTTTCTGGAGTGCGGTAAACGTATCTGCAGCGGTAATGTTAGCCATGTTTTTGTCTGCGCCTCGTATTTCGTTCTGATTTTCACCGTAACCACCAATCAAACCCGGATCGGTAGGGCCATACAACGTTATGTTCGGCCGATTTAGTGCTGCAGTCAGGTGGCTAAGCCCTGTATCAACTGAAACAACAGCTCTGGCTCCGGCAAGTTGTTTGGCGACTTGCTCAAGCGATAAGCGCGGCAACACCTCAACATTATCAAATCCGTCAGCTAAACGGATTGCTCGTTTGTGCTCGTGCTCCGCACCCCACGGGAGTTTAATACGTAAGCCCTTTTTGTGCATTAATTGAATAAGATTTCGCCAGTGTGATTCCGGCCAGTGCTTTTCATCGCGAGTCGTTGCGTGAAGGAAAATGAAATATTCCCCCACATCGGAGGAGGCTGTCGCCTGAAAGTGCTTCGCGATGGCGTAATCGCCCTGAGCAGCTGGTTTCTGGTAACCCAGACTTTTGGCGAACAACTCACGTGTGCGTTCAACCGCATGTTGTTGCTTCGCGATGGCGTGACGACGATTGTAGAACAAGCTGGCCAGCGGTTCACGGGCGCTGTTCCAGTCCATGCCGTGTTTTTCCCCTCTGGCTTTTCTGGTAACCAGGGCGGCACTCTTTATCAGCCCCTGAGCATCAATGACAGCGTCGTAGTTTTCAGTTCGCAGTGCCTGGTAGAACGCTGCTCGCTCAGTTTTTACTGGGGCCGAAAACCAGCTTTTACGCCAGCGACGAATTGCGACTGGGAGAACTTTATCGACAGCAGGGTGCCAGCCTGGGATTTGTGCGAAACCTTCTTCTACAACCCAGTCGAAGCGGATGCCGGGAATGGCCTGCATGGCATCCGTAAGTGCAGGCAACGTATGCAGGACATCACCCATTGATGATGTTTTGACGATCAATACCCGCATTACGTTTCCTTCTCCGCCAGTAACAGTGCGGTTAGCTCATCCATCACGCGCTCGGGCGTAATATCAATCAAGCTCTGATGATAGCCTTCTGCGGCGTCGCCTTTACGGACTTTGTGATAGCCACTAATAAGACGAATAACTCGCGCTTTATGCGACAACGGTGGAGTAAAGTCGGGGCTACTTGGGCCATATAATGCCACAAGCGGGCGATTGAGCGCGGCTGCAACGTGCATCAGACCTGAATCATTGGACACCACAGCCTGACAAGCCGCAATTAAAATAACGGCTTGCTCAAGCGCCGTGTCACCCGCCAGATTGCGGCAATGAGCCTGCTGCTGTGTGGTTAACGCGGCGACGATATCATTTCCGGCTTCTTTATCTTTTGCTGAACCAAACAACACCACCTGATAACCGTCATCAATGAGTTTGGCTGCCAGGGTTGCGTAGTGATAGTGCGGCCAGCGTTTAGCTGGGCCAAATTCGGCGCCAGGGCAAAAGCCGATAATCGGCCGAAGTGCATCGAGATTAAAGGCCTGACAAGTCTGCATTTTTTCCCCATCGTTAACCTGTAGTTGAGGCCACAGTAACGGTTGGGGAAGATCTTTCGCGGACTGCATTTTGCCTTTGTCATAAGCCAGCGCAATGTAGCGCTCGACCATTAATGGCCAGGCTTGTTTGTCCAAAACGCGGGCGTCGTTGAGTAGCCCATAGCGCATTTCCCCACGCCAGCCCGTGCGGTGTGGGATGTTGGCAAAGAATGGAACAAGTGCTGACTTAAATGAATTTGGCAGCACATACGCCTGATCGTAACGTTTAGCACGCAGGGAGTGCCCAAGACGACGACGTTCTCCAATTTCCAAAGCACCATGCCCCAATGGCATTGATAGTGCTTCGTTAATTTCCGGCATACGTGATAGTAATGGACGGCACCATGCCGGTGCCATCACATCAATGATTGCCTGGGGATAGCGCGCTTTGAGCGTGCGATAGAGACTTTGCGACATCATCATGTCGCCCACCCATGACGGGCCAATCACCAGTATTTTCATGCGTCAGGCTACCTGCTTATGCGTCACGGTTCAGCCAGGCCATATATTCTGTTACGCCTTCGGCAACAGTTTTGAATGGCTTGTCGTAACCTGCGGCACGCAGATTGGTTAAGTCGGCCTGAGTAAACGCCTGATAGCGGCCTTTGAGTTTTTCCGGGAACGGAATGTACTCAATGCTGCCTTTTTTATGGAAAGCGAGAGCGGCATCAGCAATAGCCTGGAATGATTCTGCACGACCTGTACCGCAGTTATAAATACCGGATACGCCGTTTTGCCAGAACCACAGGTTCACTGCGGCGACATCGCCTACATAGATGAAGTCGCGTTTAAAGCTATCGCTACCTTCGAACAGTTTTGGATTTTCGCCGTTGTTCAACTGGGTATTCAGATGGAACGCAACGCTTGCCATGCTGCCTTTGTGCCCTTCGCGCGGCCCGTAGACGTTGAAGTAACGGAAACCAGTAATCTGTGAGCTTGCTTCAGGCAAGATTTGACGTACATATTCATCGAACAGGAATTTTGAATAACCGTAAACATTCAGAGGCTGCTCGAATTCACGTGACTCGATAAAATCGCTGTTGCGGCCACCGTAGGTTGCAGCGGATGAGGCATACAGGAACGGAATTTCGCGCTCCAGGCAGTAATGCAGAACTTCTTTTGAGTACTGATAGTTATTATCCATCATGTACTTACCGTCCCACTCGGTGGTGGAAGAGCATGCACCTTCATGGAAGATGGCTTCAATCTCGCCTAATTCTTCGCCGGCCATAATCTGGATTAAGAAGTCTTCTTTATCCATGTAATCGGCAATATTTAAATCCACAAGGTTAGCGAACTTAGTGCCATCCTTCAGATTGTCTACAACCAGGATATCCGTAAGACCGATATCATTCAGTGATTTGATGATGTTGCTGCCGATAAATCCGGCACCACCGGTGACAATGATCATAAGCGTAACCTTAACAAATTAGGGGGCAATGAGGCCCAATACCTCACGCGTTAATGACTCCTATCATACCATCACCCGAATTGTCTTTCCTAATAACCCGAATCTGGAAAGCACCTCGTGATTTATGCTGAAAATTCCAATTTCATTGAAACGTCATCTCGTCTCCTGGTATAGGTTTGGGTAATATGTTCCGAAATTAGCCATGCCTGGAGAATCACAATGCGCGGAGATTTTTACCAACAGTTAACATCCCAACTTGAAACCGCACGCGCGGAAGGGTTGTTTAAAGAAGAACGTATCATTACTTCAGCCCAGCAGGCTGATATCACTGTTGCTGATGGCAGCCACGTTATTAACTTCTGCGCCAATAACTACCTGGGGCTTGCTAACCACCCGCAACTGATTGATGCCGCGAAGCAGGGCATGGATAAACATGGTTTTGGGATGGCTTCTGTTCGGTTCATTTGTGGAACACAAGACAGCCACAAAGAGCTAGAAGGCAAGCTTGCCAGCTTCCTGGGAATGGAAGATGCGATTCTTTATTCTTCCTGCTTTGATGCCAACGGCGGTCTGTTTGAAACTCTCCTCGGACCAGAAGATGCGATTATTTCTGATGCGCTGAACCACGCTTCTATTATTGATGGTGTGCGTCTGTGTAAGGCTCAGCGTTATCGTTATGCCAACAACGACATGCAGGAACTTGAAACTCGCCTGAAAGAAGCGCGTGCGGCAGGTGCTCGCCATATCATGATCGCCACCGATGGTGTGTTCTCTATGGATGGTGTGATTGCTAACCTGAATGGGGTTTGCGATTTAGCCGATAAATATGACGCGCTGGTCATGGTTGATGATTCTCATGCGGTCGGTTTCGTGGGTGAAAACGGTCGTGGTACGCATGAATATTGCGATGTGATGGATCGTGTAGACATTATCACCGGCACGTTGGGCAAGGCTCTGGGCGGCGCTTCCGGTGGTTACACTGCGGGTCGTAAAGAAGTGATTGAGTGGCTGCGTCAGCGTTCTCGTCCTTATCTTTTCTCCAACTCTCTGGCTCCAGCTATTGTTTCTGCATCCATCAAAGTGTTGGAAATGCTGGATACTGGTGCTGAGATGCGCAATCGCTTATGGGCGAATGCCAGCCTGTTCCGCGAGAAAATGTCCGCGGCTGGTTTTATTTTGGCCGGTGCCGATCACGCCATCATCCCGGTGATGTTAGGCGAAGCGGTTGTGGCACAGAATTTTGCTCGTGAGCTGCAAAAAGAAGGCATTTATGTCACTGGGTTCTTCTACCCGGTAGTACCAAAAGGTCAGGCGCGTATCCGTACTCAGATGTCTGCGGCTCATACCACAGAGCAAATTGAACGTGCGGTTGACGCATTTACGCGTATCGGTAAACAGTTGGGCGTTATCGCCTGAGGGAGCGGTCATGAAAGCATTAGCGAAACTGAAAGCAGAAGAAGGCATCTGGATGACAGATGCGCCTAAGCCAGAAATGGGTCATAACGATCTGCTGATCAAAATCCGTAAAACTGCGATTTGCGGCACCGATGTGCATATCTATAACTGGGATGAATGGTCACAAAAGACTATTCCGGTTCCAATGGTTGTCGGTCATGAATATGTTGGTGAAGTGGTCGGCATCGGCCAGGAAGTTAAAGGTTTTAAAATTGGCGATCGTGTTTCCGGTGAAGGCCATATTACCTGTGGTCACTGTCGTAATTGCCGTGCGGGCCGTACGCACCTGTGCCGTAATACGACTGGCATCGGTGTAAACCGCCCTGGATGTTTTGCAGAATATTTAGTGCTGCCTGCTTTTAATGCTTTCAAAATCCCGGACAACATTTCTGACGATCTGGCTTCTATCTTTGACCCGTTCGGTAACGCTGTTCACACCGCGCTGTCATTCGATCTGGTTGGTGAAGATGTTCTGGTTTCTGGTGCCGGCCCGATTGGTATTATGGCGGCGGCTGTCGCTAAACATGTTGGTGCGCGTAATGTCGTGATCACCGATGTGAACGAATACCGTCTGGAGTTGGCGCGTGAAATGGGCGTGACCCGTGCGGTCAACGTCAGCAAAGAAAATCTGACCGACGTAATGAAAGAGTTGGGCATGACCGAAGGTTTTGATGTTGGTCTTGAGATGTCCGGTGCTCCACCGGCGTTCCGTACCATGCTCGATACTATGAACCACGGTGGCCGTATTGCGATGCTGGGTATTCCGCCATCAGATATGTCTATCGACTGGACGAAAGTCATCTTCAAAGGTTTGTTCATCAAAGGTATTTACGGGCGTGAGATGTTCGAAACCTGGTACAAAATGGCGGCACTGATCCAGTCTGGCCTGGATTTGTCACCGATTATCACTCACCGTTTTGGAATCGATGATTTCCAGAAAGGGTTTGATGCCATGCGTTCCGGGCAGTCTGGCAAAGTCATTCTTAGCTGGGATTAATCGCGCGACGATAAGTTAGAAAAGGCCGGGAAACCGGCCTTTTTCACATCTTTATTCGCTTGCGGTCTGCTTTTCAGCATCCGTCAGGTAACGCACTTTTCGCGTGTAATCTTGCCCTTTAAACAGCAATTCACTCTCTGGTGAGACAAGATACTTTTGCCATTCTGAAAGTGGGAAGCCGCCATGTGCACCGATGACTTCTTTTGGGATCACCGCCGGGGTACCACCGATGCGTTTTGAGACAGGCCAGTTCACCCAGTCACCTAAATTTACGGTTTTGAAATCCAGCAAGTCGAGAAGTGCAGCTAAAGGCAACTGATCTGTTGGGGGTTGCGAATCATCCATCAGTTCCCAGGTATCCTGGAACAGAGCCAACCAAAGTGGGCATAACCGGTGCCAGGTGCTGTGTGTTGCAGCAAGAAAGGCGCTATTTACGTGATCCTGGAGAGTGGGGCGAATCGTCCCTTGATAATAGGCTGGTGCTTTTCCTGCTGGAGCATTTGCCAGTTTAGCGATCATTTTCCCCTGGCGAAAACTGGAATACAGCGTGTTTTCTTCGACTTCAAGCTTCGGCATCTGCAAAAGATTAAGATCGGAATCAATGATCAACGAGCCTTCTGTGCTGGCATATAGCGGAGCCTGAATCTTTATCAGGCGGCTACGATAAATTTGTTTGAAGCGATAGCTGTCATCTCTTTCTGGAACGTTCAACGTAACAACCCGGGCTTTACCTGGCAAATCGGTAAAGGCACTGGCTGGTTGATCGGAGACGATGACAATTTCTTCAAGTTGCGGCGCGAAACGGTCAGCAAAAACCGCAGAAAGCGTACCTTCTTCAATATAATCTTTGCCAACGCATGGGATCACAACGGAGGTTACTGGGACGGTTTTAGCCCCGCTAACCGCCTGAGCCAAAGGAATATTATGTCGCGCCGTAATATGGCGATATTTTGGATTCAGAAATTTAAACATTTTCATTCCGGGTTGGTTTTACTGCGCCAAGTACGGCTTCGACACCGGCAACATAGTGCTCGATCGCATAATTATTAATCACGCGCCGCCAGGCCTGCTGAGTTAAGGCATCACGTAACGCGCTATCTTGCCACACTTGCTGAAGTTGTGAAGCGAGCTTAATGGTATCGCCATAAGGGTAGAGCAGGCCAGTGCGGCCTGAGTCGATTAACTCCGCAGTCCCCGTCACATTTGAACCGATAACTACCGTTTTAAGCAACATGGATTCGAGAATGACGCGCGGTAACCCTTCGCTTTTTGATGCAAGAATAAAGGCATCAAATGCGGCCAAATAATCCAGCGGGTTATTACGAAAGCCAGTAAAGATGACGCGATCGGCAAATCCGTAGTCAGCGGCCTGGCGCTTTAACTTTTCGCGATCGCTCCCTTCACCTACCAGGACAAATTTCCATTTTGCTTCGGGATGTTGCAGTTGAAAACGATGCAATGCTTCAAGCGTATGGTGGCAGGATTTTCTTGGAATCAACGACCCAATACTACCAAATAAAAATGTGCCATCTTCAATGCCTAGTGACCGACGTATTGCTATACCTGATGGGAGTGGCTGGTGAATATCAATGGCGTTTGGGACCGTAACACAGAGTGATTTCTTCACGCCATGATTGAGCAGCACACTCTCTACGCCATGAGAAACAGCAATCACGGCATCGCCGACACGGTTTACCACTCTGGTTATCGACTGACTCATCACCGGCTCAATGCGACAGTGTTGAACGACTGCAACATCAAGAGGCTCCGCTGCCAAATAACCTTCCAAATTGGAACCAGGCTGGTTATTCATGTACAGAATTTCGTAGCCATCTTTTTGCAATCGCTGGCGCAAAGCCGTGGCATTCGGTTTGATTCGCCATTGTTTATCAATATATGCCGTGATCTTTTTACGCCCAGACTTGCTGAAAAACAAAAATGCTCGCGCGACTTCTTTGCTGATTTTTGCCCAGCCAGGTTGTTTGCGTTGAGGAATGAAAATGACAGGAATCTGAATGCTGCTCAGCACGCTCTCAATGGTTTCACCTTCACCACGCGCATAGTTGTAGTAAAAGCAGCACGTGATATCAAACCGTTGGCGGTCAATACGTTTGAGCAGTTCCAACATACTATTGGTACCGCCTCCCCACTCTTTACCGTTATCCAGTAAGAGAATCTTATGCCGCTGTTGCGTCATCGTCGACCAGCTCCTGTAGCATTATTCAACGCGGCATTATAAAGGCAGTATTGAGTGATAACTAACGCTTTTGATGACTCTTTTACGGGAGGAATTAATAATATAAAAATTCGAATCCGGATTTCGAATTCGCAGCTACAATTATTCACCATGATATAATTGATTTTTTGTTATGGCATAATGGCTATGTTTAAAATATCAGTTTGTTTACTGACTTATAACTCTGCACGTCTGCTTCACGAAGTATTGCAGCCATTAATATCAATTGCAGATGAAATCATTATTGTGGATTCGGGAAGTAGTGATGAAACTATTAATATTTCTCGTGGTTATGGTATTGAACCTATATATCACCCATTTAACACGCACGGTGAACAAATGAACCATGCTACCGGGCTTGCGAGCTATGACTGGGTGTTATGTATGGATAGTGATGAAATTCTTGATGAGCAGACAACCGCTTTTATCCTTAAGCTCAAGCAGGGTGAAGAACCTGAACAAGGGCAGGCATGGCGTTTTTCGCGCTACTGGTTTGTACTCGGAGAACAGGTGCGAACCATTTATCCAATATCCTCACCGGACTTCCCGGTGCGTTTGTATAACCGTCGGCAGACGCGATTTAACGATCGTCCGGTAGATGATCAAGCCGAAGGGTTTATTAACTCATCTGTTATTCCTGGTTTTGTTCGCCATGATACCTTTTATACTATTCATGAGGTTTTCAATAAATTAAACACTTATACGACTCGCCTGGTCATAAATAAAAAAATCAAGCCCTCATTGCTGAGGGGCATAATAAGTGCCATCGGTGCATTTTTTAAATGGTATTTGTTCAGTGGGGCGTGGAGGAAAGGGCGAGTGGGGCTTGTTACAGGTTTGTATGCCACTTTCTATAGTTTTCTAAAATACTTCAAGGCCTGGTATTGGGACGGAAAATTAAACAGCAATACGTGCAGAGAAAATCCTTCCTCTGCACGCCCACAAAATCAGGATTGAGTAGCCTTTAACGATTTATCCCAGCCTTGCCACTGGTGTTGCATGTACTTCAACAACTGGCTTTGGCTGATGCTTTCGCCGATCACGCTAAAGAATGTCGTTGCATAGACGGGTTGCAAAGGTTGTTTAGGCTTACATAAATTCACACCTTTGAACGGATTACGCGGTTGTTCAGCTGGTTTGCCTGGCGCTACAGGACGCGTGTTATTTGGTCTTGAGGTATCCACCTGAGGCTCATTGAGCAAGCTGCTCGGGCGCACCAGCGTGATATCTGCCGGTAAGCTATAGACCATCTGTTGCAGAACACGCACGGTCGACGGATGAGGATGACCAATGGCAATCGCTGAGCCATTTCGACGGGCCAACTCCACCGCACGATTAAACTGAAAACGAATATCGGCTTCGTTTTGAGTGTCATCCAGGAACACTTTACGTTTGATCACTTTGACGTTAGTACCGGCCGCCGCCCGCATCGACTGGCTATTTCCTATCGTCATACTGTCAAGAAAATAGAGATTGTATTGCCCTAATGCCTGCATCACTTTCTGCATGCCGAACAGGCTGGATGTCATCGCGCTACCCATATGGTTATTCAACCCCACGGCATAGGGAACATCATTGACAGCTTCGCGGATGATACGCTCGATTTCGCCGCTGCTCATATCCGGGCGCAGCGTGTCTTTTTCCAGCGGCTGTTTACTCAGGGGGGCCATCGGCAAATGAATCAGGACTTCATGCCCGGCATTATGCGCTTTAGTGGCCATTTCACGGGCGTGAGGAGCATTGGGTAAAACTGCGACGGAAATGTTGGCAGGCAGGGCGATAACTTTGTTTTCTTGCGCGGGGCGATAACCGAAGTCATCTATTACAATTGCCAGCTTTCCAGCGTAAACGGGGGTTGTCAGCATGAGTGTGCTGACGAGAGAGAAAAACACACGACGGAATTGAAGCAAAACTTATCTTCCCAACCACGGTTGTGGATTGACGGCCTGGCCCTGGCGACGAATTTCGAAATAAAGTGACGGGCGGCCCTGACCGCCACTGTTGCCTACCAGTGCAATAGCCTGGCCGGCGCGAACTTGTGTTCCAACATTAACCAGTGCGCTCTGGTTATAACCATACAAACTCATATCGCCTTTACCGTGTTCAACGACAACCACGAGGCCGTATCCCTGTAGCCAATCGGCAAGGATTACACGCCCATCAGCAATAGCTTTAACTTCAGTGCCTTCACCTGCGGAGATAACAATCCCTTTCCAACGTAGCTCACCTTGAAGCTGTTCGCCATAGCGATGCAGGATTGAACCGCGAACCGGCCAGAAGGCTTGTCCACGCGGTGCACCCAGGCCACCAGTGCGCGAGATCAAAGAACGTTCGCTTTCTGTTGGTTTATAGGTACTGCCTTTGCTGGTTGCTTCCTTTTGGCGAGTTTTAACTTGCTCAGCTTCACGGGCTTCTTTTTCCGCTCTCGCTTTGGCAGCGGCTTCTGCACGGGCAATTTGCCCCTGAAGGCGCGCCTGGTTCTGGCGCATTTCGCTCAGCTTTTGCTGATCTTGTTGCAAAGAGGATTCGAGAGTGGAGAGCGTTTTTTTACGTTCGTTACGCGCACCTTCAAGCTTGCTTTGTTGAGCTTGCTGTTCGTAAAGCAGCGTCTGTTGTTCGGTTTGCTTAGACTCCAGACTGGCTTTTTGCTCATCAACTTCCGCTTTAGTCTGCTTAAGCTGTTCAATAGTTTCCTGACGCGCGGCGTTCAGGTAGCCGAAGTATGCCTGCAAGCGTTGCCCGCGCTGGCTTTCTTCACCGCTTAAAATCAGCTGGATGCCAGTATGTTGCCCCTGGCGGAATGCGGCGTCGAGTTGAGCGGCCAGATTACGTTCCTGCGATGCCTGCTGTTTTTGCAGTTTCGCGAGGGAAGCATTCATGGTGGCAATTTGGCGATTCAGATCGGCAAGCGTGTTTTGCGTTTCGCGCAGTTTGCGGCTGGCTTCGGCAATCGCTTTTTCTTGTGCCTGGAGTTGAGCAAGCAAGGCGGAACGTTGCTGCTGTTGCTGGCGTACCGCGCGTTCTTTCGTTGCAATATCCTGCTGGATAGATTTCAAATCGGCGCGATCGTCTGCATGGCTGGGAAACGGGCATAACAATACGCCAGCGCTTAGAACGCTGGCGTAGATCATAGGCCTGACTGAAAACGCTTTCGGTTTCACGGCCCATGTTATTGAAAAAATCGCCTTTCCCCTCATGGGGAGGGATTATTCCACGATGAACAGCGGCTTGCCAGTCATCTCTTGCGGGATTTCCATGCCCATGAGGTTCAACATAGTTGGTGCGATATCAGAAAGCTTGCCGCCTTCAACCGCTTTCACACTACGGGAACCTACATAAATCAATGGAACTGGCAGGCTGGTATGCGCGGTATGCGCCTGACCAGTTGCCGGGTCAGCCATCTGTTCTGCATTACCGTGGTCAGCGGTGATCAGCAACTGCCCACCCACGTTTTCTACTGCAGAAACCACCTGAGCAATACAGTTATCCAGTGCTTCGATTGCAGCAACAGCCGCTTCGAAAACGCCGGTATGCCCGACCATGTCACCATTTGGATAGTTACAAATGATGGTGTCGTATTTGCCGCTGTTGATAGCTGCCAGCAGTTTTTCAGTCAATTCTACTGAACTCATTTCTGGTTGCAGATCGTAAGTAGCAACTTTCGGGGAGTTGATCAGAATACGGTCTTCGCCAGCAAACGGTTCTTCAACGCCGCCGTTATAGAAGAAGGTAACGTGAGCATATTTTTCAGTTTCGGAGATACGTAACTGAGTTTTGTCGTGCTTCGCCATCCACTCACCAAAGGTATTGGTCAGTGACGCTGGTGGGTAAGCGCAAGCGGCTTTAATGTCTGCTGCGTATTCAGTCAGCATCACGAAATCACCGAAGTTAACCACTTTCTTACGGGCAAAACCGTCGAAGTCAGCGTTAACAAAAGTACGGGTGATTTGACGCGCGCGGTCTGCACGGAAGTTCATGAAGATCAGCGCGTCGCCGTCGTTCATGGCAGCGTCAGCTTCGCCTTCTGCACGAATCACAGTTGGTTTAACGAATTCATCGTTTTCATCACGAGCATATGCAGCTTCCAGACCCGCAACAGCGGTTTCTGCCTGGTATTCGCCTTTAGCCTGAGTCAGCAGATCGTAAGCCAGTTCAACGCGATCCCAGCGGTTATCGCGGTCCATTGCGTAGTAACGGCCAATCAGCGAAGCAACGCGTCCTTTACCCAGTGCAGCAAACTTATCGGCAAATTTCTTCAGAGAAGATTCTGCGCTGCGTGGCGGTGTATCGCGGCCATCAAGGAACGCGTGCAGGTAAATGGCTTCAGCACCTCGTTCAGCGGCCAGTTCAATCATCGCCAGAATGTGTTCTTCGTGGCTGTGAACGCCACCGGCTGAAGCCAGGCCCATGATGTGCACTGCTTTGCCAGCAGCAACAGCTTTGTCTACAGCTGCAGTCAGCGTTGGGTTAGCGAAGAAAGTACGTTCTTTAATTTCAACGTCCAGACGAGTCAGATCCTGGTAAACGATGCGGCCAGCACCAAGGTTTACGTGACCGACTTCGGAGTTACCCATTTGGCCATCTGGCAGACCGACTTCCATACCTGATGCGTTGATTAAAGTATGTGGACGCTGTGCCCACAGGTTATCCATAACCGGGGTTTTAGCATTCAGAATAGCGTTATCCTGCTGCTCTTCGCGGTGACCATAGCCATCCAGAATCACCAGAACCATAGGTTTTTTAGTAACTGACATTGCGATAACCTCTAAGTCAAAGACAAAATTTGCGTAATTTTACTACAGGCCACGGGGTAAATAGCCGCAGAAGATCAAAGAAACGGGTTGGATTGTGATCGGTTTTACGTCGTTAAGGTAATTTTTTTCGTAACAGTCCGCAGAATCAACATAACCTAACGCAGACTGGCTGTATTTGGCACAACGCAAATGTATACTCCTCACTTGGTTTTTTCATATTACTTAGTCGGGAGCTACACCCCCCCATGCAAGAAATTATGCAATTCATTGGTCGTCATCCCATACTTAGTTTGGCGTGGGTTGGCTTGTTTGCCGCCGTACTTTTCATGACTTTTAAAGGTTTGACCTCTAAGGTTAAGGTGATCACCCGTGGTGAAGCGACACGCCTCATCAACAAAGAAGATGCCGTTGTTGTTGATGTGCGTTCTCGTGATGATTACCGCAAGGGCCATATTGCTAACTCACTGAATGTACTGCCAGCTGATATTAAAAGTGGTAACTTCGGTGAGCTGGAAAAACATAAATCACAGCCTGTAATCGTGGTTTGTGGCAATGGCGTTTCCTCTCAAGATTCAGCCGCACTGCTGACAAAAGCCGGTTTCGAAAAAGTGACCTTACTGAAAGAAGGGATTGCTGGCTGGAGCGGGGAAAACCTGCCATTAGTTCGCGGTAAATAAATTGATATGCACACTGGGGTAAAACCATGGCGAATATTGAAATCTACACTAAAGCAACCTGTCCGTTTTGCCATCGTGCAAAAGACCTCTTGCAAAGCAAAGGGGTCGAGTTTCAGGAATTAGCGATTGATGGCGACGCTGTTAAGCGCGAAGAGATGATTAAACGCAGTGGGCGAACCACAGTGCCGCAGATTTTTATTGATGCACAGCACATTGGTGGTTGCGATGACTTGTATGCACTTGATGCTCGTGGTGGACTCGATCCCCTGCTGCGCTAGAGCAGCTCCTTTGTCGCTTACTGTCGTTTAAGGACGTATTAATTTTTTAAGGGTTTAACAATGTCAGAACAAAACAACACAGAAATGGCTTTCCAGATTCAGCGTGTCTACACCAAGGACATCTCTTTCGAAGCACCAAATGCACCACACGTTTTCCAGAAAGACTGGCAGCCAGAAGTGAAGCTGGATCTTGATACCGCTTCCAGCCAACTGGCAGACGACGTTTATGAAGTTGTGTTGCGTGTAACCGTGACCGCAACACTGGGCGAAGATACTGCATTCCTGTGTGAAGTTCAGCAGGCTGGTATCTTCTCCATCGGTGGGATCGAAGGTCCGCAGATGGCACATTGCCTGGGTGCATACTGCCCGAACATTCTGTTCCCTTATGCACGTGAAGCAATCACTAGCCTGGTTTCTCGTGGTACCTTCCCGCAGTTGAACCTTGCACCGGTTAATTTCGATGCGCTGTTCATGAGCTATCTGCAGCAGCAATCTGGCGAAGGCGAAGGTGCTGAAAACCATCAGGATGCCTGATGAACAGCCTTAATGCTTCAATGACTGTGATCGGTGCCGGTTCGTACGGCACCGCTCTTGCCATCACTCTGGCGCGTAATGGCCACCACGTTGTACTGTGGGGCCATGACCCTAAACACCTTGCTGTATTGCAGGCCGATCGCTGTAATGCGGCGTTTCTTCCGGACGTTCCTTTCCCTGACACACTTCACCTTGAAAGCGATTTAGCGAAAGCATTATCTGCCAGCCGTAATATTCTGGTCGTAGTGCCGAGCCACGTCTTTGGCGAAGTTCTGCGCCAAATCAAACCGCTTATGCGCAAAGACGCGCGTATCGTTTGGGCGACTAAAGGGCTGGAAGCGGAAACCGGACGCCTGTTGCAAGACGTTGCGCGTGAAGCTCTCGGTGACGAAATCCCATTAGCGGTGATTTCCGGCCCGACGTTTGCCAAAGAGCTGGCTGCGGGTTTGCCGACGGCAATTGCACTGGCGGCAACCGATGAAACCTTTGCTCAGGATCTCCAGCAATTGCTGCACTGCGGCAAGAGCTTCCGTGTTTACAGCAACCCTGATTTCATCGGCGTGCAGTTGGGTGGCGCGGTGAAAAACGTGATTGCGATTGGCGCGGGAATGTCTGACGGTATTGGCTTCGGTGCGAATGCTCGTACCGCGTTGATTACTCGTGGTCTTGCGGAAATGACGCGTCTTGGTACCGCTTTAGGCGCTGACCCTGAAACTTTCATGGGAATGGCTGGCTTAGGCGACCTGGTACTGACGTGTACCGATAACCAATCACGTAACCGTCGCTTCGGCATGGCGCTGGGGCAGGGTGCCGATGTTGACTCTGCGCAGCAGAAAATCGGCCAGGTGGTTGAAGGTTATCGCAATACCAAAGAAGTGCGGGAATTGGCGGCGCGTTTTGGCGTCGAAATGCCAATAACCGAGGAAATTTATCAGGTATTGTATTGCGGAAAAAACGCTCGCGAGGCAGCATTAACGTTGCTTGGTCGTACACGCAAGGATGAACGGAGCGGCAACTAGTTCAGTTGCAATTGATGGAACAACATAACCGCGATAACTGAAGCGTTCCGGTACTTTGTGCCGGGCGCTGTTTTTCTATCTGGAGAGTGCAATGTCGTCTGAAGAACTGGATCTGGTGTGGAACAACATTAAAGCCGAAGCACGAGCGCTTGCCGATTGTGAACCGATGTTGGCCAGTTTTTACCACGCAACTCTCCTCAAGCATGAAAACCTCGGCAGCGCGCTGAGCTATATGCTCGCCAACAAGCTAGCCTCGCCGATTATGCCTGCTATCGCCATTCGTGAAGTTGTCGAAGAAGCTTACGCGGCGGAACCACAAATGATTGCTTCAGCCGCTTGTGACATTCAGGCTGTGCGCACTCGTGACCCGGCAGTGGATAAATACTCCACCCCGCTGTTATATCTGAAAGGCTTTCATGCCCTGCAGTCCTCTAGTA
>Ga0207696_1001059_pt1 | contig 16268 bp, 13 predicted proteins | sample KBSS54metaG_FD_184403 | JGI IMG/M metagenome (GOLD analysis project Ga0207696, IMG submission 184403) | Switchgrass rhizosphere microbial communities from Kellogg Biological Station, Michigan, USA - KBS S5-4 metaG (SPAdes) (version 2) | ecosystem: Host-associated > Plants > Roots > Rhizosphere >...
TGAGTAAACCAAGCACAATTGTCAGTGCTATGACGCCTAAAAAAGTGCGTTTTATGAACGATGAATGCTGCATTGCTGTGTGTCTCCCTGGGTGCACGTTATAGCGACGTGATGGGTCGCCTGTTGTTATGCCGTGTGTCGGCAGGGTGTTTTGACCTATAACAATGTGAGGGGAAGGAATCCAGCTAATGAGGGAAATAGCAGATTAATGATTTGCGAGGAAATTAATGCTTTGGCCTGCACCGCCTCGCTTGCGAGGGTGAGATAAGAATTGTCTTAAAATGCATTAGCTAAAGTTACGGCGTAACTTTTGGTTTGTGCGGTGGATAAGCGCAAGTGTCATCCACCGCTTCTAAAATTATTAGAAATACAGCTCTTTAGTGGCAACCGGAATCAGCATCTCTTTGCGCCACTCGGCCAGGGTGATTTGAGTCAATTCACCTAATGCCTGGTAGAACGGATGTTCGGCATGAGCAATAAACAGCTCCAGGAAACGCCCACTCCACGGCAAAATGTGCCACGCCAGCAGTTCGTCGACTTTCTGCTGCAAACCTTCTTCAGCAAGCCACGCCGCCAGCATCAGCAATATCCCGATGTGGTCGTCCGGTTCGTTGCTCGCTTGTTCGTTGGCGATGTCGTTCTTGCGCATCCATTTGCGCAATTCAAGCATCGAATCACCAAACAGCACGTTTTCTTTATCGAGATACACAGAACCCCATGGTGAAGCTGGTAGTGCGTAAGGGCCTATAAACAGGCGTTGCCAGGCCTGGCTCAATGATTCTGGTTCATAACTGAAACCCTCAGCCATGCGTTGGGCGAGAGCATCCAGCTGTTCATGCTGCACCGGCCATTGTTTCGCCCATTCCGGATCTTCAAGTGTGGCGTAAAGTGCGGCGACTTCCTGGCTGGTGGGAGCTTGATAATACAGCGCACCCAGTACTCTTCCGGTCAGGGCGATGGTCGCCAGTCTTTGTGTCGTTGTAGACATTTTTCTCTTCCTTGTTGCGCGGATTGCTCCGCGCATTTTGTATCAATTAACCTGCTACCGCCATGCCGACTGTCATATGCAGACCGTAAAAAATCCCACGGCCAATACATTCACCGACAACCACCAGTATGAATCCGAGCAGCAAACCGGATGTTTTGGCTGGTGTGCGGCGTATCAATGAGCAAATCCAGCAACCTAAACCCAGCGCTATTAACGCAATGCGCCACACTTGCAGCGAGGCGTAATCAGGCACCAACGCGCTGGCATGCTGCACAGAACTCTGGATTTCCGCCAGTTCGTTGCTTTGCAAAACGATCACCGCAATGGCGATGAATAACGCCAGAACGCTGACTGTTGCCAGTCTACGGCTGCGGTATTCGTAACCGATGCTTCGCAGCAACAGCACCGCCAGCAGTGGGCCAGTCAGTAAGACGGTGAGGAAGAAGCTCAGCGTGGTGTATCCGTTATGCCAGGTTGGCACGGTATCAATCTGGTAAACACGAGTCATCGCCGCGACAAAAAACACGCCCAACAACACGGTTATGACGAGCCAGATTTTGCCAATCGCCGCAGGCATTTTCTTCAGTATTGAAATCAGCCACCAGAAACCGCCAACGGCGAAGAACACCGAACCACTGGCAATTTCATTGCTCAAAGCCGATTCGCCAATACGATTGAGTGAGTTAAACGCCCGTAACGGGGAGCCGAGGTGCATCACCGAGGCAATAAACGCAATGCCCATCAACAGCCAGATAAAGAACATCGGGCGTAACATTTTATGCTGCAACTCACTGTTATTACTGGCCTGATTCCAGGCATAACTCATGACAATGACAGCCCCAACCACGCACTGGCCCAGTACGGTAAACAACACCAACGGCCATTCATGCCATCCGCTTCCCATCTCAAACCTCCTTTGGATTCGCCAGGTAGCCGGTTTTATCCCCGCAAGGACGGCTGTTGGCATTGGGTTTAATCACAATATTTGGCTTCGTGAAATGTGCTGACGGCAGCGGAGCAATAGCGGCTTGCTCGCCGTATTTTTTACGTAGTTCGTCGATGGGAGCCAAATCCAGCGCACGCAATGGGCAAGATTCCACACAGATAGGTTTCTTGCCTTCCGCGACTCTGGAGTAACAGCCATCGCATTTGGTCATATGGCCTTTTTCGGCATTATATTGCGGCGCACCGTATGGGCAGGCCATATGGCAGTAGCGGCAGCCAATACAAATATCCTCGTTCACCACCACAAAACCATCTTCGCGTTTGTGCATCGCACCACTTGGACACACCTTAGTGCAGGCGGGATCTTCGCAATGGTTGCAGGCGATGGATAAGTAATAGGCAAACACATTTTGCTGCCAGACCCCATTGTCTTCCTGCCAGTCGCCACCGGCATATTCATAAATGCGGCGGAAGCTGACGTCCGGGGATAAATTTTTGTAGTCCTTACAGGCCAGCTCGCAAGTTTTGCAGCCGGTGCAACGACTGGAATCAATATAAAAACCATATTGGGTTGTCATCAGCTATTCCTTACGCCTTTTGGATTTCGACCAGGTTGGTATGTTGCGGGTTACCTTTAGCCAACGGTGAAGGTCGATGAGTGGTCAGCGTGTTGATGCATGAACCGTGATCGACACGGTCGCCGCTCATATTGGCTTCGTGCCATGCGCCCTGGCCCATTGCGGTGACGCCCGGCATGATACGTGGCGTGACTTTCGCCGGAATACGCAATTCACCACGGCCATTAAACACCCGCACCATATCGCCACTGGCGATACCACGCGCCTGCGCATCTATCGGGTTAATCCACACTTCCTGACGACACGCGGCCTTCAACACATCAATGTTGCCGTAGCTTGAGTGGGTACGCGCTTTGTAATGGAAGCCGAACAGTTGCAGTGGGTAAGTGCTGCGTTCGGCCGCATCCCAGCCGTCGAAGGTGGAGGCATAAACGGGCAGTGGGCTGATGGTCTCGTCTTTTTCTAACTCCCAACTGGCGGCAATGTCAGCCAGTTTGCTGGAGTAGATTTCGATTTTACCAGAGGGGGTTTTTAATGGATTGGCATCCGGGTCGTTGCGGAAAGCCTTGTAGGCAACAAAATGGCCGTTCGGGTCTTTACGCTTATAAATTCCCATCTCGCGTAACGCCTCATACGAGGGTAATTGCGGGTCTTTTACCAGCATCTTCGCGTACAAAAATTGCAGCCACTGCTCCTGAGTACGCCCTTCGGTAAATTTCTGGTAGATATCCGGCCCGAGGCGACGAGCCACTTCGCTGGTTATCCAGTAAATTGGCTTACGTTCAAATTTCGGCTCGGTGGCAGGCTGGATGAAAATCAGATAGCCCATATTCCCGGCGTAATCGTTCGGGATAATGTCTTCTTGTTCGACCGTCATTAAGTCTGGCAGCAGGATGTCGGCGTATTTTGCCGACGAGGTCATGAAGTTCTCGATGACCACAATCATTTCGCACTTGCTGTCATCTTGCAGAATGTCGTGAGTTTTGTTGATGTCGGAATGCTGGTTGGTAATGGTGTTACCGGCGTAGTTCCAGATAAACTTAATCGGCACGTCGAGCTTATCTTTACCGCGCACGCCGTCGCGTTTGGCGGTCATTTCCGGGCCGCGAACAATGGCATCGGTCCAGCTAAAGCAGGAAATTTGCGTTTTCACCGGATTGGTCAACACCGGCATACGTTCAATAGTGATGGTGTAAGTCGATTCACGAGCGCCGCTGTTTCCACCGCTAATCCCGACGTTTCCGGTCAAAATCGGCAACATCGCGATAGCGCGTGAAGTCAGTTCACCGTTGGCCTGGCGTTGTGGCCCCCAACCCTGAGCGATATACGCCGGTTTGGTGCTGCCAATTTCACGCGCCAGCTTGATGATTTTGTCTACCGGAATACCGGTAATCACGGACGCCCACTGCGGAGATTTTGCAACGCCGTCATCACCCTGACCGAGAATATAAGCTTTGTAATGTCCGTTGGCTGGCGCACCTTCTGGCAGCGTTTTCTCATCAAAACCGACGCAGTATTTGTCGAGGAACGGCTGGTCAACGAGGTTTTCGCTAATCAGTACGTGGGCGATACCGGCAACCAGTGCGGCGTCGGTGCCCGGACGAATCGGCAACCATTCATCTTCGCGCCCGGCGGCGGTATCGGTATAGCGCGGGTCGATAACTATCATGCGCGCATTGGAACGTTCACGAGCCTGTTCCAGATAATAAGTAATGCCGCCGCCGCTCATGCGGGTTTCGGCAGGGTTGTTGCCGAACAACACCACCAGTTTGCTGTTTTCAATATCAGAGGTGCTGTTACCGTCGTTGGTGCCGTAGGTGTAAGGCATCGCGCAGGCAATTTGCGCGGTACTGTAGGTGCCATAGTGGCTAAGAAAACCACCGTAGCTGTTCATCAGTCGGGCAACCAACGAGGCGGATGGGGAAGAGCGGGTGATGTTGCCGCCGACAATCCCCGAGGTGTAGTTAATGTAAACCGCCTCGTTACCGTATTTTTCCACCGTGCCTTTCAGGCTTTTGGTGATGGTATCCAGCGCTTCATCCCAGGAGATGCGCTCGAATTTCCCTTCGCCGCGTTTGCCCACGCGTTTCATCGGGTAGTTCAGGCGTTCAGGGTGGTTGATTCGGCGGCGAATCGAGCGGCCACGCAGACAGGCACGGACTTGATGATTGCCATAAATATCATCGCCGGTGTTATCGGTTTCCACCCAGGTGACTTCATTATCGCGCACGTGTAACCGCAGCGCGCAGCGGCTACCGCAGTTTACCGAGCATGCCCCCCACACGACTTTGTCTTCTGTCTCAGGGTTAACAGCCGCAGCCACCGCAGTGGCAGCTGCTCGCAGGCCAAAGGGCAGGGATATTCCACTTACAGCCAGCGCCAGCCCGCTGAAGGCGCTGGTTTTCATCAGGGTTCGACGGGAAATCCCATCATGGCAACATTGGTTCGACATAACTCACTCCGTGTTATCTCTGGTTGGGATGTCATGGATGTTTCTAATTTTTTTACGAACGGCGAGGACGCGAAATATTGCTTATCAGGCGAATATTATCGGCGGGGATGAGTTTTACTCATTTAGAGGTAGCAGTTGTTAACACGGGTCAAAGTAAGTGTGGAGTGTTGAATGAAAGCTGATTGAGCGGAGAAAATAAAGCGGGGCGATGCCGCCCCGGCAATCGATTACTGTGGTTCGGCTGGTGTGCCGTCTTGTGTAGCAGTGCTGCTGGCTTGAGAATTGCCACTGCTGGTACGCGTATAAAGAATTTTCTGCGTATCATTAGCACAGTGGCCAACGACTTGTGCGTCAGGTTGGTCGGCCTGGTCGTTCGGAACAATCGTCAAACTGAATCCAGATTCCGCAACACCATTGCCAATGATTTTTTGCTGAATGTCTGCCTTAACTTTGTCACATGACGTCTGCGCAGCCAGCACGGGAACAGTCGCTGCCAACAGGCACACACCCAGCCAGATTGAACGTTGCATGGTCTCTTCCTTATGTTGAGGATGATGTATACCCGTCATCCTTCAAGCTGCAGGGGTGTTGGCTGCAACTCGAATGCTAACGGGTATATAAGAATAGTCGCTGTAGTGTAAAGTGTTGTATTTGCTTATATCATGTATATAACAATTCCAGTCGGAGACCGGACTTACGTGAAGAAAATCATTATCCTCAGTGTGCTGGCAGTGTCTATTGCCGGCTGTGATAATCAGAATATTACGCTGACCTACACGCCAGAAATGGCCAGTTTTTCGAACGAATTTGATTTTGATCCATTGCGCGGGCCGGTTAAAGATTTCACCCAGACATTGATCAACGACAAGGGCGAGGTCATCAAACGCGTGGTTGGGCTGGTGTCGGAAGAAGGCTGTTTTAACGAGCTTGAATTCCATGATCTGGAAAACAACACCGGTGCCACTCTGGTGCTAAATGCCAATTATTATGTTGATGCAATAAGCCATGAAAGACGGGTCAAACTTCAGGGGAAATGCCAATTGGCGGAATTACCCCAGGCGGCACTCACTTATGAAACCGACGATAATGGCTTTGTCGTTGCTGCGCATGGTGAAAAGACATCGATAGTTTATCGTTATGATGCTGACGGCTATCCGTTAGGTAAAATAACTAAATCGCAGGACGACACACTCACCATCACCGCGAAAACCGGCAGTGACATCAAGAAAAAGCTCGATTACACCGCAGAAAGCATACTGAACGGTAAATCTATCGGCTTAGCCAAACAATCCTGTGATTACGACGGCCATTTCAACCCACTGGAGTGCGTGCTGAACATCACCAATGAAAGTGCAAAACCGCCTAAAGTTGAAACCTACACCATCAAAAACAACATCAATTATTATTGATAGCGAACAAAGGAAGCCGGATGAAATGGTTGCAACGCCTGAAAATTGATACTTTTTTGCTGATCATGATCGCTGTGGTGATCCTGGCTTCACTATTTCCCTGCGAAGGCGCGGTAAAAACGGCATTTGAATACCTGACCACTGCGGCGATTGCGTTGTTGTTTTTCATGCATGGGGCAAAGCTTTCCCGTGAGGCGATAGTGGCAGGAATGGGGCACTGGAAACTACATCTTGTGGTATTCCTCAGCACCTTTGCTCTTTTCCCGTTATTGGGGCTGGCGATGGGCTTTCTTTCACCAGCCATCCTTAACCAACCCTTGTACATGGGCTTCCTGTACCTTTGCGCGCTGCCCGCAACTGTACAATCGGCTATCGCCTTCACCTCGGTTGCTGGTGGAAACGTTGCCGCCGCGGTGTGTAGTGCTTCGGCATCAAGCATATTGGGGATTTTCCTGTCACCGGTGTTAGTCGGGGCATTAATGAACACCCAGGAAGGCACCACCGACACACTGCACGCGATTGGCAAGATCATCCTGCAATTGATGGTGCCGTTCGTGGTGGGGCATTTGTCGCGCCCGCTGATTGGCCGTTGGGTAGATAAACATAAGAAACTGATTAGCATGACAGACAGATCATCCATTTTGCTGGTGGTGTACGTGGCATTCAGCGAAGCGGTGGTGGAAGGCATTTGGCATCAGGTTAATGGGGTGGCGTTGTTAGCTGTTCTGGGCTGCTCAATTGTGCTGCTGGCAATTGTGCTGGTGATTAACACCTGTGTGGCACGGTTGATGGGGTTCAACACTGCAGATGAAATTACCATTGTGTTCTGCGGCTCCAAGAAAAGCCTGGCAAACGGTGTGCCGATGGCGAACGTGCTGTTCCCGGCCAGTGCCGTGGGCATGATGGTCCTGCCGCTAATGATATTCCATCAGGTGCAATTGATGGTCTGTGCGGTGCTGGCGCAGCGTTATGCACGTAGAACGGCGAAGGAAAAAAGAGCGCTTGAGTCAGTTTCCTGACCCAAGCGTTTGACGAAGGGATTAGCTGATTAAGCGGCGCGAACTTTAGCGATCAGCGCCTGCTTTTCTGCTTCACTCAGGAAGGCAATTTTCAAACCATTCTCTTGCGCGGTGCGGATATGCGCAGCACTCAGACCCGCTTGCGGTGCGGCTACTGTATATTCATGTATAATATCGATACCCTGGACTGCCGGATCATCGGTATTAATGGTCGCCAGCACGCCTTTATCCAGGAAGGTGATTAACGGGTGCTTATCCAGCGAGGCGATAGTGCTGGTCTGGATATTGGACGTCAGGCACGATTCAATCCCGATACCGTGTTCCGCCAGGAAATCCATCAGCGCCGGATCTTCAACGGCTTTGACCCCGTGGCCGATACGTTCGGCGCCCAACTCACGAATCGCCTGCCAGATACTTTCCGGGCCTGCCGCTTCACCCGCGTGAACGGTGATATGCCAGCCGGCATCACGCGCACGGTTGAAGTGATTCAGGAATAAGCTACCAGGGAAACCGAGTTCATCACCGGCAAGGTCAAGCGCGGTAATGTGGTCGCGATGAGTCAGCAGTGCATCCAACTCCGCTTCGCAAGCGGCTTCACCAAACGTACGGCTCATGATGCCAATCAAACGGGCTTCAACACCAAAATCGCGGCAGCCCTGACGGACACCTTCAATCACCGCTTCTACTACACCGGCGACTGGCAAATTATGCGTCATCGCCATGTAACCTGGTGAAAAGCGCAGCTCGACATAATGCAGGCCATTGCGCGCGGCATCTTCAATATTTTCCCATGCCACACGGCGGCAGGCATCAAGAGAGGCCAGGACTTTCACGCCCCAGTCGAGTTTTTGCAGGAAGCTGACCAAATCAGGCGCGGTTTCCACAACCTGTACATGCGGGCGAAGTGCTTCAAGAGAATCAGCCGGAAGCGGTAAATTAAACTGGCGGCCTAGATCGAGGATAGTTTGCGCACGAATATTACCATCGAGGTGGCGGTGCAAATCGGTTAACGGCAGGGTGGTATCAATCATGGTCGCACTCTTTTATTGATTAAAGTGCGATAGATTATAAAAACAAATGTGTCCAAAAAGCTACGTTGCGCAAATAAAAAGGGGAGTTGCCTCCCCAGACGTTTATTGCAGCGACTTGATTGCCGCAATCAGGCGCTTCACACCTTCTTCAAGCTTAACTCGTGGGCAACCGGCATTCAGTCGCACAAAACCTTTGCCTTCTTCGCCGTAGGTATATCCCGGCATGATGGCGACTTTTTGCTGTTCGATCAGCACTTTTTGCAGCGCGTTGTCATCAATACCCAGCGGGCGCAAATCAATCCACGCAAGATAGGTTGATTCCGGTGGTTGCCAGTTCAGTTGCGCAAACTCACTGTTTAGCGCATCGGCCACATAGCGAAGGTTGCTTTGCAGGTAAGCGCGCAGTTCATCCAGCCATGCGGCACCTTCCTGATAAGCCGCAATGTGGGCGATAACCGCCAGAATGGCAGGGGATGACAGTCCATCCTGGCCTTTCAGCACATTCAAATACTGCTGGCGTTCATGAGCATCGTTAATCAGGCCGTAGGCTCCGGTTAACGCAGGAATGTTGAAGCTCTTGGAACCGGAGGTGAACAGCGCCCACTGGCCTTTGCCTACTTCACACCATGGCGTGTGCAGGTTTCCTTCCCACACCATATCCATATGAATTTCATCACTGATAACTCGGACGCCGTGGCGTTCGCACAGCAAGGCCATGGTTTCCAGTTCGCTGTGTGTCCAGACTTTGCCGGTTGGGTTTTGCGGGCTGCACAGCAACATGATTTTGCATTCAGGTTTGGCCAGTTGCGCCTCGAGTGCTGTCATATCGCACATCCAGCCGCCATCGGTTTTATGCAACGGTGCGCTAAAGACCTCGCGCTGGTTGCCTTCGATGGCTTTGTAAAACGCATCATAAGCCGGAGTATGGATCAGTACCGCGTCACCTGGTGCTGACCACTGGCGAATCAACTGTGAAACCATGTAGATAACAGAAGGGCCGTAAACCACCGCTTCTTTATCTATCACGCTGTTAAAACGAGCTTGATACCAGTGGGCAATCGTGCCAAGAAACTCGTCATTCTTCCAGCGGCTATAACCCAATACACCGTGAGATAAACGCTTTTGTAATGCGTCCAGAATGACCGGAGCGGTAGGGAAATCCATATCGGAGATGGTAAAGGGCAGGAGGTCTGCGGCACCAAAACGGTCTGCGACATAATCCCACTGGGTACACCAGGTTCCGTGACGGTCAACGGGGGTGGAAAAATCGAACATATCACCTCGCAACAAATGGGCGCCGAAGCGCCCATCGTGATTTACGCCTGAGCAGTTTGCATCAGATGCGCCATTTCATCTTTCACTGACTGGACCTGCGGCCCAATCACCACTTGCAGATTATGCTGGTTAAGCTGAACCACACCAATGGCGCGCAGATTCTTCAGTGCGGATGAGTCGACTAAAGACATATCTTTTACGGACATACGCAGACGAGTGATGCAGTTATCGAGAGACACGATATTTTCCGCACCGCCAAGTGCGGCTAGCATCGCTGGAACATTGTATCCAGACTTGCCAACCTGACCGGCAATCGCTTTTTCAGCGCTGCTGGTAGTGTCAACATCGCGACCCGGTGTTTTGATATTGAAGCGAGTAATCGCGAAGCGGAAGATGGCATAATACGCGCCGAACCAGATAGCTGCGACGACTGGCACCATGTACCATTTAGTCGCCAGGCCATGCAGGATCCCGAACACTACGAAGTCGATGATGTTGCCATCGGTATTGCCGATAGTCACGCCCAACACCGCCATAATGGTAAAGCCAAGGCCAGTCAGCAATGCGTGGATGACGTACAGCACTGGAGCAACAAACAGGAACAGGAATTCCAGTGGTTCTGTGGTGCCACCAACGACGCAAGCAATCACGCCAGAGATCAGCAGCCCTTTAATTTTATGGCGGTTTTCTGGGCGAGCACAGTGGTACATCGCCAATGCAGCACCAGGTAAACCACCAAGGAAGGCTGGCATTTTACCCTGTGACAGGAAGCGGGTGGCGCTTTCAGAGAAGCCGTGAACGCTTGGGCAACTCAGTTGAGCCTGGAAGATGGTCAATGCGCCGCTGACGCTGTGACCACAAACATCCATGGTGCCGCCAGCATCAGTAAAGCGAATCAGCGCAACCAGAATGTGGTGCAAACCGAACGGCAGTAATAAACGCTCGCCGGTACCGAAAATCATCGGCCCAAACATACCTGCGCTGTTAATCATATTGCCCAGCGCGTTAATGCCTGCGGCAAAAATTGGCCAAATTAATGGGATAACCAACCCAACCAGCCCCATCACCACCGTGGTGATGATGGGCACAAAGCGTGTACCGCCAAAGAACGCCAGCGCATCAGGCAGACGCACATTGTGGAAACGTTCATGAAGCAGGAAAACAATCACCCCGACAATCACTGCACCTAAAATACCGGTGTCAATTGACTGGATCCCAAGGATGCTTTGAATGTTGTTTGCCTTCAGAATCGCGGCATCGGTGGTAGGCAAAATGCCTTTTGCGGTAAGCCAGAAGTTGACTGCCAGGTTCATTACCGCATAACCGACGAAACCTGCAAATGCGGCAACACCTTTATTTTCACGCGCCAGCCCAAGAGGGATAGCGATACAGAACATGATTGGCAGGAAGCTGAATGCAAACGAACCTACTTTGCTCATCCAGACGAAAATGAGCTGTAAAACTGGGTTACCTAATGCGGGAAGCAAAGTGACCACGTCGTGGCTACTCAGTGAGCTTCCGATCCCGAGCATGATGCCGCAAAACGACAGCAGTGCCACAGGCAACATAAAGGTTTTGCCAAGGTTTTGAAAAAACTCCCAAAGCGTAATTTTTTGTGTTGTATTAGCCGCCATAACGACTCCTTGAACCTTGGTTAATAAATGAGTAGCAGTACAAAACGAAGCGGATGATAAAACGTTTTACCAAGCTTTATTGCGTGCTGTATCACAGATTCAAAGCTCGGCAGAGTGCCTAATACACCTGCTAAGATTAAACGTTTTATCACTGCTGGAGGGTTCGTCTCGCCGATGACGACTCAGGAAAAGAAAATCACGATTAACGAAGTGGCCGAAGCTGCTGGTGTTTCTGTCACGACGGTCTCTTTGGTGCTCAGTGGAAAAGGGCGTATTTCCCCGGCGACGGGGTTACGCGTGAGCGAAGCCATCGAAAAATTAGGATTTGTGCGCAACCGCCAGGCGGTTTCACTGCGTGGTGGCCAAAGTGGCGTTATTGGCCTCATCGTGCGTGACCTCTGTAACCCGTTCTATGCTGAACTGACCGCTGGCCTGACCGATGAGCTGGAAAAACAGGGGAAGTTGCTGTTCCTGACGCAAAGTGGTGCACAAGGTCAGCATATGCAGCGTTGTTTCGACATGCTGGTCGCTCAAGGCGTTGACGGTATTATCGTGGCGGGTGCTGCAGAGCAGGGCGCGGATATGCGTGTCATTGCGGAACAAAAAAATCTGCCGCTAGTTTTTGCCTCCCGCGCCAGTTATCTCGACGAGGCCGATATCATCAGGCCTGATAATATGCAGGCTGCGCAACTCGTGACTGAGCACCTTATCAAACGCGGACATCAGCGAATCGCCTGGCTGGGTGGTGACGGTTCTTCATTAACACGGGCCGAACGCGTCGGCGGCTACTGCGCGACATTGCTGAAATACGGTTTGCCTTTCCATAGTGAGTGGATCATCGAATGCGAGCCGAGCCAGAAAAAGGCGGCTGATGCGATTACCACACTGCTGCAACACAATCCAACGATTACCGCTGTGCTTTGCCACAACAGTACCGTGGCGATGGGAGCATGGTTCGGATTATTGCGAGCCGGGCGGCAAAGTGGAGAAGGCAGTATCGACAGCTACTATGACCGGCATGTAGCGTTGGCAGCCTTTGCTGAAGTGATGGATGATGAACTGGATGATTTACCGCTGACCAGGGTTTCTACACCCGCTCGAGAAATTGGGCGCACTGCGGGGCAAAGGATCCTTAAACGCGTACAAAACGACAACGAAGAAGTTCGTAGTCAGATCATGCCTGCAAGATTAGTCATTCGGAAAAATTAAAACGCCCACAATTGCCGGTAGGTTACGGCTGGCAGCTTGTTGATACTCTTCGTGATATATACTTAAAAAAACCTGATTTGATCGGGGATTCATGGAATGGTTGTATGAATGTGTTTGCGACTAGCCTTACATCATATCTGAGTCGGGTGTTATCAAACCTGGGTGAAAAGCGCTGGGTACTGGTTTTAGTGATGCTCATTCAGGCCGGTGGTTTAGTCATTTACTTGTACTTGTCGCACAACTGGATTGAATCTGGTGTGGTGCAGTCATTGAGAAATGTGTCGTCGATGCACTTGCGGGGTTTTGAACAACTCGAAAGGACGATTAGCTACCAACTTGCTTCGGTGGGGGAAGCGGTGGCGGACGATGCACAGTTCAGATATGCGAAAGAATATATCCGTGGTGAAGTGGAACAAACTGGGCTGGATTCCATCATAGTCTTGGATAGGACTGGCAAGATTATTGCGTCTGAGTCTGTTGTCCCGTTGGAATTGATCCTGCCTCCCAGTGTCTTCGCGACACAGTCCTTCAGGGATTTACCGCAATTTAAAACTTTTCAGCGTGGCGGAACGAATTCTACCTTTTTTGTATCCCGGCAGTATGTTCCCGAAATGGGGGGCAACGGCATGATTATGTACCACATGATGACATCTCCTGAAGGACGGCCGCTGGGCAGCGTAATTGGTTATACCAGCCCGCGTAGTTTGTCTATGCTGCTTTACGCGGATACCGCTCGGGGATTCGATCTGGGCAAAAACGGTGTGTTATCTATTTTTGATAACCACACCCGGCAGGTCCTGTATCGCTATGCTTATTCACGTGTTCCCGTTGAGGAACATAGTTTGGCGCTGCCAGCCATCAGAGACAGATATTTTCAAAACACACGTTATGGGCCGGACGTGAAGTATTACCAGTCTCCGGTTGACGGTGTGGAAAGGCTGGTGGTGTTAACTCCACTGCATCTTGGTCAATGGATGCAACTGGTGGGTGAAAGCCCGAATGAATACCTGTTCGAGTGGCGAATACAGGTGGCGATTTCGGTATTTGTTTTTATTTGCGTCAGTTTCTTGCAAGTGCTGTTAATGGATATTTTTCGCCAAAACAAGGCCCAGCGTACCCTGCTGGATTTGGTTCTCAACTCCGTGGATGCCTGTGTTTACTTAAAGACCAGCGATCGACGTTTCAGCTATGTTAATTCGAAAACTGCCGAGCTGTTTGGGCTTCCAGTGGAACAGATAATCGGTCGCCGGGATAAGGATATTCTTCCGCAAAAGTTAGTCGATGATTTCTGGGCGACGGACAAACAGGTGCTAGAGACTGGCAATAGGCAACTCTGTACTGAGATGATGATTAACCCGCAAGGGGAACGCCGCTACTTTTCGACGATAAAAGAGCTGGTGAGAATACCGGATCAACTTCCTGCGGTGATTGGCTTGTCCACGGATGTCACCGAACTGCATGAACAAACAGAGGCAAGAAAGGCCGCTGAGGATGCCATTCGAAAAATGGCATTTTTCGACCAACTGACTGGGTTGCCTAACCGCCGTATGTTAGAAGAACGCCTTGGCAAAACGCTTGCTCAGGCGAAATTGAAACAGCAGAAGTTATCGCTGCTTTTCATTGATCTCGACAAATTCAAGGCAGTAAATGATTTGCATGGGCACAAGACCGGTGACTGGCTGCTTACTCAGGCTGCATCTCGCATGAGTAGCGTACTACGCGCGTCCGATATCGTCTCACGCATTGGAGGTGATGAGTTTGTCGTTCTGTTGCCTGAAGCCCAGAGTCTGGACGAAGCGGTGAGGGTAGCGGAAAGGATCCGTGCTTTATTGGAACAACCTTTTGTGATGGATAATGGCGTAGCGCTGGATATCTCATCAAGCATTGGTGTGGTGATTTACCCAGACCAGGCCGATAACGTGCATGATTTGCTGCACTTTGCCGATGAGGCCATGTATCGCGCCAAGAAAGGTGGCAAGAACGCGGTCGAGGTCTTTACCGGCTAGTTTGCGGCGTTAGATTACCGGATAAAACAGCTTCTCGTAGGCGGCTTTATCAAACTGAACCGGTCGTACTTCCAGTGTTTGAGCATCCTCGACATGCAGCCGAGTACCCACATTTCACTGTTAAAATAGCTGACAGCTGCATTGTGATTATTAAAGACAGCGAAGAAGTGGACGTACTGAAGCAGGAGCAGGAAGCGCTACGTCAGCAACTGCGGGAGATTAAGTAGGCTAATAAGAATATTAAATCGGCACTGCGTGGAATGACGGCTTAGATAATAAATATAAATAAAAGTCGGAAAGATCGTGTGGTCTTTCCGACTTTTTGCTATGAGGCTAGTTTAGAAACACCAAAATCCACATAACCTTCAGAACTAACAACAAGACACCACTGATTATTAATATCAAAGAAATAATGATGTTGAGGAACTAATTCTATTAAGAGATTCAGCATAGTATCCATTTGGTCAGGGGGGATTTTTAGAGCAAAATCCAACGATGAATCGTTTATATAAAATATCCCCTCTGAACTGAATATTAAATCGTACGCATATTTGTGGATGAAACTACTCACCAGAGAAGTCCAAGATTTTTTTTCATTACCAAGATCTTGATATACATGGCCTATAGTTTTATTCCAGTCTATTTTTGATCCAATCCAATCAAACATATCTGATAGTGAATCAGCAATAGGCTCCCAGTTCTCAATAATTTCTGGAGGGTTAGGTAGATTTGCAATGTGTAACTTAATTTCATCATCAATAGTCATTTCCCCCTCCTTGGCTTTGAAGGATGATCATATCTTTTTTGATGTTTAGTCGTTGTTTGTTCGGTTGCATCAAATTGGTAATGTTCCCCTTTGTCCTTGCCGTTAAACACATTTATATGAGAACCACTTCTTTCATCATATTCAATTCTAAAACCAGTTTTTCCATCGGCTGTAGTCATCCCGACGGTTTTACCTTTCGTATCGCCAAATTTACCTGTATTAACTTTTTCAGCTTTAAATCCTCTGGCCTCAAGCCATTCTAAAGCTTTATTCATTGCTTGCTCAAATGACCCCGGACAACAAGCCAGCCCCAGCGGGTCTATCCACCTCAACGGATTATGCACATACCCGTACGGATTCACTCCCCCCAACAGCCCTATCGGGTCTGCCGAAATGTACTGCCCCGTCTCACTATCATAGTAACGGAAGCGGTTGTAGTGCAACCCTGATTCTGTGTCTTCGTATTGCCCCGGAAAGCGCAGTCTGCAACTCAGGTTGTCATCGTTAGCACTTTCTTCACGACCCCAGAGCTGTTGCTTACCGCGCCAGACGATGGTGCCGTCTTCGGTCAGTAATTCCTGAATACGACCGACCGTATCGGTTACCGCATAGTGCAACTGTCCTTTCTCATAACGCGCCAGTGGTGTGAAACTGCCTGGCTCGTAAATCCAGCGAATACTGTCGTCATATGCCGGAGTGCCACCGGCATACACCGGGATTTCTTTGGTCAGCTGGTCGCCATTCCAGTGGAAGTCATAACCGGTTTTCTCGCGGTTAATGCAACGTTTGCTGATGCGCCTGCCAGACGGGTCGTAGCGGTATTCCCAGCGTTCGCCGTCCGGGGTTTCCAGCGCGGTGAGCTGGCTTCGGGCATCCCAGCGGTAGCGCCACTGGAGAGGGCGGTAGCCGCCTTTATCCACCAGTTTTTCGACCAGACGACCATTCACATCATATTT
>Ga0207696_1001069_pt1 | contig 16167 bp, 13 predicted proteins | sample KBSS54metaG_FD_184403 | JGI IMG/M metagenome (GOLD analysis project Ga0207696, IMG submission 184403) | Switchgrass rhizosphere microbial communities from Kellogg Biological Station, Michigan, USA - KBS S5-4 metaG (SPAdes) (version 2) | ecosystem: Host-associated > Plants > Roots > Rhizosphere >...
TGAACAGAAAGGCGAGTTAACCCCTCTTTCAGACGGAAGTTTTTCCATCCAATTTACCGCCCGGGACGCGTTTTTGACCGCGTTGAGCCAGGACAACACCATAGAATTCGAATCTGGCGGAAAGCGTATCCCGCTCTCATCAGCAGGTTCAAATGCCGTGTTGTTGAAAATGGATGAATTCCAAAAAACCACCAATACTTCCAATGCCATGCTTCATCCCGGCAATGAAAATACCGACAATGTATTACTGGCTAAACCTGCCCCGCTTATCATCAGCCAACCCGTTATCCCGGATCCAGACGCAGTACCTTTGACTACCACGCAATTACAAAAAATAGCGCCTCAGCTAAAACTCACCCCTGAGATGCAATGCCGTGAAATTGCGGATGAACAAACGCGAACGTATTACCGCATTCCTGTCGATAAGAATCATGCACTGATTAAAACCGAATGCTTTGATAGTTCCCGCTTTGCCTTGTGGCTGACCGACAATACCCTTACCGCTCGCCCAGAATTGATCACCCACGATGCCAGTAAATATGAAAATGGCGAAATAGCCCGGCTCAGTGGCCCAATACAAATATGGGTCTGGAACGGTAAGCAGTTTCTTCTGCGGGATCAATACCGTAGCAGTGGCCACAACGGCGCCTGGACTCTACCTACGTTCGTCAGCAGAGTACGTACCCAACACGACGTAGATACCGACAAAGCCGCGTTACAGAAGCTTTACCTGGCGGTGACCGACCTGAAAAAAACCGATCCTGAATTAACCCTCACTAAACTTGCCAATCAATTCACATTAACCGGCGAAGTCACCAAATTTGAACTTTCCACTGTTGAAGATGCTACACCGTCAAAAACCAAACCCTCAGCAGAGATAAGTGACGACGAATGGCAGGCATTTTTACGCAGCCCCGTCATGGTGGAGTCGGAAGATGGCAGTATTAACTTCACGCTGCTTGATATGGATGGCGATGGCAAACGAGATCTCATTATCAACAGCTACGTGGGCGGTACGGGATTATATAGTTACACCGGAGTTTTAAAGCGCGGTGAGAATTCGTTCTACAACCCTCGAGCTGACCGTTCAAGTCACGACGGTTTTGGGCCCTTTTTCTCAGAAAACGGGCGCGGAGCGAACCAGTGGAGCGAATGGGTGCGCATCAACGGCCAGGTTTACGCGCTGTGGTTCAACGGACAGTTTGGCGAAGATAATCTTTATCTGCTGCGTCCGTTTAGCGTTGCTGACAAGGCCCCTGTTGTCACCATCCGCTATCGCTATACGCTGGATACCATCGACTCATCCGAAGAAAATCAACCGAAGACACCTGCGCTAAGTGACAAAGACAAGGCCAGATTATTAAAGTCGCTTGATACCATGCAGGACCATCTTCTGAAGGATATGGCTGCTGACCAGAAAGTCCCACCAATTTGCCCTATTCCACCCGGCACATCAGCTAAAGAAGCGGAAAGTTACCACCGGGGTGTCCCCCTGCACTACGCTTTTGAGAGCGTCGCCTACATCCCAGTCTGGCTGAATGAAAAATGCTATATCGGCACCGTAGCCAGCCATCACGGTAGCTACAATAAAGGCGTCGATGCTGAGATCGCGATCAGTTCCCCAAGAGAAGGTGAAGAGAGCGTTAACGGATATTATATTTCAGGTTTACGCCATGTCACTTCAGTGAAAAGCGGCTGGAAGGCACGAGCAGGCGACAACGGCGTGCTGTGATTTTAAGCAAAAAAATGCCCAAAAAGCTGAGTTTGCCGTAAAGTTAAGCAACCGAACGGTAAAATGTGAAATTTGGTTGACGGGGTATGCAGATTACGGTTTAATGCGCCCCGTTGCCCGGATAGCTCAGTCGGTAGAGCAGGGGATTGAAAATCCCCGTGTCCTTGGTTCGATTCCGAGTCCGGGCACCACTATTCAGAAGAACCCGCCTATGGCGGGTTTTTTGCTTTCTGGGGATTAACCACTGCAAGCGCTGTTCAAAAACCTTGCCAACGTTTTTATCCGATCCCATGACACTACAAAAAAAACAGCATCAACCATAAACGGCTGATGCTGTGCTGAAACGTTATTTCTTCTTATAGACCACTGCGTTTCCATGTATTTTATTATTGGTATTCCCTGATGTCAGCACATAAATATCACCGCCTTTCTCATCAGCCTTTTTTGACAACTCAGCTTTCGCATCAGCAGTACTGGTTTCACCCGAAGTAGAGATATTTCCAACTTCGACATACTGATCTTTCACCTTCTCAAAATCTTTTTGCGACATCATTTCTGCAGCAAATGAACTGAACGTGAATGTACAAGCAACCATGCCTAAAATGATTCTTTTCATCTTTATTTCCTTTTGAGTATGTCACTGATAGTCATGAGTAAAAATAATAAAAACAACCAAATTTCTATAAACACATATAGTTTGCATGGATAACTTTATCATGATTCATCACTCACAAGATTGATACATCATTATCGTTTAATGATTATGGGATCTCCGTCATAGCCAGTGAAGATTAGGAAGTTTCATGATTATTTGCCTATTTAAAGAATAGCGATGCCACACCCCCGCTAATCAGGCGCCAATACGTAATATGTACGGTGGATATAAAAGAGGAATTGATTAACAGATGAATTATTTTATAGGGAGTAAATAACTGAGGGTAAATGCTGTGCGGAATTATCCTGCCAGTCTTTTCATCACCGGCAGGCTCAGGGTGCATCCACTCACAACGCCAATGTCATAAAGCGGCTATTCGGGTCGAGCTGGTAATCGGCAAAGGGTTGGCAATCGACAAAGCCATGCTTGAGATAGAGTTGGTAGCAGGCGGCAAATCCTGGCTGGGTTCCCGTTTCTAAGCTGATACGTTGCAAACCCCTTTCGCGCGCGATCTGCAAAATATGCACTAAAAACTGATTCGCCACGCCACGCCGCAAAAACTCAGTCGCAGTGCGCATTGATTTCAGCTCACCGTGGCTGCCATCGAGCATTTTCAACGCGCCAATGCCGGCTAGTTGCTCCCCTTCCCACGCCGACCAGAATGTCACGGCGGGGTCACGGAGTTTTTGCACATCCAGCGCATGGCTGCTTTCCGGTGGCGATTGTTCCAGCATGCCGGAAATATGGTAAGCCACTAATGTCTGTACCGCATGATGGGACAAATCGTCGATTTTAATGGTGAACATGTTTAACCTTCAAAATGTTACTAACATATTTGCAACATCAAAGCGGACTCGCTGACGTTCGTCCAATAACGATTACTTATGACCTCATTTCTTCATCTGCTGGAGCTGTATCTGGTCAGCGAATTTAGCCTGTTCAGCCAGCTCCGGGAATTGCGAGGGGACATAAAAGGTTTCCGGCGCTTTCAGGCCACGCATATCGCTCCCGGTATGAATTTGCAGTTCCCCAAGCTCGCTCAGCGTAGCGCCCGCGACGGTGACAGGCATCACCAGGCGATAAGGTTCCGCCCTTTCAAACGGGACTGGAGTTGGATAGCGGTTCTCACTCAAATCGTAATTACGGTTAAGCACCAAAAACTTATCCGGCACCCGGCGTTTGCTGTTCCACCAACTGCCGTCCACTTCACGAAACTCTCTTTCTGTCTCTGCTTTGGAGACGGCTCCCAACTGCACCAGCGCCTTGTGCAACGCTTTGTCTATTGCGGAGTCGTAGGAGTCAATCGACCCCGCCTGGCCATGCAGAATCACGTTAATCGCAAGCCTTGCCCCCAATAGATTGGAGTAGAGATCTTCGGGTGAGAACGCAGATATCTCCTCAGGAAACCCCGGCACAGACTCGAAGCCGTACCACTGGGCAATCTCATGCCATTGCGCGAGCTGAAATGCGAGATGCCCCGCAAGCCACGCAGCAATCGTGTAGCGTTCCGACATCGAGGCCGGTGGAGTAAACGCATGCAGTTGAATGCGCCTGACTCCCAACTCTTCACTGTAGAATAGCCGCCAGTCCTGGCCGAGACGCGAATAAATCTGCGTGAAAAGATAGAAGGTGTTATCGGCGGTATCACGGACGTGGGCGATATCGATAAAACCGCCGTGACGGGTATAAATCAGGCCGCTTTTCTCCTCGCTCAGACCGACGATATTTTTGACTGCCCCTAGTGCACTGTCGTTATAACGATGGTTGCCAAGCGTCGCGAGCGTCAGAATATTACCAATCTGGTAGACCGGAATTGGCACACCCACGGCGCGCACTTGCAGGTCATAACCAAACGCACAGCAAGGCCGCAAAGATTCTGGGGCGGTAAGCTCCTGAGCAACAGGCCACACGCGCCGCGCCTGTTCGATGGGTAGAAAATCTGTTGATGCTGCGGCAGCACTTGCGCTCACGCAGGCGGCACCGAGCAACAGAGTAAAAATCCAGGCGCGCATTAAAATGCCTCCGCAACTTGAAAATAAAAACCGGTACTTTCTTTGCCAAATCCCAGATCGAGACGGATATTCATGTCTGGCTTAACTTCAAAGCGATAACCCGCGCCAATAGTGGGCAACAGCGGGTTATCTGACAAATTATGCGGGCTGTCACCCAACGCCCCTGCACCGACCCATAAAACATAGCCGTGTCGCCAGTTGAGTTTTTTGCGGTATTCCACTTGTGTGCTGACCACGTCTTTATCGCGATAGCGCCCCTGATAGTAACCGCGCATCCGGTTGTCGTCCCCCGCCTGAGATAAACGATCCCACGGCACATCACCACGGGTGAAGCGCCCCCAAAGATCGAACGCCAGAACATCCTGATCGCTAAGCGGAAGATAATAATTGTATTGCAGTTGCAGAGCGGTGAAGTGCGTGTCCGAGCCGAATGCTGGATCAAAAACGCTGTATTCAGCACTGAAAAACTGACCGTGTTGTGGACGAGTGATCACATCGCGCGAATCGTAATTAATGGTCGCCGTCACGCCGGAACTCAGCGTGCTGCCACCCGCGTTGTAACTCGAAAAGTTATCGCCTGGATGCGGATCATCAATGTTGTCGGCTTTGTAGTTCGAAAAATCCCAACCCACGCCGGCATACAAGTTATCCACCACCTGACGCATGATCTGGGGATGGAGGCTGAACGACTGCTGGGTGTATTTCTGCTCGTTACCTTGCGCCGCATCGTAGCCAATCCCCCAAAATCCAGTGGGAATTTTTGCCAGCGATCCGTCGATAAACAACCGCCACTCGTCACCGGTGAAAAACGTGTAGTTTTTCATGCCCAGCCCCAGCGCCCCGCTGGTGCTGACAAACCCGGTTAACGATAGCGACGAGTTTTGCGTCACACGGTCATGAGGATCAACGCGGTAAACACCCGCCACCGCCGTCCCGAGGCCAAGCTTCAACTCCGGGGTATAAAACGGCCCTGGCAGCACGCTCCAGTTAATGCCTTTGCTTGGGTCGTATTGATTATCCGCCCCCAACTTACCCAGAAAACCGTCAATCTCTTCGCGCGTCATGGCTTCCGTGGCGGTCGGTATCAACATCAGGCTTAACAACCCCAAAAATAGCGCGCTGCTTGTGTTCATCAGAATCGGTATTCACCTGCCAGGAAGAAGCTATTACGCTCATTAAAACCAATTTCTGTCAGCACATTAAAGTTTTGCGTGATTTCATATTGCGCACCGATCAGCGTGTTCCACGGTGAGGTGAGATGCTGCTTAACATCGAAACGCCCCTGGTTATCCTGGTTCACCGCGCTTATCAGCGGCTGAAGCGAAGCTGGCATATGCAGGTCAGAGAGATTCCCCTTAAACTCCTGCTGCACGTCCTGGTACATCGCCCCAACCCAGATGCTCAAGTGCGACGGCCCGGAAATTTGTGGCATATCAAAACGATAACCAACGCGTGGTGAAACCGTCAGCGCCGAAATTTTACCATCCAGAATATCGAAATCGGTACGCGTGTAGTTGGTGTCCACCAGCGTAAACCAGTTTTTATAACCACCCGCCAGCGTAAAACCCGTTCCGTAGGTCATGCCTTCGAAATCGAGCGTGAAATCAATATTCTGCAAGTCACCGCTTTGATTCAGGCGATGAACCGAAGCAGCAATAAGGCGATCAATCCCGGTATACAGCGACGGATCCGCATCAACCGAAACGTTGGAAACCGATGAACCTTTGGTGTACCCCACCAGCCCGTAAATATTCAGAAACGGGAATACCCACATATCCATGCGCAGGTTTTCACTGTTACTGCGCTCGCGCGTGTGGCCGACATCGATATTAAACATGTCGCTGGGAATAGCATGCTGGCCCAGTTTAAGGCCGGAGAAAGTAATGCTGTCTACATCCACATTCTGGCGGATGTTCATATAACTGAGATTCACGCCAAACGGCAGCGGGATGGAATATCCGCGCGCTCGGGCTTCATCTCCCCAGATAGGAAATGTGCTGCTATCACTGGTCGTGGTGTCCGTGGATGCGCCAAAGGCTGCACCTGATAAAAACAGCAGCGGAAGCGCAAATACCCGGCACTGCTGTATACCTTTTAATTTTGTTTTCATTGCGTTCTCTTTAAATTTTACTTGGTCAGTCAGGCGGCAAAATCCTTCTACAGCCCCGCCCCCACATTGAAATAGACCGCTTGTTCGTTGTCGCTAAACGCCACATCAATCCCAGTATGCAGACCAAATTCGCGGGCGATGAGATAACGGAACCCACCGCCCCAGGCCACTTCCGCGGTATGGAAAAGATCGTCAGCATCGTTGCTGGCACTACCGGCACCGACAAAACCCTGCAATACCCAGCGCGGCGTCATCTGCCATTCGAGTTGCGTTTGCACGGTCCCGACATAATCCCCTTGATAGCGATATTGCGAGATGCCTCGCAATTTGATGTATGGCCGCGCCATAGGTGGCAAATGGCTGTCATGGTTCGAAAGCGATTGATAATTACCCGCCAGCGCGAGGGTAAAATCACGGCTTAGCGGTTGGAAATATTTGCCATCAAGCGTCAGCATGTCGTATCGGTAATCGCCACCGAGAAAGCTGGAGTAAAACTGGTATTCGCCGGTAACCGACAAGCCATTGCGTGGATAAAAGAAGTTATCCGTCGTGTCATATTCCATCAGCAAGCCAACACCGGAAGTGGTGCTTTGCTCGCCAAGAACACGTTGAAAGGTACGGTCAATAAGCTTGTTATCGGCCGATATTTCCATATTTGCATAGAATTGCGAACCACCAACGAAAAACGGAGTATCTGCAACGCGGAACAGTAATTTTTGCATACCTCCGTACCCTCTTGTTTGGGTACTAATGCCTTTTCCGTTGTCAAAACCTGCGATATCGCCTGAATAAATGTCAATATTTACATTGGCATAGCCGAGGGCAACCAGATAGCGAATGCCGTCATTGTTCCAGGTGTGGCGATGCCCACCGCCGACAAACCAGGTGCCGTTTTGTGTCACTCCACCACCGAATGCTGACATCGCTGGCGGGATGGATCGCCCGTCCGGACGGGTATGCCCAGGCTGACCGTCAGCAGAGTCGTGCAGGAAAAGGCCAAATAACCCACCGCCATAACCGACTGCCGGTTCGGTGATCACCACCGGAATCGGCAGAAACCCGTAGCGGTTATCACGCAAGTACTCGCTCATATCGAGCATACCGTCGGTTGGGTCAATTAACCCTGCGGCGTGGGCGTCCGTGGGCTGCCACAACCCGAGCGAGAGCACCGCCGCCAGCGAATACGTGGATTTATTCATAGCAGTTTATCCGGCTGCACGGCGGGTGCCGCAAGCAGGAGGTATACAACGTTGTCCATGCCAGAAGAAACAGCAGCGCCCTGGTCATAACCATCACCTGGTAAAGAGAGAAATTTGTTTTATTTTTCAATTACACGAGAAACCGCACTCTCGCCTAATAACTGATTTGAGCATAGACCAGCATCAAGCATATTCAAGATAAGTGGTGCGAAGTTAAGGGCCTGGAAGCCGCGGATTTCAAGGGTGGCACCGCACTGGAGAGCACGGTATCATTTATTAAACTTATGAAATAAGGCTTATCAATGGATATTAACCACAGCACGGGCGAAAGTGTCATCACCAGCACCAAAGGCTACATGTGGTTTTTATCACTGAATATTATCTTCTGCGCCTGGTTGCTGTTGCGCGGTATTCATCGCAGCGATCTCGATACCCTGCCGCTTCCGTTGCAAATACTTTGCGGTTGTATCATCGCGTTAGCCGCAATAAACCTGATGATTACGCTAAAAATAAAGAAGAATATTAACGACGGTTTTTACCACTACGCCCTGCCCTTTGTGGTGCTGACCTTTGGTTTGTTGTGGTCCGTTTTGTTGTATAACTTCACCCAGTTTTACCAAAACCCGCTTGTCACACTGATGATGGCCGTATCATTGTTATTACCCGCAACCATCACCTTCTTTATTTCTGGCCGCTTATTGTTACTGTTCTCTGCCCCGTTAGTTTTGTGTTTGCTGTATGTCGAATTCTTCTTTCAGCGTAAATTCAGCATCGCACAATTCGTCGGTGCGTTGATCATGCTGCTAGTTATCTATTCTGCACGCTACATTTTGCTGGAGTGGTATCAGCGCGTGCAGCGCAGCGAATATGAAAAAAATATCCTGATCAAAAAACTGGTTCAGCAAGCGCACTACGATGCCTTAACCGGTTTGTATAACCGTCTGAGCCTGGCGCGTTACTTTGAAGAGCACGTCAGCACGCTCGCGCAGAGCAAGAAAAAGCTGTTTATGATAGTGCTGGATATTGATTTCTTTAAACAATACAACGATATATATGGGCATGTGGCTGGCGATAAATGCCTGATCAATGTGTCACGCTGCATCGAACAATCCCTGCGCAAAGAGACTGACAGCGCCTTCCGTTTTGGCGGCGAGGAGTTTGTGGTATTAACTGTCTGCAACGATATTTCCCAGGCGAAAAACATCAGCCAGCGAATCCAGCAGAATATTGCCCATGCCCATATACTGCATAAAGGTTCTGGGGTTTCGGCGGTACTGACTGTCAGCCAGGGAATTGCGCAATGGCGCGAAGGAATGGCACTGGAAATGTTAGTTGAACAAGCCGACCAGCAGCTTTACAAGGCGAAGAAAAACGGCAGGAATCGTGTCTGTTACGAGAAATGAGTTAACGAATAAAACGCCAGAAACGAAAAAACCCGCCGAAGCGGGTTTTTAAATTCTTTAGAGCTTAGTTAACGCTAACCTTACAGGCTAGTTACGTTACCAGCTGCTGGGCCTTTAGCGCCGTTCTCGATGGTGAAGGAAACTTTCTGGCCTTCATCAAGAGATTTGTAACCTTCGTTCTGGATTGCAGAGAAGTGAACGAACAGGTCTTTAGAACCGTCGTCTGGAGTGATGAAGCCGAAACCTTTATCAGCGTTGAACCATTTTACCAGACCAGTCATTTTGTTAGACATGTGTATTACCTTTTGGATTAAGTGTGCCTTACGGCGATTTGGTATGCTTTACAGATTTTATGAAGCGGTAGAAGAGCACACGACAAAGGGTATCCAGGGATGACTCTTGAAGGACTGCTTTACTAAGTTGCTTTAAAGGTCTGTACGTCAAACCGATGGGGCGTATTAACTCATGCTTAGGCGATGAATGACAAGGATTATTTTAGCCGTCCACAGCTCTGGAGCTAAAACACCCCTGTTTTAGCGCTTCGCTTAACAGGGGCACAATGTGAAGCTAATCCATTGTTAATAATCTATTTTCGCCACTCTGCGCAGCGCTTGAGGCGTGACTTCTGGCAGGCCAAAAAATTCCATATAAGCCGGAATCATCTCAAACAACATATCGGTACCAGGTTGAATCTGGCAGTCTCTTTGCATTGCGGCACTCAAAAATGGGGTGATTTCACTTTTCATCACCACTTCGCCAACAAAACTCCCCGGTGTTATCGCGTCCACGTCGATGGGCAATTCATCACCTGGATTCATGCCCAGCGGTGTTGCGTTGACGACGATGGAAAACGCCTGCGGGTTGCGCAACCCCGTTAGTACCGTGAGCGCCGGATAATGCCGACGCAGACGAGACGCCAGTTCTTCACTGCTTGCCTGGCGGGTATCAAACAACGCCAGCTTATCAACGCCCGCCGCCGCCAGCGACGCCGCGATAGCCGAACCGACGCCACCGCTGCCCACCACCAACGCGCTGGCACCTTTAACCTGAATCCCTTTGCGCAACACACCGCGCACAAAACCGTCGCCATCAAACATATCACCGCGCAGGCTGCCATCTGGTTCGCGACGAATAGCATTACAGGCTCCGGCGATTTGTGCCGTCGGACTCAGGCTGTGGACTAACTCGCAGGTCGAGACTTTGTGCGGCATCGTCACCAGCGCCCCAACAATATTGGTCAGGCTGAATAAAGAAGGAATCAGTTGCGCATAATCACCAGGTTTTACCCCCATCGGCACCACTTTGATATCAATGCCTTGTTCTTCAAACCACGGGTTGTAAATCATCGGCGCTTTGAAGGTGGTAGTTGGGTAGCCCAAATGGGCGATTAAACGGGTGTTGCCACTAATTTCCATGATTAATCCGCCAGCTCAATACGTTTGATATCGCCAAGAATAAAGACATAGGCAAACACGCCCAGCAGTGCCGCTCCGCCGATATACACCAGCGCGTAGAAGAAGTTACCGGTAGCTGCAACGATAAAACCAACGATTAACGGCGTGATAATCGACGCAAGGTTTGAGCAAAAGTTAAATAAGCCACCCGTCAGCCCCGCAAGGTTCTTCGGTGCCATATCGGAAATCAGCGTCCAGCCAAGTCCCACCATGCCTTGCCCGAAGAACGCCACCGACATCACCGTAATCACCAGCGCGTCAGTCGGCATCCAGTTCGCCGAAATAATCAGGCTCGCCATCAGCAGGCCAGCAATAATCGGCAGTTTGCGGGCAATGTTCACCGAACCGGTGCGTTTCAGAATTTGGTCAGAAACCCAGCCACCAAACATCACGCCTACTGCCGCAGCGAGGAACGGCATAATCGCGAAGAAGCCCACTTTCAGCCACGGCATATGACGCTCGGTAGCAAGATAAGTCGGGAACCAGGTCAGGAAGAACACTAAGGTGGTATTCCCGGCAAACTGGCCAATCCCCGCGCCAAGGATCTGGCGGCATTTCACCAGCCTTGCGACGTTCGCCCAGCTAAAATTCATCTTCGGCTCAGGTTCAGCCTCTTTGTCATCATGGCCGATGTATTCCAGTTCAAGCGAGTTAGCGGTTTTTGACTCATGCGGCTCGTGATAAAAACGCCACCACACCAGCACAAACAAAATGCCGACCACGCCCACCGTAATAAACAGCGCACGCCAGCCGAAGGTTTCCATAATAAAGAACAACAACGGAGCAAACGCGGCCAGACCGATATATTCACCAACGGTATACACCGCCGTAGCGCGGGCGCGTTCATGCTGCGGGAACCATTTGCCGACCACCCGGCTGTTGACCGGGAAACACGGCGCTTCACTGATCCCAAGGCCTAAGCGGCAGAGCAACAGCGTTTTCAGCCCGACCGTCAAACCGTGGAATAAAGTAAATGCCGACCAGAAGAACAGTGCCAGCGCGTAAGTGACTTTGTTGCCGAAGCGATCAAGGAAGATGCCGCCGGGGATCTGCATGGCCGCATAAGTCCAGGCAAACGCCGAGAAGACAATCCCCATGGTGGCCGCACCGATGCCGAGATCGGCACTCAGTTGCGGTGCCGCAATACCCAGAACGGTGCGGTCCAGGTAGTTAATCATGGTCCCGATAGCCAAAAGGGTCAGAATCACCATTCGGGTACGGGTTCGTTTTACAACACCAGTTTTCTGGGCGGCGATGTCGCCCTGGCCATAACTCGCCATGGTTGCTTCCTCTATTATTTTATAGGTTACAGGTGTTTTATTGAACCTTAAGGTTCATTTATTGTTATCAATCGAATGACTGCATCTGCATTGCCGCCAGGCGAACAGCCGCGTTAGTGGCACCATATTGTTGATAATCCCCGCGCCGCTCAACCAATTCAAAGAAGAAACGATCCGGGCGGAACGGTGGCGTATAGGCGTGCAAAAATTCCTGCTGGCGTGTATCACGCTCGTAAAGAATATCGAGGCGCTCAAGTCCTTGTAATAACGCGTTGTTTGCGCCGTAACGCGCCAGTAAATCGTCATAATAGTTGGCCGGGATCGTCAGCAATTTCAGCCCTTGCGATTGCAGGCTTTCCACTGTCGCCGGTAAATCATCGCAGGAAAATGCCGCATGTTGCAGGCCGGTTCCCTGATAACTCGCCACTGAACGGGCGATTTGCGTATCGAGGCTGTGCGACATATTCAGCGGCAGGCGAATCGAATGACACGGGCTGTGCATCACCTGGCTTCTGACCAGGCCATACGGGTCCGGTACGCTAAGCTCGTTATCCAGCTCGAAACCAAATACCGCACGGAAGAACATAATCCAGTTATCGCGGCTACCTTCCACCAGGCCTAATGCCAGATGATCAATGCCGCGCAATACGCCAGTATTCACTGAATCAGACAGCGTGAAATCGGTCTGATAAATATCGTTTTCGCCCTGCTCTGGCGCTTCTATTAAATAAATCAGGCTACCGTCTGGCGCGCAAATCGCTGCCAGTGCACGCTCGTCCGGGCCGTGTTCTTCGTGCCAGATCGGGTAACCATAATCTTGTGCGCGTTGCAGCACATTCGCCGCCCCTTTCACCCGCCACGCCATGGCACACAACGACACGCCGTGGCGACGATGAAACTCGTCCGCCCAACTGTGCGCCTGATGGTTGATAATCACGTTCACCCCACCGTTGCGCCACAGCGAAACATCTTTTGAACGATGGGTCCCGGTCTGCGCGAAACCTAGCGGTTGCAGAGCTTCGCCAAGTGCTGTGGCATCTTGCGCGTCAGTGGCGAACTCTAAAAATTCAATCCCCTGGTAGCTGGCTTGCGGCGCGCTATGGAACAGTGGTGCATCACTTTGCGGGTTGCCATTCCAGGTTTGTTCTTCCAGCCATAGCAGCGAACGATAGCCATCCTTCGCCGTTGGCGCGTTCGGCGTGGCGCGGAAGTTGTCATTGAAAATCTCCAGCGACCACGGGCCGCGGTAGCCTTTTTCGGTCAGCAAACGGGTAAATTCCACCACCGGCAATTCACCCTGCCCTGGGAAGCAGCGGAAATGACGGCTCCACTCCAGCACATCCATTTTCATCAGCGGGGCGTCGGCCAGTTGCAGGAAGGTGATTTTATCAAGCGGAATATCGTCGAGATTAATCAACTGGTCGCCGAGCGACAGCACATGGAAACTGTCCAGAACCAGCCCCAACGCTGGGCTGTTAACCTGTTTTACCCGCTCCCACGCCTGGCGGTAACGGTTTACATGGGTGCCCCACGCCAATGCTTCGTAGCCGACGATAATTTCATTTTGTTGTGCAAGTTCAGCAAGATGCGCTAAATCGCTGACTTGTAAATCAAGGCTCGGCGAGCAATCTGGAGCCACATTGCTGCACAGCAACATGGTGTTGCAGCCCAGCTCGTGCATCAGAGCAAATTTACGCCGCGCACGTTCCAGGTTGCTGGCAAACTGTGGGCGAGAGGCTCCTTCAAAATCGCGGAACGGCTGAAACAGCGTGATAGTCAGCCCCAGATCTGCGGCCATTTTGCGCACATCCGCAGGTGAACCGGGGTAGTAAAGCAGGTCATTTTCAAAGATTTCGACGCCGTCAAAACCAGCAGCCGATATTGCGGCCAGTTTTTCAGGCAACGTGCCAGAGATAGATACGGTTGCAATTGAACGCTGCATGATGGCTCCTGGTCGCTCGGGGTAATTGGGCTAATGTTGTATCATTTGGTTCATATTGCAAATTTATAGTTAATTTATTGTTACCCCAGATCACACCTACGGAAGTAAAAAAAAATAGCGGGCGATTACCGAACAAAACAAAGTGGAGTTACACTTTTCAGTCACTCCCTGGCAACCCAAAGGCAGACACAACATGTCAGATAATCAATATCAGCCACCGAAAGTATGGACGTGGAATAAAAGCGACAGCGGCACCTTTGCAAACATCAATCGCCCGATTGCCGGCCCAACACACGAACGCACTCTGCCCATCGGCAAGCATCCATTGCAGCTCTATTCTCTTGGCACACCGAACGGGCAGAAGATCACTATTCTGCTGGAAGAACTGCTGGCGGCAGGTGTCAGCGCGGCCGAATACGACGCACATTTGATTCGCATCGGTGAAGGGGATCAGTTCTCCAGCGGCTTTGTGGATGTGAACCCAAACTCGAAAATCCCGGCGCTAATGGACCATTCGGTCACCCCGCCGATTCGTGTCTTTGAGTCCGGCTCAATCTTGCTGTATCTGGCGGAGAAGTTCGGTCTTTTCCTGCCAAAAGAGCTGGCGGCACGCACCGAAACCCTGAACTGGCTGTTCTGGCTGCAAGGTTCCGCTCCGTATCTTGGCGGTGGATTCGGCCACTTCTATCATTACGCGCCAGTGAAAATTGAGTACGCCATCAACCGCTTTGCCATGGAAACCAAGCGCCAGTTAGATGTGTTGGACCGCCAACTGGCGACACATCGTTTCATTGCGGGCGATGAGTATACGATTGCGGATATTGCGATATGGCCGTGGTACGGTAGCCTGGCAAAAGGTGGGTTATATGAGTCTGCTGAATTCCTCGACATCAGCTCATACAAAAACTTTGTCCGTTGGGCCGATGAAGTGGCGAATCGCCCGGCAGTGAAACGTGGGCGTATTGTGAACCGCACGTTCGGAGAGCCGTCGCAGCAGCTGCATGAACGCCACGACGCCTCTGACTTTGATTTGCGTACTGAAGACAAACTGGTTAAATAACATCCAGATGGCAGGTTGCAACGGTGGCCTGCCTTTTTTATCGTTCAAATTTAAACAAACTTAATATAGTTTCCGGATAACCGTGCAGGTAAGTTGCCGTCTGAGTTAAATAGTAAGCAACCTGCAAGGAAATATCGTGTTCAAGAAATCCCTGTTTTTATTCGCTTTCGTTTTAGCCGGTTGTGCTCAACCAGGCGATGATAAGGTTGAAGCGTTAAATACTCTCGACTTCCACGCCACCCCGTCACCTTCCGCCCCGGCGAATAGTAACTCTGCGGAATTAGAAAGCCTGCACAAAACCAATCAGCAAGCTATCGCTAGCCTGACGGCTGAAATTAAATCGGCACGAGTGGATGAGCTGAAAAGTGGTGATGTATTTGATAATCGGGATGGCATTGATAACGTGTTTCAGGCGCTGACACGGCTCGAGGAGTTTGGTGAGCTGAACAATATCTATCTGAAAGATAATAATAAGAATGGCTTAGTACAAATTGGTAAGGTATTAAAACCGCTTACCGAGAAAGACTCCTGAGAACATACCTGGTCTGACATTTCTGTCATTAATGGTGGATGACGCTTACGCTTATCCACCCTACAAAATCCCAATCTGACATTTCTGCGTTAATGGTGGATGACGCTAACGCTTATCCACCCTACAAAATCCCAATCTGGCAGTTCTGCATTATGGTGGATGACGCTTACGCTTATCCACCCTACAAAATCCAAGTCTGACATTTCTGCATTAATTGGTGGATGACGCTTACGCTTATCCACCCTACAAAATCCCAATCTGGCATTTCTGCATTAATGGTGGATGACGCTTACGCTTATCCACCCTACAAAATCCCAATCTGGCATTTCTGCGTTAATGGTGGATGACGCTTACACTTATCCACCCTACAAAATCCCAATCTGGCATTTCTGCATTAATGGTGGATGACGCTTACGCCTATCCACCCTACAAAATCCCAATCTGGCATTTCTGCATTAATGGTGGATGACGCTTACGCTTATCCACCCTACAAAATCCCAATCTGACATTTCTGCGTTAATTGGTGGATGACGCTTACGCTTATCCACCCTACAAAATCCAAGTCTGGCATTTCTGCATTAATGGTGGATGACGCTTACGCTTATCCACCCTACAAAATCCCAATCTGACATTTCTGCGTTAATGGTGGATGACGCTTACGCTTATCCACCCTACAAAATCCCAATCTGGCGTAGGTCGGATAAGCGCTAGCGTCATCCGACATATTCAACGTCAATCAGTAGAGTTGTTTCTCAATCAGCATCTGCTGCAACTGCTGCTTTTGTTCA